>Ga0307948_1002373_pt1 | contig 13681 bp, 7 predicted proteins | sample OrgLakmetagen280_FD_201824 | JGI IMG/M metagenome (GOLD analysis project Ga0307948, IMG submission 201824) | Saline water microbial communities from Organic Lake, Antarctica - #280 | ecosystem: Environmental > Aquatic > Non-marine Saline and Alkaline > Saline | place: Antarctica: Organic Lake...
GGGTGACGGGGGGGTGGGGCAGGGCAAGCAAGCAAGATATAATGTTTTGGTAGCTGATAAGCCGTGCTATGGGAGAGACAAAATGTGTATATGTGTCTATACTATGCGCTGCTGAGTTTTTGCAGGGTGAAGGGCAGGTGGGGCAGGGCAAGCAAGCAAGATATAATGTTTTGGTAGCTGACAAGCTGTGCTATGGGAGGGACAAAATGTGTATATGTGTCTATACTATGCGCTGCTGAGTTTTTGCAGGGTGAAGGGCGGGTGGGGTAGGGCAAGCAAGCAAGACATAATGTGTATGCTGCTGAGCATTTTTAGGCAGAGCGAAGAGGGGGGGGCAGCGTAAGCAAGTTACGCAAAATTATCAAACAAGAGAACCAAACGAGAGAACCACAGAAGAGAACCAGACCGTCATTGTGCTTTCATTATTATGCGTGCCGAGCAAGCATGCCGATTTCCAAGCTGGAGTGGCGGATAAGCTCAGCTATGGTAGTGTTTTATACCCTGAAGATTTATGCCGTGTGTAGTTGTCAATTGCTGGCGGGCAGAGGCGTGCAAGCTCAATCTGGCCGGAGAGGAGCGGATGCGCTTTGGACATATATAAATGTGAAGCAAAAGAAGTATGGAGCTCAGCAAATCGCAAAGCGAATCTGTGACTTCACCCCGCAAGCCCAAGGTCACGTTCTCTTGGGTTTGAGTGACGGAATCATACGTAGCAATCGTCAGCAATGCGTCCATGCAACAAACTATGACATCTGGGCACTTCTCAGCGCGTCCTCCACGTGTGAACGGTGAATGGTGGTCTGCACGCTGCATGTTGGGTTCCGCGCCGTGGCAGACGTACTCCTGAGGAATTAAGGATCGTGACATGGGCCGGTTTGTGTCTTGCTTTGCGCCGTAGCGGATCTGAGATGAGCTGAGGAGCCCCGGAATTTTAGTTGTTCCGCCAGACCTGTCTAAGCGGAATTGCTGAACATGATGCTGAATTTAGAGATATCACCAGTGAGCTGCGCGTTATTTTAACCTAAAATAAGGGCTGTACCGTTGGGGTCCGTCGCTGGTGACGCCCTGGCGGGTTTACGACCAGCGTCTTGTAATCTTGTAATGACTGTCCCTGGTCATCGGCTTTGTTATACTATCTTTTTGTTGACTAGCACTTATCACCGAGTAACTTATTCTTGAGCTGCATGTCTTTATTGGCATCACTATGTGCTTGTAGGTGCGCCTGGAGTGGAGCACCAGCCATCGTACGCGCCTCCTGTTCTGCACATCAGGGATTGCCTTGAGGTTGGTGGCTCTTGTCCTTGCCCTTGTCCTTGTCCTTGTCCTTGTCCTTGTCCTTGTCCTTGTCCTTGTCCTTGTCCTTGTCCTTGTCCTTGTCCTTGTCCTTGTCCTTGTCCTTGTCCTGTCCCTGTCCCTGTCCCTGTCCCTGTCCCTGTCCCTGTCCCTGTCCCTGTCCCTGTCCCTGTCCCTGTCCCTGTCCCTGTCCTTGTCCTTGTCCTTGTCCTTGTCCTTGTCAGCTGCTATCATGCTGGTATGACAGCTTGGTTCGACTGTTGAATACACACCCGTGATATCTGTGCTCCAAAAGGTGTAAAAATGCATGTGTTTCGTGACCTGGCCACTTCCAACCCAGTCGTGTGTAATACATCCAACATGCTGCTATTCGTGCGTCATGCACCCAAAGACCTAACTTGCTCCTATTTGTATCATGCACACAGGCGGCTGCTGGTGGACCCTGATCTGGAGAGTGTGACGCACGTGGTATGACTTGGATTTTGGTCATCGTGAGAGTGTGACGCACACATGACGTTGCATTGCCTGTTGTGCATGTGTTTGTTCCCTCAGCCTTTGCTTTACTGTTTGAAGCACTGTGGGAGCACACATCTCTCTTGTATTCTCGGAGTTGCTTGCTGATGCATCTGCGTTTGCGTCTGAGGCTTTCATTGTCTTTGTTGTGTTTGGTCCTTCCTACCATCGTAATGCCATGTTACCTCACGCCAATTGCTGCCTCAGGTCCTTGATGAAGTGCATGAGCGTGCTGTTAACACAGACTTTCTCCTGGTGGCACTGCGGGACTTGCTCAAAAGGTGTGTGTGTGTGTGTTTGTGTGTGTGTGTATGCGTGCTTCCTTGTGTGTGAGCAAGGTGCTAGTGTACTGGCAAGGGCCTAATAGCATCAAGCTCTAAACAAGGCATCAAAGATAATCGCTCTTTAACAAGCAGGTAAGCATAAAAAGTGAAAGAGAAAGGGGAAAAAAGAACATAAAACGCCCGCATCATAAAAGTCCGCTGAAATGCGTTGCGCCCGCAGCTCTCTCTCCTTCTGTTTTTCCACGTCTGGCTGCAAGAAGCGGCAGAGCATTCTGTCGTTCGCACTTATGTCCAGTACTAGAGAAACACAAGCTCCAGTACCTGGACTCATGCATACGCGCACGCACACAAGCACACAAACACACGTAAATGCACACAGGAGATCAAGTTTGAAAGTTGTGTTGATGAGCGCCACCATCAATGCAGAAGCCTTCTCGGATTACTTTGGTGGCTGTCCACACATTAGCCTGAAGGGCAGGTGCTACCCGGTAAGATGCCTGGAGGAGACACCGTGCATTGCTCATTGCACAAGTAGAGATGTCGCACGTCAGATATACTGTGTTGTTTAGCATTTGTGTTTGGCATACAAAGCCTCATTTCAGTTTTTTCGTGTGTTTTCCCCCAATCAATGCACAGGTGCAAGACTATTACCTGCCAGATATTTTGGCAGCAAGCAACTGGCGTGTTCACACAGGTAAATAGTACATCCTGTTTGCCGACCATCAGGGAATGGGTTTGACAGGTTTTTTTGGACAGGCATTTAAAAGTATTTTTGTATGAATAAGTGATAGGGATTCATTCGTTAATTGGGGCAGACCTTGGAATTCTTTTTCTATTCTCTGGTCGCTCGTGCCATTCACCCAAGTACCGTGCCTGTCTTGTTTTCCTCAGTATTGTTGTAGGTCATGCCGGTTTAGCCAGCATTCTAATGAACCTGTAAAACAGGAAGAGTAGGTGTCGCCTTCTTAAGGGGTCACCTGAGGCGCAAACTGGACTCGCTTGTTACAAATTTCTCGTTTTTTCCTCCCACAATGGGTGAATTCCCAACGTTGTGTGACCAGCCGTGCAGTAAACTCCGATTGCAAAGTGCCTGTGCTGTTCTTGACCAGCCAGAGCACCAAGACAATGATTTTTGGTGTCATGCAATTCGGGAAATTAATGATAATTGTGAAAGAAATGGAGGGATGAACATGATCTGAACCAGATTTGTGTGATTTATCATTAACAGAAGAATAGGGGGTAGGTGTCTGACATGTGCGTGTAGTCCTCAAGCTTTAAGCAAGGTGCCAAGCACTTACTCTGGTAGCTAAAGCATTGGCTTTTTGATTTCTAAATTCGTTTCAAGTTGATGAAGTGGTAATGTGTGGACGCCACCTTGAATGCAAGGAAACAAAATTCTGGGCCGCTTGCTCAATCGCTGTGAGGGTACTAGGCCTCACAAGACTCAATCTGGATTCAGTCCAGACTTGCAAATTCCAAGACTCCATCTGGGATGTCAGTCCAGACTAACAACTAAATGCCATTACTGTTTTTCACTTTCATGCAAACACAGGGAAAGAACGCAAAACTGCTGCCATGCGGCTAAGAGATTTAATTTCCCAGAAAGAAGCGGAGCAGGAGACGGATCAAAAAGAATTCCAGAAGGTAAAGCTTCATTTGCAAACAAACATCTAGATTTCCTATGAAAATGAAGTGATTGCAAATTATGAATCTGGATATCGATTTAGAAGGGAATCCATCGTTGAAGCTTTCTCTGCCTTCAACCCAGGCTGGAGTTTCCTCTCCCTCTGGTTCTGCAAGGCTTCCCACAGCCAAGCGCACCAGTTTGTCACAAATAAAGACAAAGAATGCAGTGGAGAGCACAGTCAAGTACGATGACGGCTACGAGGCACAGGAATGGCACAGAGGTGTGTGTGCGTGTGTGTGTGTGTGTGTGCGTGCGTGTGTGTGTGCGTGTGTGTGCGTGTGTGTAGTTGTGTATGTGCGTGTGTGTATGCGTGTGTGTATGTGTGTGTGCATGTTCAAACTTCATGTTTTGCTAGGAAACCGGCGTGCATGCAAAGGGGAATTTCACTACTTTGTGCTGTCCTTCCAAGGTTATACTCTCAACGATGAGGATTTCCCAGGCGCCTCGAGAGACGTGATGCTGAGCATGAGTAATTGGATGAGCCACACAAGTGACAAGGTGGGCATGCACAACTTTTAGTAAGGCAACTTTCACTTGTTGACGCCATCAATCCTATTTGTGTCCCAAGGTGTCGGATTTAGGAGTGGGGATGTGTGCTTGAATGCGGTTTCAATTCCCTGACCAGGCTGTGCTTTGTAAAGTAAGCCATGAGGTGTTGTTTCTGTGCGCTCGTCCCCACAAGGAGCACCACTTTTTGAGCAGGCAAATGGCGGTGTTAATGCATGGAGCAGCCACGTGGTGTTCCCTTGATGGTTTATTTGTGACTCCTTTCTACCTCCTCCTTCTACACAGGTGGACTGCTATTTAGTGGCTGCGACGGTGCGGCACATCCATGCCACAAGGCCCCTTGATGGGTGTATACTGGTCATTCTTCCGGTGGGTAGGTCTGTGGCCTCGTTTCCTTTAAAGCAGGCCAAGCAAAGCAATGGTTAAGGAGATCAAGGCGCAAAGTGCCCTGCAGCTTGCTATCCAGAAAGGCCAAATGCAATATTGATAGGCCAAATAAAATGTTGATAGCCAAATGTAAAGTGCATGTACGCAGTTCAATACTTGACAGCCACTTGCTTCATAATTTTCTCTGCAGGGCTGGGGAGAAATCAGCGACATACAAGCTTTGCTGACTTGCGGTACGTATCCGGTGGGAATGTTACATCCGTTTGACATTGCTGTGCATTTTGATCAAGAAAGTAGGTGTGGTCACTGTTGCTCTAGTTCAGCCTCAACTAAAACAGGTCCCTCACACTGAATTGTATGTTAGGGCCGGACCACTGCAAGAACCTGGGAATGCAGGGGAAAAAAGGCACACACCTACGCTCCAAACAACCAGTTGCTTCTCAGGCTAAGAAGGATGGCCAAGATGAGGTGAGATGTCAAATGCTTAGGGTTGGCCGGAAATATACATATACGGTGTATATACGGTATATTTGGCAGGGAAATCACTAAATATACGGTCATATACGGTAAATGTGTACGGCTCTGGCCAACCCTATAATAAAACCACCAACTCTGGTAAGAGTGTATGTACACAAGTTCACGCCTGTTGTTTCCGCCCTGAAGCTGTGTTTCATGACCTCGAGCGCAACGCCTTTTTTTGGTCTTCAATTTTCTGTTGTACAGACCTCTGACGACGACAATCCAAGCAAATGGTATGATGGTAGCAACAGTAACAGCAGCAATAATGGCAACAGCAACAGCAACAGCAACAGCAGCAGCAGCATTCTTGACAGCACAGAGACCCAGTCCCCTAAAATTACCCTGCCGCAAGAAAAAAGCACCTCGGAAAGTGAGTCAACAGGGAAGGTAGACTTGACAAGGCAAAACTATTTTTCTCGGTGTCATTCCCTCCTTCCCTCCCAAAGTGTATGCACACCTATAGTACAAGCAGGATGCTTGACATGCAGTTAGGTATTCATAATTTGTGTGTTTGTGCCAACCTAGAGTGCCACCTCGGCAACATGCACATGGTGGTTTATCTGCAACACACACACACACATTCCTTAGGTGGTGTTTTTCTATAAGCGCCAAGGAGGTAGCAGACACTGATGAGAAGGCAGCAGACACCACTGACCCCAACTTGGTGGAAGGCATGTGGGTTGTGCCTATGCACTCGGCGTTGAAGCTAGACGAGCAGAAGATGGCATTCTGGCCTGCTCCGGAAGGTGAATGCCGCTTTGCAAACCTTTTGATAACACAATCTAAGGACCCTTTCACACCTACAAGCAAATTTCTGAACCAAACAAAAAATTGCAAGTAGCAAGCTTACTGGACCAGGGCTGTCACGTGGAAGCCTGCCAAGACCCACAAAGCTGCAAGCATCCTTTCATTGTGCATTGAGACATTCATGAGAAACCGGCAGGATGTGTTAGGCAAGGTATGCATCTATGTTGCCGTGTGCTAATTATAATATATAATATGCAAGCTGGCTGCACTACTTGCACCATACCAGGTGCAAGAAAGATTGTCCTGGCCACCAATATCGCCGAATCAGCTGTGACAATCCCAGATGTTGTATATGTGGTCGACCCTGGACGGTGGGTCACTGTATTTGAAGCTAAAACTGCTGCATCCTAAGCTTGATCACAGACAATGGCAGGCCCCATAGGCCATAGGTAAAAAGCATCCATTGAAGCTGTTACCACACCCATTCAGCCACATGTCATGAAATAAGTACACACGTGATACTTTAACTATGCTCATAATACGATTAGTACATGTCCCAGCATAGCTTTTCATAACAGCGGAAATGCTCCTGATCTGGCAGAACTGCACCGTTGAGGCATGTGCTTTGATATGTGCCTTATAACAAACTGTGCCACTGGCATGTATTTGTGTACTCGTGCCTACGTGAATTGTCACCTCTTTAACAGAGGCACGTGGCGGTGTGCCACTGACATTTTATTGAAGTGTCACCTTAATAAGCGTCATTGTGCTGCTTATGTTTGCAGCGCCAATCAGAGGTCCTATGACCCCATCAACAAGCTCTCCACGCTGCAAGGAACGTGGATCTGCCGAGCCTCAGCAGAGTAGAGAAGGTGTGTCACGGGCGTGACTGGTAATTGCTGCTTTTTTCATGAGCTGCTCCAAGTTAATTTCAAAATAAGCGTTATATAACATGCTTATTCCATTGCACATTGTTCCCGCAGAAGTCGTGCTGGTCGAGTGCCGTGTGCGCCCTAGAGAATCATAACACTGCTCTTCGTTTGTACATTGTTCTTGGAGAGGTCGTTCTGGACGTGTGCATCCTAATGATCATAACACCGCTCTTCTGCTGCCCATTGTTCCTGCAGAGGTTGACCCTGGACGTGTGCGTCCTAGTCATTCATAACTCCGCTCTTCCGTTATTCATGCAGAGGTCGATCTGGACGTGTGCGTCCTGGCGAGTGCTTCCGCCTGTACCCCCAACCTTTCATGGAGCGCCACATGGAGGTGACACTGATGATCCCTGTGTCTAATTGATGCTTGTCATGCAAGCACAAACAGGAACTGAATCCACCTCTTTCCAAAACTGTCATTGTTCGTACTCCTTTTTGGCCCTATTCCTACAAAATATCCTTACTCAAGGATCCTTTCTTACTACTTGTGTATGATGCTTGGTTTAGAGGCGATCAATTGAGAGTGTGGTGCAAGCGTACACATGCGAGTACAAAACACAATGGTAGCTAGTGATCTGAGCATGATGCTTAATCTAATTGGTGATTGGGTCTAACTCGTGAACTGCTATGTGTTGTCAGAACTTCACTTGCATCTTGCTCGCAACTCTCACAGAAGCACGATGTGCCAGAGCTGCAGCGCATTCCGCTTGAGGAGCTGTGCTTGCAGATCGTGGCCCTTGGACTTGGAGGTGTGTGCATGCTCGCCTTCGACTTTCAGGCAAATTTCAGCTTGGGAAGTGTCAGGCGTGTGGTTTCTTTCATATTGCTGTGAAGGGGCGTGGCGTGATGGAGCGAGCTTTGCAGTGCTCCTTCTGTTTCCACCACAAGCATTTCTTTAATAAACTAGATGGGTACATCGAACAATTGGGGTCAAAGGGGCGCCGATTGAGTTTCCGGGGCAAAATGGTTTATCTTCTGGCAGGTATCCAACACATATGGCATATGGCCATGGAAAGTCCAATGTAACAGTATTATTTCTCAACAGTCTTGCCCGGCATAAATGAGCATGGGTATCATAGCTGGGTAGAAGCTCACAGTGGGTGAAGCCCGGTGAGGTACTTCTGTTGTGTACCTGAAGGTGATATAAATGTGATAAACTACGTAGGTAATAGGTTATAGGTAATAGGTACTAGGTACTAGGTAATAGGTAATGAAGCCACTTTCCACGATTGTTGGAGATTAGATGCTGGTTGCACTTCCAGTTGTAAAATTTTTTTTCCTGCCAGTGCCTACTCGTCACTTAATTGTCCAAACCCCTGTTGCCAGTCCTACAAGCAAACAGCCTGGATTGTCTCTGTGTCAGGTGGCGATCCCCCCAAATTCCTGGCTCGAGCAATGTCATCCCCTAGTCCGCTTGCTGTACTGAACGCTATGGACCTGCTGGTTGGTGCCTGTGGACTTTGAGCATGCACTTCAATACAAATTTAATGGAATATGTTTGGAGCTTTTTATTAATGTTGGGAGACACGTGGGATGAGTGGTCAGGCCGACAAATGTTTAAAGGCGTAAGAAACACCAACAACCTTCTACTTTAGCAATTGCTTCATGGAGCTGATGGAATTTTCAACGCCTACCTGGTTGCATTTGCTACAGTGTGCCTGATGAGGCTGTGATGCTGTAAGCACAATAAAGACATGTGCAAGGGCCATTCATTCACGCAGTATTTGGATCATTGGTAACTTGCTTGTGAAGATGGGCTTTGCTGTCGCTTTTTTTTGTACTGCAGGTTGAGCTTGGTGCTATCAAGAAAGCCACAGAATCTGGAGAAAACATCTGGCAACTTACGAGTTTGGGAGTCTTCCTAGCACAGCTTCCTGTCGAACCAAGGATGGGCAAGATGCTTGTGCTAGGGGCATTGCTTGGGTGTGTGTTTGTGTGTGTGTGTGCGTGTGTGTGTGTGTGTGTTTGTGTGTGTGTGTGTGTGTGAGTGTGTGTGTGTGTGTGTATGTGTGTGTGTGTGTGCGCATGGAAGTATGTGTATGAGTGTGTTTGTGCATGGTGTTGCTCTTTATGACGCCAATAACACACCTATTTTGGCTTGCACAAAGCAGATAGCTAGTTTGCGAGGTGAGCGTGCGCCAAGGTACGCGTTTAACGCGATGTGCTTGATCATTCACACAGGTGCTTGCATCCGGTCCTGACCGTGGCTGCTGTGTCATCTGCTGGGCGCAGCCCTTATGAAAAGCTAAAGACGCATTCTGCCAACAATTCGGTGAGTGTGGTGCGAACAGTGGAAGGCTACTTCTGGGCCGCTTCAAAAAAAAACCACTGAGGTGAAACTGCAAATTAAAATGATATTTATCATAAGCTTGTTATATGCAAATTTAAAGAAACGTAAAGATAAACTACACAGTAAACATCCCCTGTCATCAAGGAAAAGGAACCAAAAGACATGCAAGCACTGATATTACTAATAGGCTAATAGGTTGAAAGGTGTGTCATTGGATCTGGCACATGTATTCTTATAAATCGAGGTGGAGGTTGGAAAATGTTTGCACAACTTTATTTGGTGGCAGATTGTGCTAACGACATATTGGCGGGCATACTACCATGCAATAAGCCAGGAATAGGGTTGGACGTGGCCTTGGGCATTTCCTGATGAGGAGGTTTGGTGCCAGTTTTGGAAAGGGGACGTCTGGTCGGGTCAAGTTCAGTGCTGCAATTGACAGAATGCGTACGGGATTTGGAGGCAAGCTTCTTAACTCTTTGAGAACCATGATCCAATTCCTTCAAAGCGTGAAAAATGTATATGTACCATTCTCACCTAAATAAAAGAGGGTGATGTGGGGAGTAATGGATCCCCTTGAAGGTCTGTGTAGGCATCTTTGTGTTATATATCTTTTTATTGTTGTTCAGCTGATACTGAGTTCTAGATCTAAGAAAATTTAGAAAAATTGGGCTGATGTTACCTCGGAAGTTTTCAGATCTTCTGATCGGCGCTGTCTTGGGCTGGTAGTTCTGCTGGTGGCTGACAGTGATGCGGAGATGCTTTCATTTACTGTCACCCCAAATAACTTAAATTCCCCTTCAACAGTTTATTGTTTCCGTGTTTTGTGCATATGGGGCAGCTAGAAGCGTATCTGACAGCTGGAGAAAAGTGTGTTTTTTGGTGTGAGGGTTTCAATCCTGTGATTGTTGCTTCAGTAAGCATGAGAGATTAGCCATGATGCCATGATACTTTGCATAGCCAGCCATTTTTTGTCGCCTACATTTAATGAAACAAAGCATGATCTAGGTAGCCTGTCTTTCTAAGGGATCATATGGTCGTGCAAGCATAGGTATACTTCTTACACTGAGCTGTTATACTATTTAATTGCTCGTGTTGGCATTCAGAGAGGGTGTGCAGAGCCCTTTCTGATTATAAGCATAGAGTGAAAATTGACGTCACAGATTTGAAACATACCGCATCCTATAATTAGGTATACAGGTTACAGTCAGGAGACGTTAAACAATATTTCCTGACAGTCACGAGTGAATTTTGGGCCTCCGGCCCAAAATGCCCCCCCCAAACTTCCCTCCCTGACCCCCCACACTAATAGAAAGGGTGTCAATCTGCTCAGAAATTTCGCAGCTATCTGCCTTCACAGTTATCATGTCAATTAATTAAATGCCTGAGGAGTTACAGGGCAAAAACTGGTCTGTGCATGCTCTTGCACTGACCACCTGTTTAGTGCACAAATCCAGCCAAAAACCGCGTCAAAGCACTTTTTGATTTCATTCATGCGACTTGTACATAATGCAATGCATGAATTGCAAGTTGGAATCAAATGCTGGTAATTTGCCTGAACACACCCCCGCGGCCTACTTGGGGGCATTTCGTGCATTTTTATGACCATGCACCCAGACCCCCCCTTTCTTCAAATCACCCAACAAGGGTGCCAATCGTACGGGCTCAAGCTGAGGAACCCAAAAATATATCTACTTTTTGCTGGAAGTGGCCCAGGGAGATTCTGGAGACCTTCCCGAAAATTTCCCGACCCGTCCAAACCACCACCCACCAACCGACCCCTCAGAATCGATTGATTTTTAAACCAATTGATAGCTCTCGACGTCAGGATTCCGAATATGTATATTAAATTGACACGTGACACCAAACAGTTATGATCTTTGACACCTCCTTGTTACAGTTGTATATTTCACGGTAATACACTTGTTGATTATATTAAACAGTCTTAACAAAGGCATAAGAGAATTTCAAGGTTGCGTTGCTAGTGGCTCCGATGGAAGTGCCATTGAAATTAAGTAAACTGGTAGCATGCACAGCAGATTGACCAATAGTTGGCATTTCTGAGTTTTCTAGGATGATGCAAGTGTGCATGCAGGACGTCATGGTAGTTGGATGGGTGCTAGAACCTCGAGGGAGATCACTGTGTGGTATAATTGCTCCCAAGCCATACTTCCAAAGTGATAAACAGGTTTCAAAAATTACAAGGCATTTTTACACCAAATGGGTGACAGCAATGAGTTTTGTGATGGTACGATTGATTTAGATTCCAGTTTCAACCCTTTATAACAGAGGGCGACAAGGCTACACGTCACGTAGGCGTCTCGTCGAAAAGCTAGCAGCAACAAACTTTTGTAACCCTTTCACAGGGAGCCATGAGCCAACGCTCCAAGCTTGCTGCACAAGCGGGTGACTTGAGGAGCGACCATCTTGCTTTGTCCACTGCAGTAAACATGTTCCGCGCACAGATGGCTGTTGAAGGTTAGTGACTTCTTGTGTTTGCAATTAATGCGAAGGCTACATACGTATGTGCTGAGATTGTGTGTGCGTCAAAACGTAGTGCATTTTTAAGTAATCTCGTCTTCTCTAAACTTGAAGCAACTGGATTGATGGAGGCTAGTACATTTCTACCATGATTGATTGCCTCTCCTCTACGTAATTTAAGGGCCTTGTTTCATCTTTTGGCATATTAGGAGCTGTATACCCATTAAAATCAAAGATCAAAGCTTCCCCAGTCGTAGAGCCGTACTTTCACAACAGGCATATGGTGGAGTGCAAATGCCCTTGATTGCTCCTCTCTCGCAATTGGCAATGCTTTCCTTTTTCCAACAGAAAAAGAACAAGATTGAACTACGCAAGCAGTGAACAATTACTCCAAGTTAGTTGTTGAGAAGGGTCCTTTTTGGTACCAAGTACAACAAAATTCTCATCACAGAAAGATAGGAAAAGTCAGCTGGGATCCAGAGGGTACAGGCCTGGCTTGGAACTGGCTTCTGAGTTGGTGCCGGTACTGGAGAGTGCACGTCTGGCATGGACAAGTTTAGCAGCGCAGTTGACACATTGCTGTAGAGTTAGATATTTGGGGGACAAGCTGTGTGTAGGCTTTTTGAAATGTCATTGCAAAGTATTAGGTTCCTTGCTGCTCCATTGACCTCCTCTTATACTCCACATGCCACCCAGGCAAGTTGCAAGCCTCTCTGTGGTGTTCTGATAACTACTTGGACATGCGGAGCATACAGGATATTTGTGTCGTTAGCACACAGCTGGCAGAGCTACTGGTGCGTCATGATCTTTCTACTTGCTTCATCTTGGCACGCCTACACCGCAACAAATGCTGCTCATGTACAAATGATACAAATCCTCCGTGCGTTTCAGCTAACCCCCCCAAAAAACGACCTGCCCTCAGGCCGACATTGGTCTCATTAAAGTGCCGGAGAAGGAGACAGCCCTGTCCTCCTCATCATCTGCCTCCTTACCAACATCCACAAGCAGCAACTGGCAAGAATGTATGCATCTAATCTAGTCTTCTCCTTTGTGAAATGCAGCTTTGTAAGCATGCAGTCACTCTGTTGCTTCTCACCCTTAGTCGTCCTGAGTGGAATGAATCTTGTAAGCAAGCGTTGCATCCCTGCTCCCTGCTCCAAGTCCCACAACCCCAAAAATTGGAGCCACCTCACCTTCCTACACTCTAATTAATAAGTACTTAAATACTTGAGGTTAACTGAGCACGTCTCCTCAAATCTGGTGTCACCTCAAAACTCGCAAAAGAATTGACTTTCTTCCCGATTTGGTGCTCAGGGGGTTACATGGATGATGATTTTCAAGACATGCTCGGTGCAGACGACATTTTTGGCCAGCAGCCAGGCAATAGCTACGACCCACAGCAGCAGCAGCAGCAGCAGCAGCAGCAGCAAGAGTCTGCACCCCAGATGACTGACCTTCAGCTGTCGGTTTATTGGGAGGTGTGCTGCTTTGTTTCATTGCCGTCTGGAGTGTGTGCCTCCAAGCTCCATGTCCAATGTGTAAACTATGCAGATACACTTGTCCACACCAGTCCCTTTGCCCTTTCCAGTCATTTCGCCGCTTCTTGTCAAGAGCCGAATTAGGCCGAGCCTGCAACCCTTGTGGTCCCCATCGAATTATATTTGTTCGCCTCCTTGTGGTAGAGGAGTATATTTTGTCACCCTGCGATCCAGGTATTTCCCCCTGTATCTAAAGTAGGGAGTGGTTGCTATTGCCTGCGCATTTTATATCTTCCTTTTGGAAAGGCAAGCAATGCGATTGTGTATTGTGTATTGTGTAGGGCAACAGGAAGTTCTGTAAAAATTAAAAGGGGTGCTAAAGGGAGGATACTTGTTTGTTCGCCTTGCAAATACATAAAGTTTATTTGAACGTCTTGCAAAAAGTAGGAATAGCAATAATATATTACCTTTTCCAGGAGGCAGGGGGAGTGCCTAAAAAACTGGCCAGGACACCCCTGGGGGGGGGGGGGGCCGCCCCCCCCCCCCCCACCCCCACCCCCCCCCCC
>Ga0307948_1002384_pt1 | contig 13648 bp, 10 predicted proteins | sample OrgLakmetagen280_FD_201824 | JGI IMG/M metagenome (GOLD analysis project Ga0307948, IMG submission 201824) | Saline water microbial communities from Organic Lake, Antarctica - #280 | ecosystem: Environmental > Aquatic > Non-marine Saline and Alkaline > Saline | place: Antarctica: Organic Lake...
TGCAGTGGTGGCTGTACTATCTTACACAGGTGCATATAGTGTACTATGCTCTGTGTCAATACTGTACTATGTTCTGTGCAAATAGTGTACTATCTTACACAGGTGCACATAGTGTGATGAATGATCCATGCTCTTTCGTCACATCATCTGCTGAGAAGTGTCCAGTGAAGCCTGAATCATGGTTTTGCCAAGCACTAATATAAGGTGGTCAGGGATGTGTCAGAATAAGGTACACATGTACGTGGCGTGAAAATGGGTGTGGTCCTGGAGCAGCTATTCCTTGTTGCACATGCACGACCGCGTGTGTGGCTGTCTCGAAGTGCGCTCGCGGTCGTGACATCTTTGCTTAGCCCATTTTTCTGATGCATAGTGTGAGGCCTAAACCGGCTTTGCCGCCTGGATTGTCATTGACTCGTAACATTTCGTTGACGAACCGCGTACTTTGGGTCATTAATTTTAACGGAGGTTGAAATACAGGCATTTCATGTGTCCCAAAGATAATAGGAAGCCACAACAGCTGCCCAAGCAGCGAACACAGTTTTGTTTGTCCCTTTCCTCTAAGCACTGCTCTAAGCACTGGTTCCCTGGTGTACCTGCTGTACTAGACCTTGCATCAAGCTTAGTTCAGGGTGCCACGCAGGAATTGATATGTATACTCCAATGAGCGGTACGTCATTGCCTTGCTTCAACCTTCTCGCAACATGATTGAGTGCTGTGCAGAATGGGGGTTATCGTTGTGCAAGTAAAGCTTACCGTACACACCTGTCACCTTCCCATGTGCAGGCTATGACATGGAAGATGCCATGATCTTAAACAAGAGCAGTGTTGAGCGCGGCCTGGCGCACGCTAGCATGTACAAAAATGAGGCGGTGGATCTAAGAGAGGAGCGCAACTCACGCATGAGCTTAGCCCCAGAGCCACATGATACCCGCAGCAAGGTGTGTGCTTGTGTATGTATTGTAGTTGTTGGTTTGGGTGTCGGAATGTACGCGTAAGTACGTGCCTGTGTATTGTTGTTGTTAGTTTGGGTGTTGGAATGGACGCGTAAGTGCATGCTTGTGTATTGTTGTTGTTGGTTTGGGTGTTGGAACGTATGCGTGTGTGCTTGTGTTTATTGTTGTTGTTGGTTTGATATTGGAATGTACGTGTAAGTGCGTGCTTGTAGGTATGCGTGCAATTGTGTGCGCTTGAAAAACAGAGGGGCGGGGTTGTACGTGCGTCTGTGTGTGAAAAAGGGGAAGGGGGGATGGTATCACACCAAGGTGTCAATGGGGTTAACAAAAACATACGTATGTAAGCACACATGAATGTGCTTTGGAGTTGAAGTGCGGTAAGTTAAAATGCTATCATTCTGAGGGTTAAATGCTGGGAAAGTTGATGATGATGTTTCAAATTGCAGCTCCCAACTAAAGAGGAGGCTGGGGTTGCTTACCCCCTGGCAACCTAATGTATATGAAGTGCTGCATACTGCACCACTGCGTTGTTTGGGGCTGGTTGCAGTTCTTGGCTGCTCCAGCCACACAAAGTGCTGTATGCTGCACTGCTGCGATCCTCAATGCTGGCTGCAGCCTTTAAATTGCTGGCGTGCACCGAGATGCACACAGCAGCCATGCTCACAGAGTACGTGTGCTTGCACAGCATTATGTTATTATGTTAGGCAAGCCCTGACATTGCCCATGAGCTTTTGGGCAACAATACAGTAATGCCTCGGTTTCATCGCAACAATACACTGCAATGTCTCGGTTTCAGCAATGCAGCAATACAGCAATGTCTCGGTTTCACCCCATTCCTGCCTGCCGCTCTCTAGTTGCACAAACTCTCACGCGTTCGCATGCTCACAAATCCACACTCCTCACCCATTCAAAGGCACGCAAGAAGACAAAAAGACACATAAACACGTGTGAAAGATCATCTTGCACCTGCGCACCTGCCTCATCCAAAACGCTTGCAGAACCAGCCCTACCAACGCCCTGTGGGAGCCTTTGGGCAGACCCTGCCTCAGAATGTGCCCTGCGAGTTAAGCAGCAGTGCAGCCACAGGCCCCCTCCATGTAACCCCCTCCACCCCTACCCACAAAGACTCCTTGCATATAGGGCACGACGGATTACCACACGCAGGGGCGATCATTTGGCCAGGGCAGGTGAGGCAACCCCTTTTTTTGTTTAGCAGCGGTGTGTGGCAGCAGCTTGCAACTGCATAAATGCGTGAACATTGATGGCTTGTATATGGTCACTGTTGCTGCTGCTGCTGCTGCTGCTGCTGCTGCTGCTGCACACATGTCTTTGTGTTTGCTTAGTCGGGCTCATAGGCAACTCGTATTTGCTACCCCATTCCCCACTTTCTCTTTCTCGTCATCTTTGCTCCCCATTGCGGGCTTCTGCCTTATGAGGGCTGCCATAATAGCATGGTGTTTTTGCTTGTCGCATGCTGTTCTAGTTCAGAGGGAACTCTGTATCTTAGCAAGTAAGAGGGGATTCTTTTCCTTCTTGCCAACAAGGATGTGCTTCACGTATGGGCCTAAGTATAGGGGGCTGTGAGAGGGTGCAGCATCTGCCAGGTCAGAGTAAAGAAGGCTGGCCCGCAACTCTTATGGGATTGTGAGGGTACGAGATGTGATTTTGCGTTAGCTTTAGGCCTATGATGTGTATGTGTAATTGTTCATGTATAGCCTTGCACCTTATGTGCATACCAGCTCGTGCCAGGCATTAAGTTTTTGCTTTAACACAGTTTTGCACTAGCTTGAGTGTGGGCAAGTTTTATTTGGTGGACAAGCAGCATGAGAGAATAATTGAGGCACTGAAGACGACTCCTTGATAGCTGCAGTGGCAACAGACTAACAATTCCTCAGCCACTGCCTGTCAAGTCTCGTACAACATAGGGTTGTCCTGCCAGTCGTGTCCTTGTGTATTTTTGCGCAAATTGTGACTTTGTGGCTTTCTTGATGACCTACATAGCATTGGTAGTTTTGTTTTGCGCACAACAGCTTGTGCAGTACCCTTTATTCAGACCCGCTGCTTGCCTGTCAATTGGCATATGACACGTACATGCGTGCACACACACATAATACATAATATACAGACACACACACACACACACACACACACGTACGCACACACCTAAATACACAAAGACACACACGTACGCACACCTAGATGCACATAAACACACACATACACTTTACTCACTCACACTCCTAATCCGTCCTTTGCCAACGCAGACGGTGTACTGTGCGTGGGACCAGACAACAGGGCAATACAAAGCACATAAACTGAAGGGAGAAGAGGTGGCGTATGTAGATCAGGTCAGTACCGGCGTACATAGATCAGATTCAAGTGTGGCATATAAACCCCTGTGGATGGAGAGGGGCGCTTGTGTTCATGGCGTGTGTTGGTCATGTCAGCAGACATGCTTGCTTTGAGCCTGACGGATTGCCTGTGGAAACGCTTTTCAGACACAACAGATTATCTGGAGAGGAATTGCTCATGCTCATCAACATTCAGGGAACCAACTCTCTACCAAAAATTGAACGTCGTGAATGTCCAGCAACAACTTGTGTGGCTGATTGTCAATGAACAGCAAAGTTTTTGCACCATTCTTCAACAGGTCACGCTCATAGGAAATCGTGAGAAGAATGCTCCTCCCCAGCGAGCCAACATCCGCTTGCGCTTCAACAGATACCCCCAGATCGGTGACAAATTTGCCTCGAGAGCCGGGCAGAAGGGTGTGCTGTCCATCCTGTGAGTTTGTGCACAGCATGCAGGAAGCGCGAGCAAAAACACCGTACACAAGGGGTGGTAGCACCTCATGCATTGATGGAAGAAGCCTGGGTATATTTCTGAAGGGCTGGCCAGCTCCATGTGTGCGCACTACACACGAATGTACATTTCAAAGAATCCTGCTGCTGGTACTGTGTGAGTATACACTTATTTAGCTTAAATGCTGTAGTACACCGCAGACGTGTACTAGCCTGAATGTGCCAATCCTTGTTTTAACATCGGGCAATTTTTGGTACCACGCTAGATGAACAACGGCGCTGTTACGTGCCCAATGCGTCACAACCCACCTCTTTGCAGCCTGATGCGGCATAAGATGTTCCCAATTTGCAACTACTAGTCTAAGCATACTTATACAACTCCGATACGTATACAATTCCGATACTTATACAATTCCTGCCCTTCTTGCAGTTGGCCCGATGTGGACATGCCCTACTGCAGCAACACAGGCATGCGGCCCGACCTCATCATCAACCCCCATGCCTTCCCTTCACGTATGACTATTGGCATGCTCATCGAGTCCATGGCCTCAAAGGCAGGGGCTCTGACGGGTAGCTGGGTGGATGCCACGCCCTTCCAAGCAAGTGATGGGAAGCCAGGTAAGGCTGTCGGCATGCTTATTGAGCCCTTGGTTTCAAGGCAGGGGCGCTGACGAGCAGCTGGGTGGATGCCAACAAGTGATGGGAAAGGAAAACAGGGGGCAAGCGCATCTGCAGTTTGGTGAGATAAAGAGGGGAAACAATATGCCATGCCAATCCAAACAAGTACTAGGAAGCCAGGTAGAGATGATTTTTAAGGCAGCAGCATGTCTGTGTGTATTTGTGTTGCGTGGCAATATTGAGGACAGTGATGGATGCGTGCACTTGCTCATGCCCAAGTAAGTCACGTGATGTAGCAGCACGTGGATCGATTTTTCCAGAGTCTGCATGCAATCCCTACATTATCAAGAGGTCATTTATAATCTTATGGTGATCTATGCAACACACACACACACACCCTCCTCGCTTATGAATCGTGATAATGTTTTGAAGCCCTGTGCACGCTTTCTGACCCCAGCTGTCTGTCTTGGGCCACACAGGCAACCCTGCTGAGCACTATGGTCGGATGCTAGAGGCCAACGGCTACGCAAAGCGGGGCCAAGAAACCATGATCAGCGGGCTCACAGGGGAGGAGATGCAGTGCGACATCTACATAGGCTTGGTTTACTACCAACGGTTGCGGCACATGGTGTCTGATAAATTCCAGGTGAGGTGAGGGAGTGATGCAGAGGAGTGCGCATGATTTTCTTGTATGTATTTTATGCCAAAGTAAGGATGCAGAGGACTGTACGTAAGCTCCTTATAGGTACAAAGTATACTACGGACCAGTCACAGAACCTGGCGTTGGAAGGTTCTAAGGTATTTCGCAAGGTTCTATGTACCTAGCTGGATCTGCTTCCTCATCCAATCTTGTCCAGGAGGTTACAAAGCCTGACAAAAGACTGGCGTTTCTTTGCTGAAAAACATACCAAGACACAGCTTGATTGTAACTAGAAGTTCAGTGTTCTCTCCTTAAGAAAAAGGAAAACTACACAGGCAGTGAAAACCACTCCCCACATTGATTAAGGAAAAGGAGCCACTTTGGTACTGTACAACTCCTCCACCAAAAGAATAAGAAAGAGACCAATGGGGATTAGGAGGGTTGCAGGCTTGACCTGAAACCGGCTCCTGATGGGAGTTGATAATAGTACTGGAAAGTATGCGTCTGGTATGTGGACAAGTTTGGCAGCGTAGTTGATAGAATGTAAATGATGCTTGGAAAAAGGTTTCTTAGCTCTTTGAGAGTCAAGATCCAGCTCCTTGAAAAATTCCAGTGTGATTGTTGTAGATGGTGCCACCCACTCCCAAAAAGATGGTGTGGAGAAAACGGTGCAGAGGCATTATACTGTTCCTGCGCGGCGCTCAGCTGGTTCTGAGGTCTAGTTTCCTCACAGTACTTGTTCTCAATGAGGTGGACGTCACATTGAAGACTACTGAGATCTTTGGGTCGGTGCTGTCTGGGGAAGGTGGATCTGCTGATGGCGTTAAGTTTCACCTCTAAGGAGTTCCCCAAATCTTTGTCCAATGTCTTGTGAAGTAATCTCAAGTATTCTGTGCCATGCTTGGTAGCAATGGAACCCACCCAGGGTTGCTCAGTTCGTTTTTTTGGGAGCAAGGTTTTGATAAAGTTTGTGAAAGCTCTAGAACTCTCGAACTGTTTGAGCAGTTCGATGTGCAATTTCGAAAATGGAGGATTTTGCTGGTACCTTACAGACTTGGGTTCAGTCCGCAGCCCCAAAAAATATTTTAGTTTCACACTCCCGCATCAACCCCGCACCCTGGAAATATTTAATTTACACCAACCCCGCACAGGGATTTTCGCCTGACAGGCTCCAAAATACGCCAAAAATCCCCGTTTTCAATCCCGCACCCCCAAAATAAATAGATATTTTTTGTGCGCGCAGTTACCCCGCAGGGCAAAAAACGATATTTTTGCGCGGTGATATAAAGTCTGTACGGTATTCGTGGTCATACTCGTCCAAAACATGCTTGTTTTGTTTTAAATACCTATATGTAATACATTATAATTAATCAGTGCAAAAACGTTTGACGGCCTTCTAAGGCTCTTTCCTGCATTTTGGGCTGCAAATTTGGACCCAAAGATTGAAAAAAGTCTTTTAAGTTCGACGACCTTGAGTAGCTCGCGAACGGCATTTTAGAGTCAAAATGCCTGCAAGTTCGCAAACCCGAATTTTGACCGAACCCTCCGGGTCTGAACAACCGTGTTCTCAATTTGCCTTTCCCTTCGTAGGTACGCTCAACTGGTGCAGTGAACAACCTCACTAAGCAACCAATCAAAGGAAGGAAGTTTGGAGGAGGCATTAGGTAAGAAGTTGTGACATGCTTTTGGGGTGGAAAGTATTGAGCGGCGCTTTAATGTACAATGAATTGATTGCTTGAAAGGTGTAACTCCTTGCCTTGCTTCCGGTCCTGTGTATCTGTGGAGCATGTGAATATTTACATGCTCGTACATACAAGCACGCGCGCACCCAAAATTGCACACACACACACACACACGCACACACAACTTGTGCAGGTTTGGAGAGATGGAGCGCGACTCCTTGCTTGCGCACGGGGCAGCCTATTTGCTGCATGACCGCTTGCATTCATGCTCGGACTACAGGTACACCATTTTTTATGTGTTTTTGTTCTGGGAACGTGTGCAAAATCGACCACCCCTCTGGTCTCTCATCTTTTATTTTATAGCCGAGTTATGTGTTTGCTTGCTTTTTCACCGATGCCTGCACCCCTGCTTGCAAATGTGCTTGGTCTACCGTCAACCTTATCGCAGTGTCATGGACGTGTGCGGCAAATGTGGATCCCTCGTAGCTCCCCTCAACAAGCCACATGCTGCTGCCAATGCCATGGCTACCGGGCTAGGCCCCGTAGCCACAGCCGCCATGGCAGCGATGGCTGCGGAGGGTGGGGGCGGCATGGCTGGGCGCGTGGTATGCCCGGTGTGCGACAACAGCAGCCATCACATCAGCCGCGTGGCAATGCCATACGTGTTCAAGTACCTGGCAACCGAGCTGGCAGCAATGAACATTAAGCTGTCGATAGATGCTGTGTGATTTTCTGTTTTGCAGTTTGGATATTTGACTTCAAACCCCTGTCTCATGTTTTTTCGTGACACAGTCGCCTCCAAAATTGTCGAAATTTGTATAACCAAAGACACTTCCCGATGGTTCGTGTGTCATTCGTACTCTTTGGAGCGCCGGATTTGTGGAGAAGCATGTTTATTCTATCTAAAATTTGAATTAATTGATGTGACGTAAATTTTTGTGGTTTAAATGCTGCTGATCAGGAACAAGCCTTCTATAGTTCCAGAGGGGTTGCATGTAGGGGCAGTTAGAACCCTAATAAGAGCCCCTGTCATGTCCAGACCAGTGCCCGGCAGAATAGAGTACGTTGCATGTGCCAAATGTGTGTTTGTCAATGCATCTGCACGATGTCTGTGGCTTGTACACGGTGCTGTACTTCATACCACTGGTGTATGCGCTCCATGTGCGGGCAATGCTTCGATATGCAGTATGAGCCTTTACCTCTCAATCACCGCATTCACGCATAAGATCCTACTAGTGAAGTGCGTATTATGTTGCACGCATTACCTAATGTGACGTGCATTACCTAATGTGACACGCATCACCTGTTGTGTTGCACAAATACAAGTAGCACTGCACTGTAGCACTGTAGAATGAGCATCCGAGGCAGCGGACATCTTTGTGTACGCAGATGCAGGAAATCCTTGCTTGCGCCAGTTCAGGCATCGCCCTACCCTTCAACTGATGAAGACATGGACGCCTACGGCGGAGTGTGCATTCCGTGCGTAGTTTTGTGTGTTTGTGCATGGTGGTACAGTTTGAATGCGCCAACTCACAAATGCAAGGGCTTGCAGACTATGCACGCGCACACACACACACACACACACACACACACACACACACACACACACTGTGCGCAACACGTGCCATACTACTTTTGCGAATGGCAAGAGAAGAGGGAAAGAGGGGGAAGCTTTAAAAGTTGTTTTTCCCTTCCAGGTGCTGGGTGTCGTTTGATAATAGCGGCAAGGTGAGGCTTTCGTGTTTTGCCGGACGGCACAGTTTTGTCCAGCCATTCAACTATCTCGCACTAGCATTGCACCTATGACGTTGGTCCAATCCACTGTTCATAAGCATGTCAACAATGTTGCTACTTGCCGGAAAACTCCGTAAAACGCAGTACACAAAGGTTACTGTGGATGTTGGCGATTACGGGGGTCTCCTGCGGACAATTGCATGGGTTCTGAGTGGTGGGTGAACGGGTGAATTTGCTTCCATCCCATATGCTTTGCTCTCCTACCCCTTTCATCAGTCAGGCACACAAATTAAGATTGCATTGGCATCTCAGCTATCAAAGAGGCACAGGGTCAAACGAGTATAGAAGTTGTTACACTTGCTGAGTGAAGGTGGCGTTCCCTACAGACAAATAGTAGTTTAAATTATGAGTAAGGAAATAAGGAACTTTGCATAAACATCGTGTACTTTTACAGGGACCGAGACCTGTGTGAGGCACGCAGTAATCAGCACCAAGGATGAGATGGCCCACAAGTCAGTTGCGCATCATGTCAAAGTTAAAGAGGACCAAGTTCCTGCCTGTCTGTGCTCATGCCTGTCCTCAAATATATCATGCTCCCGTCTTTAGAGCTGGCAGGGCGTAAGCTATGCAGAGTGCGCGTTATACAACCATGAGTTTGGGTTTAAGTTTCTGTTAGTGTTTTTGTAGAAGAAGGTATTTAAGGCCGACCCAAGTTGCTCTGAATGCTGCTGATCTTTCTGTCTGGAAGCTCGACACAAACTGCTCGCTGCTTACATTTTGGAGGCAAAAAGCAATTGTTGTAGACACACAGGATTGTGTTGAACTCACACTCCTGGAGGCCTTTGTACAAAGTGCACACAACAATGCTTACACCCACCCAATTGTTCACAGTGAGTACTGGCTGACTGACATAAGAGGTCAAAAGGTGATTGCTGATGCAGCGATCTGTGCTGGTTGAGATAGAACAACAATAAAATCGCTGCATAAAGCTGGAGACTGAGCAGAGCTAATGGCGCTTATTTCTGCCAACTCCAAATGACGGTTCCTCGCTATCACGTTTTGCTGCTCCAGTTGTCCGATGAAGCAGCTGCTCTGTTGCAAGACGCCCTTCAGTCCTTTGTTCTTTACTGCAAGCCCCGGATTCAGGCGCCCCAGGTGTGAATTCTTGATCAATTGAGACCTAGGTATACGTAGGCTGTGCGTGTTGGTAGTGCTTGTGCTTTTGTGCGCATGACTAGAAGAATAAGGAGTTACAACGCCAGTTTTAATCAACGCAATCCTGCTTTTTTGCAAATCTCCCGAAGCTGTAGGTAAAATTATGAGAGGGTTACCTATAACAAACTTGCAGTACCAAGTTCAAAGTTGAAAGACATACCACTAGCTAGCTGCTGGACATGAGTTGCTGTGGCCAAAAAGTTACACACAATGCATGGAGGGGCTTAGTAGACTATGAAAGATTAAATAAGGCTTGCCTTTTCCAGTCCTTGCATGGCATGCAGACTTTCTTGGCACTCCCGTGCATGCTCCATCATGTCATCGTGCACCCATGCATGTTCCATCATGTCATCGCGCACCCATGCATGTTCCATCATCCATGTTATCGCATGCAGACATGGGCCAGCGCAAATGTCAGCATATCAAACGTCACGCACGACACCTACAGCATCATTACTGTCCGTGGAGACCCAAAACTCACAGAGCGGTAAGCTAGAGCTCCTAGATGTTGCTTGTGACCAGCGGCCAGCTTTTCAGCCCACTTCTCATATTGAATAAGTAGTGTGCTCGGATTCTTCTCCCGGGACATACTTCATAGGTTGTCAAAGCATCTCTTGCCAGCAAATCCTGTCTAAGGCTCGTAGGAAGTAATCAGTGATTGAATAAACATGTGTGAAACAATGTGTTGACAAACGTTTAAATCCTTTCTGTGTCAGTATAATCTGCAAGTTGGCTGCACAAGTAAGTAGAGGATATAATGGATCCTTGTGTGCACCAAGGTGCAAGAGTTATTTTACTATGCCCTACATCATACTGCTTTGTGCCGCACATTAGACATTAAACGCCCATTTAGTCAGTGGCGTATTTTGTGGGGCGGAGCCCCCCTGGGCGTAGTTCCTTTATGTTCACCCCGCAACGTGGCAGAAGAATAGAGCGTTGAGCCAGCCAGGCAATCTTTCTGTGTAAAAATTGTATGAAACAATAGCCAATTATGCGCTGATTCCGGAATATCCTTGTCAAACCCCCCTCCATGCTCGACTCCCAAGGGGTCGCGTGTCACAATTCCCCCCTGGATGCAATTGGGTGTCAAAATGTGTTCCATCATATTCTTAGCCCTTCGTCTGAGCAGTGGTGTCATTGAGTGTGGTAGAAGGCCGACCGATCCCAACACGCTAGCAGGGTTTGCAGCAGCAGAGCAGAGAGAGACGGCAGCAGCTTCACAGCGCTCGGGAGGACAGGCGAGCGAGGGCCCGGGAGAGGACCCGCGTCCAGCACTTGGCACAGCACTTGGAGCAACAGTCTCAGCCTGGCAATGGCACTCAGCAGGCACAGGAAGCAGCAGCCCATCCAGAGGTGGTGGCTTTGAACAACCGTATGGAGCTCAGGTGCAAGAGAGGGGGGGTGCAGCGGGTGCGCAAGCCCCCCTGAATTGTCAACCCATTTCAATGCCGCTATGCGTTGCAGGTTGCAAAGACCAGAATGGCTCAGAAATGGTTGCACAGAGCAGTTCAGAAGGAATGCAGCCCCCCTGAATTGCTCGCTGCACATGACACACAGCTTCAGACATGGTCTGGTATGACAGGGACTGTGCAAACGCAAGAGCGGGGGGGTGCAGGGAGGGCGCAGCCCCCCCTGAATCTCTCTAACTACATTATGTACAATTTTCAATGCAAGGTGCAGCACAGGCACCGCCCCTTTTTTAGTGATCCGTAGGATCACACCCCTTGTTGTTTTTAATATTTTCATAGCTCCGAACTGAAATGTATGGGCGCACACTATGGATGGTGTTCACTATCTTTCCTGTGCTCATCTTTGTGTTGTTGTCCTTTTGTTTTTGCTATGCAGGTATGGATCCGTCTTAAAAGAAGGTCGGTATTTCCAATCAGTTAAATCCTTCATCGTTTCGTGCTGGCTCGTTTGCTTTGCCTTGCTTTGCCGTACTAGGTGGTTGAGTACATCGCATGAGTCGCATTGATAGGAAAATTATTGGCAGTCCAGCCTGATCTGTTTGCTTGAGATGATTGCAAAAACTTACCACAAGACCCTGGCGTTAATTGTGCTTGGGTGGCAGGTTTCTTTTTTGAGCTGACAAGCCTCATCACATCCAGCGGCATCATCGTGCAGCAAGCACAGATCGTTGGTTCAGACTCTCCTCCTCAGGTGTGTAGGTGTGTGTGTTTATGTGTTTGTGTGTTTGCGCGTGTGCGCATGTGTGTACTTCGGTGTGGATTCTACAATATATGCATCAAACATACACACGGCCAGATACAAATGTACACACACACTCTCTTACTTTCGCTTTCTGAAGGTGGTACAGGAATGCATAAGCTGCCAGCCACAGCCGTCTCCACATAATGAGCACGCCCCACCTCAGGTGAGGTACCCATTACCTAGTGTGAGGCCTTTGCTACGGCACCCTGTGTAACAAGAGAAGCATTCCCACTAATCTGCAGAGCTCAAGTTGTTTATTAATTCCTAAGCTATTCCAAACTCTAATCCTTCCTGCCATATATTTACACCACATTGCTGTGAGCCACCCCCGCTTTTTGTCCGCCATGCTTCGTGCTGCAATTCCACACTCCCGATTTCCATTCACCGACAAGTTGTTCTGGCTTGTATTGCTCCATATTATGCACTTTGATCTCACAGGAATATGATTTCAGCCTAGGACCGCTCTACCGTTTCTGTGTCACTGACATCGATGGCAAGAAGCTTGGTAGGTGGAACTCCTTCCACTCACTATCGTGCACCTTCCTCTTGCTCGTTACGTCGGAGTGAAGCCCTAGGTTGGAACCATTTTTTGGTTCGGAAAAGGGAGGGTACAAGTAAGTCCTCCTAAGCGTGTTTCTTTGTTCGCTTTTGTACAGCTCGATCGCTCTTTCTTATGGCACACGCAGGTGGCCCACAAGCGTCGGCATTCCTGACCATGTACAATATTATTCATGGATCTGGTGAGTGTTTGCTCTGACTGTCATGCGTCTTTGGCCTATGCAAACAAATTGCTATGTATGTCGTTTAGCATAAGCATATTGTGAATCCGAGGTTTTGTAAATTACCTCTGCTGAAACTGAAAGAGGATTGTTGTGGACCCTTTTGCGCTGATCCTAAACAAAGACCGCACAAAGGTGAGCCGTGACTGCTCATTATTTATTTGCAGCCCCTTGTCATATGCAATGCGGTAAAGCATTTTTTGTCAGGTCCAAAAACAGCTGTTCGCTTGCATGCTTTGGCACGGGCTTGAGCTTGTGTGTGTGTTGCTTGTTTTAGGAAGATGCCATCAGAAATTGAATGCGTGCCCTGGCGTGCCTGATGTTTTCCCTATCCATGTATATATCAACAGGCCCTCCACCATATGAAGCTACGAAATAGCCATGCCACACGTAATTAGGAACAGTTAAGCACTCAATAATTATTGAATTGCTTCTTTTTCCGTGTGCTTGTTCAGGCCACATGCCATTTGTTGCCCCAAATCAAGACGACATGATCAGCTCGTACTGAGTCACAAGCCCCATCATCAAAGGCTCAGCTCACCCGACACAATTTTGTGTGTCTCTCCATACATAGCTCCTCTTCATATAGCGTGCTAGGATTCCAGCATTGCTGCCCGGATCAGGATTAAAGCGGAAGAATTTTTTTACAATAATTGAATTTCATTTAATTTAATTTTTCAATGCAAGAGACCCTTCTCGTCGAGATCTCAGGCGAAGCCTTGCAAACGAGCAGGTACACGGACTTCGTCAACGACCCCACGGCAGGCGCGATCAGCACATTCACTGGCGTGACAAGGAATAGTTTCCAGGGAAAGGGCGTGCTGCGTTTGGAATATGAAGCGTACGAGCCCATGGCTGTTAGAAAAATGCAGGATGTTGGACAGGCAGTTGCTGCCAAATGGAACGTTGTCAAGGTTGCCCTAGCACACAGAGTGGGCCGGGTGGGCGTCATGGAACCCAGCATCATCATTGCAGTGTCCTCGGCACACCGCAAAGACGCCTTGGAGGTGACACA
>Ga0307948_1002388_pt1 | contig 13643 bp, 7 predicted proteins | sample OrgLakmetagen280_FD_201824 | JGI IMG/M metagenome (GOLD analysis project Ga0307948, IMG submission 201824) | Saline water microbial communities from Organic Lake, Antarctica - #280 | ecosystem: Environmental > Aquatic > Non-marine Saline and Alkaline > Saline | place: Antarctica: Organic Lake...
TTCTGAGCTTATGGATTTATTTGTGGCTGGCCGAGACCAGTCAGCAGCCGATCAGCCAAACTACCTGGCTGAAGGTCACCCCCCATTGTAACCATTGTAACCATTGTAGGCCATCCTTGTAACCCTTGTCAAACTCTTTTCAATTTATATTTTACACTTACTTGTTGGATGCACAGCTTAACCAGGCTGGTTTCCTAATGTAAAAACTAAAAACTTGACCAATGTGGCCCCTTACATCAAACAATGCAAAAAGGCACCAATGCAAATGGACTTGAGTATTACTAATATATCTATAATTAAATATTATGCCTTTACACTTTTTTAACGTATTTATATTAAACTCTTTTAAAACCTTTTAAACCTAATTTTTGATAGTTTACCTTTTAAAACTTTATTTTTTGTATTAAAATTAAAACCATATAAAACCATACAAAACTTATAATATAAATAATAATGAAAGTCGATTATCAAAAAAATTACACCTTTAATAATTAACTTCTAAGCCTTTTAACACTTAACAGTATTCTAAATTAATAACATTAAAAACCTTTTAAAACAAAAAAATTGTATTTGGCAGTTATTCATCTTTTTTATATTTTAACTATATATATACATATGTTGGTTACACAACATCTTGATTGCTAACTTAATAAAACTTACTTAGAAAAGGTTGGAATTCGTTAGCAAAAGCTTGTAGAGTAGCAAGTAAGCCATCAAAAAGAAAAGCATACTCCTGCCTGAAGTGTTGACAAAAGTTTCCCGTCGCCACAAGTTGGGCTGTTTGGGTTTTGCTGGGCACTGCCAGCCGACAATAAGCAAAGTGCAAAAAAAGCAGGGGTCTAAGACACAGGAAAGTTTGTATCATAAACGGCCTGCCAAGAAAAAACAAAGCTGACGCTAAAGCAATGAAAACAAGGCAAGCACACTATAGCTAAATCTACTAGTTGTAACCATCATAGCCATAGTTTGTCCAGAAAAAATGTAAACGTGTGTTCGTTCAGAATATCACCTCAAGAAGAGGTCAAAGAAGAGGAGTCAGGCTACATAGAAGAGTAAAGAAATATCAGGAGAGCGCACACCTAGACAAGCAACTTAATGTTTTGGTGCGGCTGAGTGTGTATGCATAAATAAGAGAGGCCTAGAGCACCATGCCTGTGCAAGCAAGGACAGCAATGATTGTGAAAGCAAACTTAAATAAATAAATAGGTTACAAATAGGTTACAAATGGGGTGACCTTGAGCCAGGTCGTTTGGCTCATCGGTTTTGCTGGTCACTGCCAGGCAACATAAAACTATCTGTGAGTTCGGATATAAAAGTCTTAATGCCACCCACCTCCTTTGGAATCAGAAGAAGGGGACCTATCACGCTTATTATCATTATTCAACTGCAAGTATGTGCGTGTGCATGCTACTAATGTGCCTGCTTGGGCAGATCCACGTACATACAGTGGCAGGTCGTTGACAGGCCAATGCAAACAACACACCTTGGTCCACATCCACGCCCACACCCCACCTGTGGTCAAAAGTACATACTCACTGTGTTTCCTTTTGGGGGGCCATATTGCACAGTATATGTGTTGCAGGAACACACCTAATTGGACACCCCACGTATACGGTTTGGGCCAACCCTAATCATGATCTTCCATGCTCTCTCTGCACACACTCACCAGTCCACGACTTCTGCCCCTGCCCCACCCTCTTCTCACCTGCAGATTTTGTGTGTTTGTGTGTATTTATGAGCTGCAGTAATGAGCCTGTTTGCTCTGTGTAAGCGCACAAACTTACTTGCTCTACCCCGGCATCCCCAGCATCCTCAAACTTGTTAGCACCCCCGAGCACCTATTATAAAGCAGGGTGTGTTTAAATCATCATGCGGTTAAGATAAAAAGGATACAGCACGAGCTTTCCTGCTTGCACACCTGTTTCAGGGGGCGCCCAAGCCTTCGTTTTGCAGGGGGCTCCTGATCCTGACCCTACACACGTAATAAGATGAATGCTCTTTTGATAATGAAAATAGAAAGGAGACAATTGCTAATTAAGCAAACGTACTTGCTGTGAAGCAGGCCCAGACTCCTCAGACTCCCCCCCATTATCGGCAGCCTCATAGAAAATGTAAAAGCGTGTAACGTTCCGGTTTCATGCTCTTGATGCTGATGCACACTCACTCCAATCTATGTTGCAAAACACACACCTTATTGGACATCCCCGCCCACGTCCAGGCCCTCTACCACGTCCTCTTCCGCGCCTTCTTCCCACCTGCAGTTGTTTTGTGTGTAATCAGGCATTAAAAACATACAGCTCTGTGTATGGTCATGTACAGCTAAATGTGTGCCTGATTGTGCCCCTCAACCTCATCATCATTCGCATGGATCTGCATAAGCTGCAAGTGCGTGCCTGCGTGTGCGTGCGTGCATGTGTGTGTGAACCTGTATAAGCTGCAAGCATGTGTGTGTATGGACCTACATGAGCTGCAAGTGTGTGTATGGATCCACATGCGTGTGTATGCTTGTGTGTGTGCATGTGTGTGTGTGTGTGTGTGTGTGTGTGTGTTGATCACACTGACATGGTTGCAGAAGGAGATAAAATTAAACATCACTATTTCTATTTCTTGTTAAGAGACTAGATCCGTATTTGTCCGAAATGGGCGGGAGGTTCCAATATTCTGATACTTATATTATAGTATTATCACTGAATAACTATTTTGAGTGAATCGTGACAAGGCAGCAGCATGGCCACAGATGTGAGATGATGTGAGATTCGTGACACTATAAAGGAAGCAGCATGGCACAGATGTGTCCTCCGTGGTGGAGCAGACAGCCCATGTGCTCCACCAGCTGCAGCAGAGGGTGTACTCACTGGAGGAAGAGTTGCATTGGAGGGATACCCTGACAGGTAAGACCACAGTGTAAAACAGCTTTTACAGCTTGACTTTGCAATCGTCCAAGTGATGTCCACGTGATATGTTTTGTGCCGACATGCTTTGGGTTTCTTTGATAAACTTAGCTCAATGGCATTTGTAGACACAAGTGTCTAGAACCTAGAATAATGAGCACCTGCAATTCAAGGCATTCATTGCTTGTGTATTGACGTAAAATTCTTCTATGTTGAGAGCGGGAAGCCCAGCAGTGGCTTAACGCTTTCACACGTGCATTCCAAATTGGGTGCCAATTTTAATAGACACAGGGGTTACCTTCACTGCCTGTCTCACGCAGAGATGCGAGACCACATCAGCACGTTTCGCACCTTCGTCCTGTACCAAGTGGCAAACCCCACTGGCTGGCACAGCTGGGAGCTCCTCTCTCGTCAGCTGAGGCTGGAAGAAAAGGACCCAAGCCAGCATGGACAACGAGCCACCACTGCTGTCCAGCAGGCTCTGCAAGGTGAGCTGCCTGCCATTGAGCTCTGCAATACGAAAGACAGAGAGTTGTTGTCATTGACAAATGCAAGCGATTGCATGTATGGCTTCAATTCTGCTCTAGAGCAGCCAAGGTAGTCTGTTTTAAATATTAGCCCATTGTAAGTTGCTACTGAAGCTGATCCATACATTTCTCGAATGACCACACTTCACCTGTACCCCGCTTCGTGTTCTTATCGCTTTTGTTGGTGAAAAGTTTGAGCTATCCGTACCTTGCGCACAGCTCAACCGTGTCGGTTGTGTCCTGCCCAACCATTATTTGGTTGAATTAAAGTTGCCCCAAATGGTGTGGCATGGTTCCCAGACTTGCACAGGCCCTTCAACACCCTTAGCTAGCAAGAAGCAAATCCGTTAAGCGACTGGGGTTGAATAAGTGAGACGTACTTAACAAAGCACCTTCCATGCCCACTGCAATAATAGATAGCTGCCTCTCATTGCCCACGCCTTCCTCCCCACAAACTGAATGCTAACCATGAGGGTGCATTTGCACTTGTAAGTGCTGCAGCAACTTAATAATTTAAATTGTTCACGCATTCCTTTACTCATGCAAATTGGCTCTTATCAAGAGCTGGCCGCCTGCGCGTACAGATTGCTCTTAAAGATTCCCGCATTTGCTCTGCACATGTTGGTGTGCAGAGATGGGCTTCTCATGGAATGAATGGCAGCTTTTGCGGAAGGTGTCGGACTCCGGCATCTCAGCCTCCCACCAAGGCCGCAATAAGGAAGTTGACTCGGCTTTGGCTGCACTGGAGAGGGTCCCTAGTTTTAAGCTACCGGCTGAAGCGTGCAAGGATGCCCTGAAGAAAATGCTGGAGTATGTGAAGATGGAGGCATGAGCTTGTAGGTATTTGATGGAAGATGCATGCGTGTATGTGTGCACGCTCCCTTCTGTTTGCAAAGACTGCCCCCCAGCTCCAGCATAGCTAACAGCCCACGCCCCTTTCTTTGCTCATGTGTGTGAACACAAGCTTTATCTAAGAGAGACATTGGGCACCCCATGCAGCTGCCAAATGTATGATACATTGGCTGTAATGCCAAGGTCGCAGTCTAGTGCAGTACAAGCTGATTGACAGGGGCACAAAGTTTTTTTTAGTGTAATACTAGTAATACTTTTGTACTGATTATTAATTACAAGGGGATTTTGGTTACTTTGATAATTGCACGTCCTTTGCTTGCTGCTCAAACAGGTAATGTAGATGAACTTAGCAATGATGGAATGTTTAGAAGCCTTACCTGTTTACTGAACTCTTGTTCACTAGAATAGCTACAAGTAGACGGGCCAATAGACATAGTTACTAGAAACTGAGCCTGTAACCCACTAGGTATACACTTGATCACTAGCCCGCTTTCTGGCTGCTTTTTTGAAGGTTACAAGTTTAGTGCAGTACAAGCTGATTGACAGGGGCACAAAGTTTTTTAGTGTATTAGTAATACTTTTGTACTGATTATTAATTACAAGGGGATTTTGGTTACTTTGATAATTGCACGTTCTTTGCTTGCTGCTCAAACAGGTAATGTAGATGAACTTAGCAATGATAGAACGTTTACAAGCCTTACCTGTTTACACGTATGCGCAGTAACATGAACACGACCCTTAGATATTAATTTCAGTAAAACCAATCAAGTGTTTCTTACCTTATGCATTGAGTTATAACAGATGCACAAGGATATGGAAACCATCAGGCCACTGCTTGCAACAACACAGAACAGAAACTGAGAAATAGACAAGCATTTAAGTATAGGAAAGCAAGAATGCTCATGCAACTCAAAACGGGCAAGCCTTACCTAGTACATCGTCAGACAAAAGCCCACAGTTGAAGAATTGCGGTTGAAGCGGTTGACATGCGGTCGAAACGATTAGTACTTCTAACTTCGAAGTCATGTTCTAGTAAATGCAATCACTTCTCTCTTTCCATCTTACATAGAATGATATAGACAATCAATTATACAGTAGCTTTGAAGTCAAGTTAACATAACTCTCAGAGTCTGATAGTATGTGTGTGTGTGTGTGTGTGCGTGAGTGCGTGATTTAGGTATCTACGTTCGGCCTGTTGATGCAGCCAAGTTCTTAATTGCAATGCCACCTCTGGCGATATCTTCCACTTGGGACTCTAGCAGGGAGCCCGTTGCCCCATTCCAAGGACGGAGTTGCCAAGGGGGGAGGAATGCCTCAGAATAAACAGAGGGTTATATACACCTATGTTATATACACTCGTGCGGTCCTTGAAAAGCACTTAGCAGTTGTGCAGCAGAGCAGGCACTGTAAATAAGAGGCTGTATATTCAGACCACAATCCGCAAAGCGAAAGGATCCGTATAATCATACTCTTGATGGGGTTTGACAGCGAACCGAAACCAGTAAAACTGCAATGGCTCATGTCCACTCCAGAAGCACAATTAAAAAGAAAAAACTACGCAGGCAATGAAAGCCACTCCCCACATTAAAAAAGGAAAAGGAGCCACTTTGGTACCGAGTACCGTAAAGCTCCTCCACCGCAAAATGGAAAGGAAAACTCAATGGGGATCAGGAGGGTTGCAGGCTTGGCCTGAAACCGGCTCCTGATGAGAGTTGATAACAGTACTGGAAAGGGCAGAAGTTCAGCCCAGTTATTATTGGTAGTCCGCTTCACAATTAATGTCCCTTTTAAAGAATGCAAATGAAGCACAGACAGCGAGCTAAAGAACTCAATTGCCTTTCCGCAGAAATCCAGTACCCCATACTTGACTAGGTATCATACATGCCAGCAGGAATAACATACACCTTTTAGTCGAGTGCAAGAAGTCTGCACACTGCGATCAAAGCACCTCACATCCAATCCAAATAAGCTTACTGAAAAGGCTTAAAACTATCAGAGGCCAAAACATAGGTCATGGGAGGTTGGCTGTGTGTCACGTGTCATGCTACAAAAGAAGCATGCATACCCACGCTCATCCTCACTCCTTACTTCTGCCATGCCCTGTGTTCGTGCGTTTGCAGAAACTCTTCTATCCAGTAGCGCATGATTGACGAGGCTGGCAAGGATCGTACACAGAGCAAGGTGGTCGTACAGATGAAGCTCACCTCGATCAAAGCTGCCTATTCACTGTCTACCAGCGAGTGTAAGGCGGTACCAACGAGTTGGAGCACAACTTGCGTAAAAGCTTCTTGGAAAGCTGATAAGGCAACATACAAACAGATCATGCACTGAGCTGCCGAGGTGCAAATTAATTGAGCGCGCTAACCTGACTCCAGCTAAACACTACTGGCACAAACCTATGAATCACATTCCATGCGCCTATGGCGTACTGTTTGCCTAGCGGGGCATGGTGTCTACAAATCGAGGTGCAAAATCCCCTGTTATCCACTTCACCGTGTGGATCTTTTGTAGGGCGGGATGGGGTGCTTCTAGGCCTGTCCACACGTTCTCTGGGTGCGGCTTCTTGATCCACCTGTGCAATGTTGTGTCATGCGATCACACATATTTGTCGCGTGTCATTTTGTATGAGGTGCCGTTGTGTGGTGCAAACACGAATGCAAGCACACACACATATGTGAATGAAACAGGAATGCAAGCACACACATATGTAAATGAAACACGAATGCAAGCACACACATATGTGAATGAAACACGAATGCAAGCACACACACATATGTGAATGAAACACGAATGCAAGCACACACATATGTGAATGAAACACGAATGCAAGCACACACATATGTGAATGAAGTCAGCTTAATACGTTCAAAGTATCGCTGATCTAGGAAGCACGCCTGACATCCCACTTGTGCAAATGCAGGAACCATGAGGAGAAGGGGTCTTACAAAAAATGGCATTCACACCCAGTGCTGCTGCCATTTGAGAGTGCAGTGCTACTGCCATTTGAGAGTGCAGTGCTTCTGCCATTTGAGAGTGCAGTGCTTCTGCCATTTGAGAGTGCAGTGCTTCTGCCATTTGAGAGTGCAGTGCTTCTGCCATTTGAGAGTGCAGTGCTACTGCCATTTGAGAGTGCAGTGCTTCTGCCATTTGAGAGTGCAGTGCTTCTGCCATTTGAGAGTGCAGTGCTTCTGCCATTTGAGAGTGCAGGGCTACACATACTGGAGCCCATAAGCAATGACACGCACAGTGGTATAGATAGGGTTGGCCAGAACCATATATATACGGTGTACATACGGTATTTTTGGCTTAGAAATCACCAAATATACGGTGTATATATACGTATATATACGGTTCTGGCCAACCCTAGCTTTGTGCCTACTTGGTTTTGTACTGCACCCCCTTGCACACCTCCCATGTGCACCTTCTTATGCCCTACACACCATTCCTTCCACGCATTATCCATGCGCAAGCTCCTCATGCCACCTAAACTATTTCACGTACCATGTTGTCAGTGCACAAATTTTAGTGAGCAGTGCACGTACACCTTGCAACGTACACCCTTGCAATGCACACCCTTGTAACGTACACCTTGCAACATACACCCTCGCAACATACATTTCTTGTAACGTACACCTTGCAACCTACACCCTTGCAACCTACATCTCTTGCAATGCACACCCTTGTAACGTACACCTTGCAACATACACCCTCGCAACATACATTTCTTGTAACGTACACTTTGCAACCTACACCCTTGCAACCTACATCTCTTGCAATGCACACCCTTGTAACGTACACCTTGCAGCAACCTGCACCCTAGCAACATACATTTCTTGCAATGCACACCCTTGTAACGTACACCTTGCAACCTACACCCTTGCAACCTACACCTCATGCAATGCGCACCTTTATAACGCACGCCTTGCAACCTATGCCCTTGCAACCTACACCTCTGCAATGTATGCCTTTAGCATGCACGCCTTGCAACCTACACCTGTTGCAATACACGCCTTTGCATCATACGCTTTGTGCACCAAACCCCTTGCCAAGTCATGCTTTGCAATGAACGCTCGCAGGCCATCTTAGGGGACCTGAACACCCAAGCCAACTCGCTCGCCCGCCTGTCTCCCAGCTACTGCACAGACCGCATGCGCTGGCGCTCACTTGGATGGTTTGAAGCCGAGATCTGGGACCAGTGCATCCTCCGGTGTATGGGTGAGTGATGGAGGAGGGAGTGAGGAGGAGGAGTGTTTGGTTCAGGGTTGCGGTGTAATGGAAAACCGTCACCTGACGCCCAAACCAGTTTCAAATGCTTAAGTGTGGATGATGCGATCTCTGGGTTTAGGGTCTAAAAACCTTTAGGGTCTAACCCTAAAACCCTAAGGTCATTTATGTCTAGGGTTGGCCAGCACCATATAAATGTATACGGTGTATATACAGTATTTTGGCAGAGAAATCACTAAATATACGGTAAAATACGGTGTGTGAGTACGGTTCTGGCCAACCCTATTCATGTCAGTAAAGTAACTGCCTCGGAAGTCTAAGGGTCTATAGTCAGGCCAGACTCTTTGGGGTTTCGGGTGTAAGTTAATTTCCTAATTGCATAAGGTGTTTGCTGCGACTGCGACGGTTTTGTTTCCTGATTTTTTGCTTTGTGGTGTCCTGAATTTATGCTGAATTTCCTGAATTTATGCTTTGTGGTGTGCTCACTGCTTGCGTTAAAATGTGTGTTGCGTGTCAAGATTCAAGATGGATGATTGAAGATAACAATGCTGCGACAGCTACCACGTGGACTGTATCGAGGCCCCAAATGGGGAATCATTGCAAGTGCTCTTTTTAGTTTATTCACTTCAGCTTCAGTTGAAGCTAGGAACTTCAATTGTGTACTGAAGGTGTGTGTGTGTGTGAGTGTGTGTGTGTGTGTGTGTGTGTGTGAGGGAGTGTGTGTGTCCGATTTGATGAAGTGGCGCATGAGTAACTGCCCCTGACTTTTTGAAAGGAGCATGTTCTACGTTTACTCAGTCCACCTCCTCTGGATATTCACGTGGCTTTAGCCAAGGCCGCGTGCTACAGAGGTTACAGAGGTTATAGGCTAAGCCATCAGTCAGACCCACCATTCCCGGCCAAATTTCGTCCCTAAAACGAACCTCATCCTTTTTTGACTTTGAATGGTTCAGGGAGGTAAGAAAGAGCATATGAAACACCTCTGCATAAAAATTAATGAGTTTGGGGTCAAGGGTGTGAGTGGGGGGCTGGATTTGTGCCATTTCCCTGCCAGAAAGGTGGTATGGGTGTAGAAATGCGGGTTTTGGTCCGAATTTCACCAATTATTTTGCTGCCAGATAGGTTTAGGGTCAAACCATACCCATCAAAGCAAAAAAACGAGGGTGAAAATTTGCCCCTAAAGGACTTAATGATTGAGCCTGTATGCTGGGCAAAAATGGTGCATTTCTTGAAACCCTGGAAACAAGCTTTATGGCCATCACCTGAGTGTCGGGAACCCTTCAGTATGCCCCCAAGGCATGCCCTGTCAAGTAATATGGCTGGAATGCTAGGGTTGGGCCGTGGTGGACAGCGACAGCTGATATTTTTTAAAACCTTCAACTTCAGCTTGCACTAGCAACCTCCCACAAAAGAAGCATAGGCTCTCTTGGTATTATAAGAACGTCCAAAATCTTCAATGACAACTCACTTAGTGGCTTCAAGCCCAGGCGACCAGAGCAACGCTATTGGTAATTATTGTTAGAATTGTTTAATGAATTAGCTGCATAAACCGGTCTCGGAAAAACTGGACCTTAGCCCCAGACCCCCGGACTTTCACCAAAATGTCCCCAATTTTATCGCAAACACCCCTGGTAAGTTGATGGTACCCGGGAGGAGCTTTTTTAAATCGACCTTCTGGCAGGGAATCCTCCCAAGCACACCTGGGCACCTCCTACCAAAAACTGAGTGTGCAGGGGTGCTTAAGCGGGTTTAAATAAGGGTCCTGGCTACTTAAAAGTGGAAAAATGTGCAGATTCGTTTTATCGAACAGGAATGGTAAGTCATACCATCAGTCAAAGTGTGCGACTGCTAGGCTGCGTATGTAATTTATTAAACAGGAGTGGTGGGTCAGACCATCAGTGAAAGTGCGCGACTGCTAGGCTGCGTATGTAATATATTAAACAGGAGTGAGTGGTGGGTTTGACCATCAGTCAAAGTGTGCGACTGCTAGGCTGCGTATGTAATTTATCAAACAGGAATGGTGGGTCTGACCATCAGTCAAACAGTGCGAATGCTAGGCTGCGTATGTAATTTATCAAATAGGAATGGTGGGTCAGACCATCAGTCAAACAGTGTGACTGCTAGGCTGCGTATGTAATTTATCAAAAAGGAATGGTGGGTCTGGCCATCAGTCAAACAGTGCGAATGCTAGGCTGCGTATGCAATCACTGCTGAAATGTGAGGGGTGTTTCAGGGCCCTGTGTTACGGCCGGTACTCACACACAGCTCCTGGGAAATTAACAGTAAAGAGTGTCAACTCTGACGTCATGGTGTGAAAAGGACCTTTTGTTACAGCCGGTACTCACACACAGCTCCTGGGAAAATAACAGCAAAGAGTGTCAACTCTAATGCATGGTGTGAAAAGGACCCTTTTTTACAGCCGGTACTCACACACAGCTCCTGGGAAATTAACAGCAAAGAGTGTCAACTCTAACGTCATGGTGTGAAAAGGACCCTGTGTTACGGCCGGTACTCACACACACAGCTCCTGGGAAATTAACAGCAAAGAGTGTCAACTCTAACGTCACGGTGTGAAAAGGAGACCGTTTAAACTCTTACATCACGGTGTGAAAAGGAGATCGTTTGATCTCTAACGTCACGGTGTGAACTCTTAACGTCGCGGTGTGAACTATATTGTCACAGTGTGAACTCTAGTCACGGTGTGAACTCTAACGTCAGGGTGTGAAAGGATGAAAGGATGTTATGAAAGGATGTCGCCTGACGGATGGAGAGAGCCACACCACTGCGTATGTGCAAAAATGCACGAGTAAAAATTCCCAAAAATATTGGTGAGGGTGGCTCCTTTTCCCTGGTTAATGTGGGGAGTGGTTTTTTTAGTGGCCTGCCCAGTTGTTTCCTTTATTTCTTTTTCCGTGTGATGCTGCACTAATAAAGACCGTTTTTGCTCCTCCATGCTTGTAGGGGTGGCTGGACAGTGAGTATGATAAGTACATTAATCATCTGTTAGGTATATCTTTAAGCTACAACTCTATCCGTTCACTAGGTTTAAGATGTGTGATTTGTTTTTTATTCCATGATTATGGCCGACCCTGATTGTGTGTGTGTGCGTTGCTGCCTGGCAGAGGAACCCTCGATGCCTACAAAACTAAACGAGTGGCTAGCTAGCCATGGAGTGGATGCCGCAACCTGCAGAGCAATTGTGAACCCCGGATTTTCAGACCCTTGGGATCCTAGGTGCGCTTTCAGAAAGAGAAAAGAATTAATGCCGACACCCCGTATCAGATAAGGAGTAGGAGCCACTTTGGTATTGAGGACTGAAAAATCCCTCCACCAGAGAAAATAATCAGAGGAATATGTTTCATTATAAACATTAATGTTAAGGTGCCACTCATTTTGGTAAAGAGTCTGTGATGGAATTGATCAGCAAATGCAGCAAAGGAAGACTGAAAAGAAGCCTGTGATGGAACTAATCAGCAGATGCAGTAAAGGAAGATTGGATATGGAGAAACATTTCCACCGTAAGTATCCACAAAGACCTTGAAGCTAAAGTGAATTGGCAGGTGCTAAATGTAAGTCTACACTGATAGCTTCAGCAAATGCAATATGGGAAGACTTAAATTAGTGTTTTCTCCATCCTGGGCCCACCAAATGCGATACAGCAACGTACTGCGCGTGGTTGTTTTGCAATAGGATGTTATATTTGGTCCCTCGCAATTCGCAATTAGTGAACGAAGAACAGTTTGTACAAACTATCCATACTTTTACTTGTTAGCGGGGGGCTCCTGGGCTACAAGGTTTACAAGGTTTACAAGAAAAAGGCCTTCAGTCAAGAAGTATGACTGCTCGCCTGTTCATAAAGTAAAATAAGGTCACGAATGATGTTCCTGGGCTTCAAGGTTTACAAGAAAAATTCCTTCAGTCAAGAAGTATGACTGCTTGCCTGTTCATATAGAAAAATAAGGTCATGAATGATTTTATTGGGCTACAAGGTTTACAAGAAAAAGGCCTTCAGCTAAGAAGTATGACTGCTCGCCTGTTCATAAAGTAAATTAAGGTCATGAATGATGTTCCTGGGCTTCAAGGTTTACAAGAAAAAGGCCTTCAGTCAAGAAGTATGACTGCTTGCCTGTTCATAAAGTAAATTAAGGTCATGAGTGATGTTCCTGGGCTACAAGGTTTACAAGGTTTACAAGAAAAAGGCCTTCAGTCAAGAAGTATGTCTGCTCGCCTGTTGTACCACAAACTGCACCAATCCATGCTCTTGCAGATTAATATATTTGATCATTCACCCCGCAATGATAGTCACCCCGCAACTCTGGTGTAAAAGTGAGGATGTGAATTGGAGCCAAAGAAGCTCCAGCTAAAATTGCTTGCATGTAACGCTGCAAAGTCATTCTCAGATTCCGACCAAGCAGTTAATTGGCTCCATTTCAATTTTGTAATAAGCTATTTTAACTCCGTAACTCTGGTATCAAAAACTGGGTTGAAACCCGCAGCAGGAATGGAGCGACAGAATATTTGTCGTTTCCCCCTGTGTCCCTTGTGTGAGTGCCTCCCACTCGCTGGCATTTCCAGTACCCCTGCCCCAAATTCGACAAGTAGCATTGTTATATACATTTATAATGCTTATATCCTGAAGCAGAGGTCGATCGGGGCAACTTCAGAAATGCACCTTTCCCCTGCCAAAGCGGGTGCAAAATACGTACCGGGCCCCACAGAACCCCCCAGATTGCCAATTTTCCAGCAAATGTCAATGCTATTAGTATAACATTAAGTTTCTTGCATTTGAATGAGGTATAGGGGGCTTTGATTTGGGAGCAGAGCTAAGTGAGACTGGTTGGGGGGGTTATTCATGGGGACAGCCTTCAGTAAAATTATAAAAGTCCTTGAAATTATTTTACATACTGTAACCATTCGAGAGTAAATTCACCCTGTGTAGGCTCATATAACTATGCTTTAAGGCTGCATGCAGGGCAAGCACGCCTGGAATTGCCAGCGCTTTGAAAGAAGGGCCTGGATCTCATTACTCTGATCAAGTACTTATAGGTTTGGCCAGAACCGTATATATACACCATATATGACCATATTTTTGGTGATTTCCCTGCCAAAAACACCGTTTATAAACCGTATATATGTGTTTATCCAACCC
>Ga0307948_1002407_pt1 | contig 13584 bp, 10 predicted proteins | sample OrgLakmetagen280_FD_201824 | JGI IMG/M metagenome (GOLD analysis project Ga0307948, IMG submission 201824) | Saline water microbial communities from Organic Lake, Antarctica - #280 | ecosystem: Environmental > Aquatic > Non-marine Saline and Alkaline > Saline | place: Antarctica: Organic Lake...
CTCTTAATTGTAGCACACAAGCTGCAGTGCCTGTGCTTCCCAATTGTGCCAACCCTCTTAATTGTAGCACACAAGCTGCAGTGCCTGTGCTTCCCAATTGTGCCAACCCTCTTAATTGTAGCACACAAGCTGCAGTGCCTGTGCTTCCCAATTGTGCCAACCCTCTTGAATGTAGCACACAAGCTGCAGTGCCTGTGCTCCCCAACTGTGCCAACCCTCTTAATTGTAGCACAAGCTGCAGTGCCTGTGCTTCCCAATTGTGCCAACCCTCTTAATTGTAAGACACAAGCTGCAGTGCCTGTGCTTCCCAATTGTGCTAACCCTCTTAATTGTAGCACACAAGCTGCAGTGCCTGTGCTTCCCAATTGTGCCAACCCTCTTAATTGTAAGACACAAGCTGCAGTGCCTGTGCTCAGCTGCCTGAGACTTACATGCGTGATTGGATAAGCTCTGAGAGGCAATAGCTAAACAGCAGAATAGTACATGCTGTAGCGGCCAGAATCCAGGACCACACACTTACATCTTACATACGATGCATGTACACTTTACGTGCACATATATACATAAATATTTTGATATAGCTTTTGCTCTTGCTGCTGTTACTGCTTTTTTGTCCACAGTGACCTGAACTAGCACACTGTTGTGGTAAATGTAACAGCCTACGCTGATCAAGGCCATCGTGCAATTAGGAAAGACATCAAACCACCTGCAAACACAAGCTAGATCCTATTGAAGAACTCTGAGGTATATCAGGAGTGTATGGCCATAAATAACTGTGTTAGCTTACCTTTTATACTTCAAATGGGAGGTTGTGTGGATCTCTATGCGTAAATAGCGTGGTGCATGCGCAGGTCCCAAAGTGACACCTTCAATTTTCATGCCGGCAGCATACACCAAAAACAGTACACCTGCAAAACATATTCTGTAGCGGCTACAGCAACTGCACGACAGGTTGCTTTTCCAATTTTCTTAAATCATCCAAATGCTTCATCAAGGAGGCTGCCACATCCGCATCATAGCTCGCGTAGCCAAAAGGGTCGGCAATTAGCACCTGCACGCCAAATCTTCAATTTAAAAGAAGCTCGCCTTACTCCCCCAGAGTGTTGAAAACAGCATCAAAGCTCGCCTCACCAGAGTGACTATCACCGCATCAAAGCTCGCCTCACCAGAGTGACCACCACCGCATCAAAGCTCGCCTCACCAGAGTGACCACCACGGCATCAAAGCTCGCCTCACCAGAGTGACTATCACAGCATCAAAGCTCGCCTCACAGAGTAACTATCACCGCATCAAAGCTCGCCTCATCAGAGTGACTATCACAGCATCAAAGCTCGCCTCACCAGAGTGACTATCACAGCATCAAAGCTTGCCTCATCAGAGCGGCTATCACAGCATCAAAGCTGGCATCACCCGAGTGCCTAAAACAGCATCAAAGCTTGCCTCACCAGAGTGACTATCACGGTATCAAAGCTCGCCTCACCAGAGTGACTATCACGGCATCAAAGCTTGCCTCACCAGAGTGACTATCACAGCATCAAAGCTCGCGTCACCAAAAGGGAGGTCCTCCGCACTGCCCTGGAGCAGAGACAGGGAGTCTGAGATGTTTGCATCAATGGCGGCCTGCAGGGGTTAAAAGGAGAAACTATTTAATCAGCGTTTGTCTAGCTGACCCAGAAAATGGCCAGATCCCCACCAAGGTGTGTGTGTGTGTGTGTGTGTGTAGGGTTGGCCAGAACCGTATACCATGGTATATACAGCGGTATATACAACGTATATGACCTTATATATGGTGGCTTCCCTGCCAAATACCGCATGCACACCGTATCAGTCTTTCAACCACTGTGTCAGTTATAAAAAACACATCGCGCGATTCAGATGCGTTTGATGAAAAGGTTCACCACCATGCCTGCCATGGCCAGAGTCGGCCACATGCATACAACATATATAATATGTAACACACATATATAACACACAAATGAATGCACACGCATACGTATGCACGTAAAACAAACAAACATTCACGGACACATACGCACATACACACACAGACACGTACATACAAGACAAAACACACCTGCCTGGCGTATGGCTCAAACATTGCAGGATTCCGGTCAAGTCCAATGACCTGCAAGGCGGGCTTTGCCAGATCACCACCGCGGTGTTGCTGGTTGAAGTCAATAAAGTACTTGAAATTCGGGCCAGTTCCCACACCAAGATCCAGCACACGCCAAGGCTCTGTTGTAGCGGACGCTGGTTGCAGCGCTCGCCCTGCGAAGAGAATGGTTCGAATGCGTAACGTGACCGTTAGAACAAGGCACGCAGCTTCTGCTTTTGTCGTTGACTCAAGCATTTGGTAAGGGCTGGCCAGAACCGTATATAACACCGTGAATAACCATATATTTGGTGACTTCCCTGCCAAATGTACATTTGGTAGCATTGTTGACTCAAGCATTTGGTAGCAATGGGCAAGCAGTGCGTGAATGGGAAGCTCTGAGAATTCTATGAGAGGCTACCTTGTATTAGTTTTGAGAACAGATCTTGTTTCCAGGGGGCTACAGCAGCTTCATACTCTGCCATGCCTGTGCGAAGATATCACATGAGAGAGGGATTTGCTTTAAGTGCATGCGTGTGTTTAGGTGTGTGTGTATGTGTGTGTGTGTGTGTGTATGTGTGTGTGTGTGTGTGTGCGTGTGCGCTCGCGCGTGTGCGTGCGTGTGTGTGTATGTGTGTGTGTGTGTGTGTGCACGCGTGTGTGTTTGTATGTGTGTGTATGTGTGTGCGTGTGTGTGTGCGTGTTTGTATGTGCGTGTGTATGTGTGTGTGTGCGTGTGTGTGTGTGTGTGTGTGTGTGTGTGTTGTATGTGTTTATAAAGCGCTTATCCATTTGTATTCACCTGTGCTCATGGCCAAGGCAAAGTATTTGTCATAGACGCTGGCTGAGGCACCACACGCTGGGCAGGCACTCAGCAAAGGTGCAGACAATCCTCCTGTGTGGCACGTTGGAGCGTTTGGCAACAACACTTGAGTGCATGAGGGAATGCGCCATGCACGAAACCTGTCCCTTCATCAAACCTCCATAGGAAGCTGGTCAACAAAGTCAAAAACGTACCGATCAGCTGGTCTCTCCTTGTTCCTGCACACTTGACAGCAGACCTCCTGGTGTGGCATCTGAAGCCGGGACTGCGGTTGACTAAAGCTGGTGCCCTGTAAACAGGTACCTGGGTGCCAAGCATGTATCTACTTAATAGTCCCTTATCCAGAAACTTTCAGACTTTGTGAAGCCTTAAATTTTAAATGAAGGGTTTCGGTAGCAAAACGCTACATACCAAACTCAGCAACTGCTTGCTTGCATGCCCCCGAAGGTCAGCCCTGGCATGTGTAAGCACTGAATCTAGGCGCCAAAAAAGGACAGGGTCTCCAATCAGGAGCCAGATGCAAGCCAAATGCCCAGCCGTGCCTGACACGCGTAAGGCTTATGTCATTACATCCCCCGGAGCCCTAAGCCGATTGCTGCCTAGGGCAGAGCCCCTCCCTCCTTTGCAACAAGGAAAGGTGTGCACACTTGTTTGTAATCAAAGGGATGTAGATACATGTGGTTCCATACATGTGGTTCCAAATGAAGCAGGTGCAAGTGCTACGCACGAAACAAGCGGGCATGATTGGCATACACCCACGCACAAGCGCATACACACACACATACACATACACACACATGTGCGCATACACACGCACACACACATACATGCGCAAGCACAGACACAACACACACACATGCTAACACATACACAGTCATGCTTACGTTTACATCTGTTTGATATGATGTATGCATACAATGTACGTACGCACTGAAAAGCACCGCTAGCGTAATGAAAATTGTCTTCCAATATCTTCAAAGATGTGCATGAACTGGGCACCGTGGAAATTGAACTTTGACATTTATTGAAGTACAAGTATCAACCTAAATAGATGTACAACCTCACTTGACACGCATAGTCAGTAGTGTGGCATTCACAACAAACTTCAATGATCACAGGCATCGCAGGCCTTTAAAGCAGAACCAACTCCACATCCTTTGCTTTTGCAGGCTACTGTGGAGGTTCATGCGATAGGCTTAAATTTTGCGGACCTGTTTTCTGTGTTGGGACTGTACACAGCATTCCAGGTCAGGCATGCACAGCAGTCAGCGTAAAGATGTTTCCTGCGCCTTTTGTTCATAGTTTTAGCTACCACTTCTACTGTTTTCCCAACACGCACGCAACAGACTTTGGCCATTTTGTGCAGGAGAGTGAGTGCAAGACGCCAGGCCTTGAGTTTTCTGGAAGGGTCCTGGCTGTTAATGGGGATGACAGGAGCACTGTAAAAGTAGGAGATAGGGTGGTGAGTGGTCAGTGAGCGGAACACAAATTAGTGGGTGCATGTATTTCAATTCCGTGCTATCTACGTCTGATGAAGAGAGTCGAAAGGCAGGAAGTGGAGAGAGAGAGTGAGAGAGAGAGAGAGAGAGAGAGAGAGAGAGAGAGAGAGAGAGAGAGAGAGAGAGAGAGAGAGAGAGAAAGAGAGAGAGAGAGTCAAAGGCAAGAAGTGGTCAGAGAGTTGGCAGCGCTGCATTGCAGATCACATAATGACACGCTCCTTGTGCGTGCGCTTGCTTTCATAAGTAACCCTAAATTAGTGGACACCATGAACAAGTTACTTGATTCTCACTTGCAGGTAGGCATCACTAAATTTGGCGCTTATGCTACACACATCCAACTGGACACAGCATATTTGCAGCCCTTTGACAAGAGCTGGTCGTTTGAGCAGGCTGCAGCTTATCCGGTTCAGGTACTTATATACACAGAGAATAGAAGCGCGGGAATCAGGTCACTCTGGTATTCATGGAAAATTAGAGGCTATTTATGGCCTCAGGCCCTCACTGCAATTTTCTGGTCGCAGCCCTCACCGCACTTGCTGGCCTAAGGTCCTCACTGCATTTTGTGGTCTCGAGCCCTCACCGCACTTACTGCCAACGGGCCCTCACTGCATTTTGTGGTCACAGGCCCTCACCGCACTTTACGGCCTACAGGCCCTCACTGCATTTTGCGGTCTCAGGCCCTCACTGCATTTTGTGGTCACAGGCCCTCACCGCACTTTATGGCCTACAGAGTCTTGGTGGCATCAGCCCTGGTGCCTGCATCCTTGTCCACAGGTAGGCCTGACCTTGGTTCTCGACACTGCTGTACCAAGATCCCCAAAAGAGATTTGCAGGCAAAGAGTAACCAAGACTCTTTTATAGGGTTGGCCAAAACCATATATCCCCAAAAGAGACTTGCAGGCAAAGAGAAACCAAGACTCAATAGTAGGGTTGGCCAGAACCATATATATACGGTCTAAATACGGTATCTTTGACAGGGAAAATACCAGAGGGGGTCAACTGGGGAAATGCCCAAATATGTGTCCTTTTTGCACTCGGAAGCCAGCCATTCACTGCTCCTTTATCCGGTTGGGACCATTTTTGCTCTATAATGAAGCTGGCATTATGACCTACACAAGGATGTGCTTGGAATTATGTGGGTCGCTCTGGTGCAAATTGGCAGGGCTGAAAGCCCACAGTGACCACCAAAACCCGAAGAAGGTGGCTTTGCATGTGAAAACAGCATATGTTGGCCTACATCCCCAACTAGTTGACCGTTTCACTCCATTTCTCTTGCCATGATGTTTGTTTATTGTAAGGACTATATAACACCAAAAATAATGTAATTTGGTAAGGTGGGTGGCCTGCTATGGAGATTTTGTGGTGAAAGATAGGGTTCACGCCGCAGGCAATCAGACATTTTTGCCAATACCGGCAACATTCAAGCTCAGGTGCTATCAGCAGCCTACCTCTGGGAACTGAGCTTGATTGTTGCCAGTCTTGGCCACCAAACTCAATTTACATTTCAAAAGTACTTCCATTGGGGGCCTCTGTCGACCCCCTCTGGGAAAGTACCAAATATACGGTCATATACGGTTCTGGCCAACCCTACTGTTTAGTTAGTCTAGGTTACCGGCCTAGAAGACTAGGATAGAGGGCTAGGCTAGAGGCTAGACAAATAGACCTAGAAAAAGGAGAAGTTCAATTTAGGCCACCATAACTGTCTGGTCACCTTGTGCTGCAAACCGATCCAATTTCTGCAACCAACTTCAGAAATCAAATCAGGAACGACGGCTGTACATTGGGCTCTAATATAGAGAGGTGACCACCCCTGAGAACCTCTCTTTTATCTTTTGAATTATGTAGCTTGCACACATTCCTGACTTGCAGTCATCCCTGTCATCACATGCTTGTTTAGCTTTCACACATCCCCAAATTGCAGTGCTGCAGGTGGTGTGGGGCTTCAGGCGCTAAAGATTGCAAAGCACTATAAATGCACGGTTATGGGGACGGTGGGCTCATCTAGCAAGTTGCAGCTTTTACGAGATCAATTTTCAGCTGAGGGTAAGGTTTTACGAGGGATCTGAATATCTGCAAAACAATTAGGATCAGTGTGTGATATCCCAGACATTGTCTATGTTGGTAGATGTCAAGCTGGTCAGATTGCGTTATTAGTTATTAAATAAAACGAATGGGCGTTCCGATGATACTTCTGAATTAACCAGAAAAAATATTTATTGACACATTTATTGACATGTTGATATTAATCGATATATTTATTTGCACACAGGGTACTAGTACGTGCAAGGAAATGTACATGTATATATGGCAGGTTGATTTCTTAACCATTTACAGTTCAGTTGACCCTTTTCACACACTGCACTGCTCGTTTGTTTGAAGGAGTCTTTTTCTTCTGACCTTCTTGCAGCTGATGCGTCCCATCCTTACTCTTGGACCCTGACCATGTCCTCTCCCGTTACCTGTACCTTTTATTCACGCCTATGCTTGCCATGTATGTACACTTGACACTTACATCTGTATGGGGTCTAAATACGGATATCCAAGTGTGCAGCGTGTCTTTAAGGGTTCACCCTACATATTTCCACTTGATTATACACAGGTCAAGAAGGGCCAGGCAAGATGCATTTTGTAGCGCGAAGCACCCCTGACCAGTTTAAGGCTGATGCTGCAGCGTTTTTGGCGTCGGAAGGCCGTCAGGGCTTTGACATTGTCTTGGATTCCTTACAAGGCGACTACTTCCAGGTGAGAGCTATTTGAGAGAGTACTTCCAGGTGAGAGAGTACGTCCAGGTGTGAGTTCTTTGAGAGAAAGAAGGGGCAGTCCTATTGCTCCATTTAACTTTGATTGGAGCACATCTTTAATTGTAGCACATATGTCACATACCGTACAGACTTGGGTTCAGTCCGCAGCCCCAAACAAATAATTTAGTTTCACACTCCCGCATCAACCCCGCACCCTGGAAATATTTAATTTACACCAACCCCGCACAGGGATTTTTGCCTGACAGGTTCCAAAATACGCCAAAAATCCCCGTTATTAAATCCCGCACCCCCAAAATAAATAGATATTTTTCGTGCGCGCAGTCACCCCGCAGGGCAAAAAACGATATTTTTGCGCGGTGATATAAAGTCTGTACGGTAGCCAATTCTATGGCATAGTGTGAGCAGCCATCCCAGGCTGAATGCCTTTGTAATCCTAACTAAAACCAATTATATGGCAGCTAGTCTAATGCAAGCTGTCAATCCAAAGGCAAAGTCAAATGCAAGCTGTCTCTTGAGTGTTAATCTGTTTGAAAAATGTCAGTGCCCTTGACGCAACTTGGAATTTGGAAAGGAATTTGATCTTAGTATGAGGAAGACGATTTTTTCTGCTTCAGATTTAAGTTCATTCTTCATGATCTGTCACTTGATTTGTCACTTGAAGTTTATACAATGGCATCATATTTCATTGCCCCTTTCTTGCCAAGCACGTTTGCATTGCTGCAATACACATCACACAAGTACAGTCCTTTCACAAATTCTGAGTATCAGTTAGATGCGAATTACAGCGCTTTCAACCCTTTCAACATCGCAGCCAGGTTATGATTTGATTGCTCCTTGCGGCCGAGCCATTGTTTTCGGAGCTGGTAGCTTAACTCCAGGCGTGGGGGCTGACGCTTCTTTACTATCCCTTAAAGGCCAGAGGTAATGCCTCCTCCTACCTTTGTTCCATTTAAGTAAATAGGATTGGTAAAAATGTGCCTTTACTTTGAAATGAGCATGTTTGCACTGTAAGGCAGTTGCACGAACATCATACCTCGCTAACATCAAGTAATGAATCCACGTCTGTGTAAAGCTTGAGCTGGCTATAACAGCATAAACAACATCGATATATGTTTGCAACAATATTCAAACTAAACAGGTCTATTCCTTCGACGCTCTGGACTCTCCTCTGGAATTTGCCCTCTCTCATTAGAACGGTCACAGGTTTTCTGCAGCGACCAAAGGTGAGTTGGCTACTTGGCTACACACACTCTCTGTGTCATGGTTTCTACTAATTCTAGCTCATTCCTTAATAACTGCCTCATTTTCTATGGTCGATTGTAGAAACAGACGTGGCTTTGCTCGAAGCCTCTTCAGAGAAATCAAAAAGATGGATTTTAATCAAGCAAAACATCTATTTTGCGTGCCCATTGTTTCAGTACCTCAAGGTGTATTGCAATGCTATCGAGGAGTGATTCCTTTCAGATTGTAGTGTTCTCAGGTGAGATTTAGAACTCTTGGGCAAACGGTAAGGAAGGCTATCACTGCCCTGGTGATTTTTTAAAATCAAAATTGTTCAGCCCATTTTTGTATCCACACCGCAGTTGGACCTCCTCAAGCTTCCCGGTGAAAACAAAGGTGTCTTAGGGTTTAACTTGATATGGTGAGTGAATGTTTTTGAACGTAAGGGTGACAAGCAATTTCTTGAAGGGCAGATGAATATAAAGGCAGATGAAGATAAAGGCAGATACAATTGAACATTTCTGAACGTGAGGGCTTTTGGCAATGGATCTGCAGTCGAATTTGTTACTCAAGGCGTGAAGGTGTGAAAGAGGCTATCACTGAAAGAGGCTGCCTTGTATAAGGACTAATCAGGCAAACGCTGGAATTACACTCTTCACCCATGGTGGATTCGGATAATTTAAGATTGCCCCACCACAGAGGAAATATTAATGGGAACCAAGAGGGCGATATTTCAGGCCTGTGTACCAAAATGGCTCCTTTTCCTTCAATGGTGAGGGGAGTGGGTTTTCATTGCCTGCATAGTGTATCTTTTCCTAATTTTTAAATCTTACTCATCCTGTATGTTGCCACAAACAGCGCAGACGAGAAGAAAAGCTGGCTATTTTGTGGCACCAGCAACGTTCATCCTTTCCTTATTTTGCAAGACAAGTTGCAAGACAATCTACAATGAATCAGATCCAGTCGCTTGAGAGAGGGTCATATTTGCTGGAGCATGTGTATGGGTGCTTTTGCTGCTAGATTTTTTGCTGCTACGCCAGTAGAATTCACGGAAAAGCATCCTATCGTTAACCGACCAAACTACCCTGAACCAAACACATGCCTCTATGCCTCTGCCAGACTTAAGGCGTGACATGCCCATGTACGAGAGGCTCAAACAAGTCGAGGGACCAAAGGAAGTTGGCAACCGCTCGTAGTTATTGCGTTGCCCATCAGCACTAGCTTGGCTGTTATGCTCCATAATGAATTTGCTTTCCAGCCTTACACAGCACCAAACAGAAAAGCGCTTTGCCACTCTCTGTAGTCAGTTTTTGTGCTTGACCACATTCCTGCCTTCCTCTCAAGCAATATCCTCTAGAACACAATGTGCATCTTTTGCCCCACCGTGTAGTTCAGTAGCAATTGTGTCCTTACTTTACGCTCGCAGGTTGTATGAGAATCTGGATCTATTTACAAGGTTAACAAGGTTTACAAAAAAAGGCCCTTAGTCAAGAAGTGCGTCTGCTAGCCTTATTGTCAGTAGCAATTGTGTCCTGTACTTATCGCCCGCAGGTTGTATGAGAATCTGGATCTATTTACAGGGCTGTATACTTCCTTGGACAGCCTGCAGGTGAGCACCAAATGTGCTTGACACATCTTTCCGTTAACTTTCTCTGCAGCAGTAACAGACCGGCAATTTCTTTTTAGACTTTAAGTACTTGACATAAAAAAATGTGTTTGACGTGATGACACTTGCCTCCTGCATTACAGCTAGATGCACCGCTGGTGGGAAGCACCTATTCATTTGATGAGCTGCCTGCTGCTTTAGAGCACCTACAATCCGGAAAGAGCGTGGGCAAGGTGGTAATAAAAGTAGAGCATGAGAACGGCAACGGGCGATTGTTGTTGTGATACTGCTTTTTGTAATACCGCTTTTGAACTGTTAACACCTGTGGTGCCTATTGCAAGTACTCAAAATGTTTATGTAGCATGAACTTGTGCTTGTTTGTCCTTGCATGTTGTGATAACCAAGATCCAAGGAAGAGCAGTTGTTCTGGCTGTTGAGATTTGCAGTCACACTACAATGGAAGTTTTTGTATTTGAATCTGGGTGTCGTATTTTGTCACGCCCAATCGTTGGCAGCGACGGATCGTGTGACGGAGCAGTTAAATTGGTTGACAGTTGAGAGTTTCTTTATGTCTTGTTCAATAAGCTGGATGGCGAGTCTTATTGATGACCTTTATCTTCTGGATTTGATAGTTTTGGTAACCAATTGACAACATGTGAACTTTAAGAGGTACCATTAGAAGGGATCCTCAAGAGACCTCAAGTACCGTGTAAGGTCTCCGATTCTATTTGTTCTTTCGTTTACATTATCAAGGTGTAACAACAATGAGGCCGAGATCTCTATCTGAGCCATGGGTCCCAGCTCCGGGAAGGAGCAGCAGTATGGCAGCGACACAAAGCTGAGTAGACACAGTAGTAGACACACATACATGTGTGCAGAGAGCGCACAAGGGCATGAGCCAGAGAACTGGTAGAAGCATTAGGGACCAGCGATGCAAAGAACTCACTCCTCTGCTGGATGGTTTTTCCACCTTGGAGGCCTTTCTTGGTCCGAAGGCGTCACCAATTATACTTGCAGTGACCGTAATTTGATCTGACAATTTGTTTTTTTCTGTGTTGGAGTGCCAGGTTCGAGGTGCTGCCAGCTGCTATATTTATCTAATTGTTCCTGGACGGAGCCGTCTTTTTACACTCTTTTTGTATGCCTGAGCAAGGCACAAAGGATAATCAATGTGGGTCAGGAGGGGTGTGTGCCGTGGCACCCAGACTCACACCTTGAATGTTGTTGTATAAGTTGTATTGTAGTACATACCTTGCTTTTTTTAATGTAGGTGCAGGTCTGAATGGAGTGCTCATTCAGTTCGTCAGTCAGGTTTTAAATCTTATGGTCATCCAGATTGAAGTCTGCCAGAGGTTTGTCTGTGTAGTCTCTGTAAATTGGAGACAAGTATGCTGTGCTGTTAAAAGCAAAAGTAAAAGTCTACGCTGGAAGTCACCAGCGTGCATTAAGGAAAAGCTCCCAACTAGTGCTCACACTAGCCAGAGCCCCACCGAAAACGCTGTGCTGTGATTTTGCTTCTTGACATTGAGGATCAGGCCTAGTGTCTTCACGTCTTCACATAATTCAAACTCATTCAGGTGAACCGCAACTGGTTTGGACTCAGTTTTTTGTCTTTAGCAAGCTGGAAATCTGAGTTGCGGGTGGTTGGGAAGAGCATACAGCACTAGGTAAAAATAAGATAGCATCGGAACAAGAAGAGGCTTTCAAAGCATGTGCTGCCTGTTAGGTTTGGCAGCAACCAACAGGGCATTGTTTTGTTGACAGTGTTTCTCGTATCTAGGCCCTGATCTGCTAGATAATCTGTACTACCTATGACATGTCAGTGTAGGCAGTTTAGTTGGCACTGCATGGTCCCTTTTCTCATAGTAGGCAGTGATAACACAGTCAGCCTATGCTGTCCATTGAAAAGAAAAACTACGCAGGCAGTAAAAACCACCACTTCCCACATTAATTGAGGAAAAGGAGCACTTTTGTACCGGGTACCATAAAGCTCCTCAACCACAATCCATTGGTAGTGCGTCATTTGTTGACAAAAACGAAAAGGTTCCCTGCCAGCTAAGTTTGTTTCTTGCTCCTAACAGCTGCACCACCTCTGATCTGACGGTGAGCTAACGCTTCCAAATAGAGCGTATCGGCAATGCCCCAAGTGTTTTTAACATTCAAGAGCTGGCCCAACGAACTCCTCGCTAAATACGAGAACAAGGAATTTAGCTTGGACATCATCCAAACCCACGCCAAACCAAACAAACCCCCTAGAACAGCTGCACACAACACTTGATCCGTCGTATGGTACCCTAAGTATACACGGGACCATGCAACACACGCCGCACTCACTACACAAAGTACAAGTTCCATTAGGCCCATCAGAATCGACACAACTGACTTTTGCTCCAGGAAACGCAGGAGCAGCCCTGCTCTAATCGCCGCAGCACAGACCTGCTTGCAGTTAGCATTCATGGTGTGCGCATGCGAGCGTGAGTGTAGTAAACACGATGGAAGTAAAATACATGCCACCAATGAGCCTTGCTTCAGTTGTCGCAGCATAGACCTGATGGGTGTAAGTTTTCCACGGAGAGCAAACATAAAGCACCTGAACCTCACGAGGTTTCTAGGCTTTAGTTAGGGGAGCACCAGGAAAGAAGAAAAGCGCAAGTAGTTTATTGCTATTGGCCATTGGCATGAATCAGGGTTGGATGGTTTTTGGGTTTTGCACAGCTTGATAGATAGATCAACCATATACCTATGATAAACCATATATAAACAGGGTATATATAAGGTATTTTAGGCAGGAAAATCACCAAATAAGGTCGTACATATATTACGGTGTATATATACAGTTCTGGCCAACCCTAATTAATTCACAACGTTCCGCCTGGAGCGAAATGGGGGAGGGGAGGAAGAAAAAGAAGAGCTACGCAGGCAGGGATAACCACTCCCACATAGGCTTGGAGGAGAATTTAGCTTAATATCAAGAATTGTGTTACATGGCATCTTTAGATGGACACGTGTGCAAACCATCTTCAGTTTGTATTTTGAATTGTCTTGTGTTCTTGGAGTAGTGTATGTGGGCTTCACGGCCAGAAATTCAGTTCGGCGGCTTTCACCCATAAAACATCATGTAACAATACAGGTAGAAATGGACTGCATCCGAGTACCATAAGTTGCGTGTGTGATGACGGGAGGCCAGGGGAGCAGGCACCCAAATGACCACAGGCGTCAAAGGGCCTGGGTTGCTGGAAGGTGTGCTTTAAGGTCCTGGCCAGGGCCTCGCAACAGACAAACCCTAGCACCACGAAGAACAAGTGCACCTCCCTGCAATCAGATGAGGAGTGAAAGGAGTTTGGTTGCAAAGGGATTTAGTGGCGTGTGTGTTTTTGTGTATGTGTGTGTGTGTATGTGTGCGCGTGTGTGTGTGTGTGTGTGTGTGTGTGTGTGTGTGTGTGTGTGTGTGTGTGCGTGTGTGTGTGCGCGTGTATGTGTGCGCGCGCGTGTATGTGTTTGACTGTATGTGTGTGTGTGTGTGTGTGTGTGCGTTTGTCCATGCATGCGCACACCTCCTTGAATATGCCGCAGATGCCATG
>Ga0307948_1002412_pt1 | contig 13567 bp, 19 predicted proteins | sample OrgLakmetagen280_FD_201824 | JGI IMG/M metagenome (GOLD analysis project Ga0307948, IMG submission 201824) | Saline water microbial communities from Organic Lake, Antarctica - #280 | ecosystem: Environmental > Aquatic > Non-marine Saline and Alkaline > Saline | place: Antarctica: Organic Lake...
GCTTGCTGTAGTCCTGTGCAGGTGCCTCTCGTTTCTTGCATGCTCCTCCCTCTGAGCGCTAGCGTCGGCAATTTCTCCCATGCGAGCGCTGCGACTACGCCCTGAGGATTCCTGCTAGGTCAGCTTTGCATGCTGCTACACCTATGCTGGGATTCTGCCTCATGAAGTGCTCGCAAATGCGGGGGGCACCGCTGCTGAAATCTCGGAATTCTGGCATCTGGCATCTGGCATCGGCATCTGGCATCTCGTAAATCTGCCCCTTCTGTCCCATAACAACAACACGATGCCACTCAGGGTCTTCACCAGGAGGCATTATAATGTTCTGGAGGCTGGGTGGACAATTCGTGGTGGTTGGAGGGTGGTTGGTGCAAGCCCAGGGTACCCCCCCAAAAAGCATAAATACGTTTTCGTAATATACGCGTATTGCGTTGCGTATTAATAGCGTATTATACCGTACGGGACGTCTCAGAAGTCCGTATGACCCATCCCTGCAAATAGGTAATTTCAGCCATCTTTGCACCGTACCGTAACTGTACCGGAATTCACCGTGCATTTGTCTGACCGTGTCATACCATATGTAACCATACCATATAACCGTACACTGTACCGTACGCTGGACTGGCACATCACTGGTGTGTGTATGCAAGTGTGTGTGCATGCGTGTGGGCACACTGAAACAAAGTAAACATAGCTTGTGTAAATGATTGTGATTGAATGGAAAATGACGTACCTCAGAATTGACACCCAGCCATACTAAGCTCGACACCAAAAAATAAAAAAGCAACATTGTGCATTGATGAGAGTGCACACCTGAGTTTTCATCAAGTGGTTTGGGCCCAGAGATACTTGCTGGAGTCCCAATCCTGAATTGGAACCGCGCCTCTGCATAAATTGTATAGTTGAAGAGTGAGCCGTAAATTGTGTAGTTTATAGTTGTATTGTATAGTTGTAGAGTGAGCTGTAAATTGTTTAGTTGTAGAGTGAGCACAAAGCATATTGGCATCACTAAGATAAGGCATAAGGCCAACAAAGCTTACACAAGCTATGTTCAAGTAGGCAAGCATGAGTAAATGCGTAAAGCTGCTCAAAATGCCTGACTTAAAGCTTGTAGCAGGGGCAAAGACGATGCTAGATAATGATAGACGTGCCGGACAAAGGTCTAGAGAAACGAGAGCACACACTGGGACAGTCTGTGAAAATCTGACAACCAGTGTAACAACGGTGCTCTTGCATAATATGCCTAGTATGCCTGACAACCATCTTACAACCATTTAGATTTGTGTTGATATCCACCAGCGCCACCCTAAGGTCTTGCAGCCTTTGACAACTGTCGGGCGTGAGCTCAATATCTAAGCAAGTCGTACGGCAATGATTTAATAATCGGGAATTTTCAACTTCACGTATTATCTTAATCCTGAGCCAACCAAGAGTTGTGCAACCCTTAAAATCTAGTCACACATACCAGAGCCACCCCTGGAGGTCCCACAGTCTTTGACAAGCGGTCCTGAGCTTGACATGCTCAACAAGTCAGACGGCAACGACTCAACAGATGAAAGATCCAGCCGGGTATGCTTCTGGGCATTCTTATCGACTAGAAGCGCTGCGGACCTGGGCCTGTGCATAGAGAGATAAGCACAACGTCACGGCATACCTTGGTAGGATTCCGGTGTTTAATAAAAAGTAACGTGGCAGCTGGCTAGGACTGAAACCACCTCAAGTTGGCCCAACAACAAGGCACATGCTAGCCACCAGCCTGTGCAAAATGCTTGCTCAACACGTTGCGTGTATACCTGTAATGCACAATGAGCTAAGACGTGTTGCGTGTATACCTGTAATGCACAATGAGCTAAGACATGTTGCGTGTAACTGTAACAGACAATGAGCTAAGACACGTTGCGTGTAACTGTAATGCACAATGAGTTCAGTGTGAGCGTGCCGGGGCTGGATTAAGACTCACCTGCTCACAAAACACACATACACATACAAGGAAACACACACATACAAGGAAACACACACATACAAGGAAACACACACAACACATACCCACCCACCTTGACAAGGCCTCCTGTGCCCGCTGTGCAGCAGGAGAAGTTTCTGTTGCTTGAATCAGGGCCTCAATGCGTGGAGACAGGGGTTCCAAGAACTTGGCGTCAAACTCTGACAGGAGCTCCTTCCACTGTAGTAAACGTTGGGTGATGGAGATTGTGCATGTTTACGCTTTCTACGTACATCACAGCTCCCACCCTTCACAATTACTCAGGGACAATGTGCCGGTTACTTCCTAGAGACAAGAAACGCTCTCACTGCCACTGCAAGGACGAAAAGCAAGGTAGGAAATACCAAGGGCAAACGTCGCTTCATACTCACACCCACGCGCACCCCCCTTTTTCACACACATAAGTGCTTGAGCTCACCGAATCCTCAATCACCGCATCAACCCCTGCAAAGTCTTCCTCCACTGTGGTTGTTCTGACGCCCAACTGCTCAAGAGCGACAAGCAGAGAGCTGCTTGCACTCTCTAGATTGCTGATCTGCCCTGCCGTGTGTCGTAACCTGGCTGTCTCTGAGTTAGAAGACTGGGTAAGGTTGCTGCAGAAAGGGGAGGGGCCAGAGGGGTCACTGCCTTCCGGACTCCGAAGCTCAAACACTATAAGAGTACTGTAGAGGCCTGCATAGGTAGTTTGGTAAAAGATGGCGTGGTGAGGCATGGTGAACACATTTTACGGTTATCAAATAGACTAGAACAAGTTTTTACACAGGCTCCAGAGATAATCCTAAGACTTCCTTTTCCTGGCACTGCATAAGACAGCTTTTGCAGGTGAGGGGAGGTACAGATGACTGGCCATGCAGGTGGTCAGTTACTGGGCAAAAAGTAAAAAAGAATGTTTCAAACAGCGCATGTGAAGGGGCAGGAACAGGGTCGCTGCATGCCTTTGCACGCCTTTGCACGCCTCGACGCTGCACAGGAAATCCCCCTCACCTTCTTTGACTGGGTAAGTGGCGCTGGGGTATAAAGAGAACGGTGTGTCCTTGTACACCTTGCTCCATTGCACACTGCGTGTTTGAGACGAGAGAATGCTCATTTAAGTAAACGACCAGGCGTAGCAGCATTTCCAGACAACAAGCGATCGCAGAGGGAGGCAGCGCCGACTTCCTGCCATTGCCACAGGCACGCTTACAAGTGCGTGATTTGTGTCTAGTTCCTATCATTTGTGGGTGGGTCTCACCTGCAAGGACACCACTGGTCCTCTGTCTCTGCTTCTACAGGCCCATTGCTGAACCCGTCGTCGTCTGGCGTACAGCCAACCTGAATGCATGCACGCGTGAGGCATACAACATAGCTAGTTTGGTTGCCGTCTGAAACACTCAAGTACAAGATGGAAAGATTATTAAAGTAAAACGGAGCATACCTGGACTTCGATCTCCATCTCCGCAAAGCAGAGCTGAGGCATCCCTTCCTCAGGAATGCCGGGATGTGCCAAGGAAGATGGCACAGTTATGGGTCCAAGGAGGGTGACCTGCAACCACTCATTTTGACAGGTTTCCCATTCTTTTGACAGGTTTCCCCAATGCCTGCAACGCACACACAAGGGTGTACACATGCAGTTTTGACGCAGTTGTATCAAGCAGAGTGCGACGCATGCGTACACAAATGCATCACATGTCACATGTCTTCTGTACCAGCAAGCAGCTGTATCAGCAAGCAGCTGTGCCAGCAAGCAGCCGTACTTGCAAGCAGCCGTGCGCAAGGTCCGTACACGGGCGATAACTTGTGCTTACCTGCTTCACATTGTGGATGTCCAGGCCAAGAGTACTCAGATACTGATATGGTACGTCCAGCCCCAGCTCAGAAACCTGTGGGCGAGCAAGAATGAGCCGTGAGATGGGGTTTCTACAAGAAAAATTGCATGTGTGTACACATTGCAGAACTAGCATGAGAGTCAGTTTGTACGGGTTGCAGAGCTACGTCTATACTTGTGTAGTACACATTATAAAAATGAAGAGTGTCTTAGTTTCATTACATCGCCACTTATAGCTACTTTTGCTTCTTTCTTTGGTTTACCTGGTCAGCAAGCTGCTGCGGGCTTTCGCAGCTCAGAGCAGCCTTCATGTAAAGCTTGTGGCGAGCACCAGCCTCAACTCGCACAGCAACAAGCTCCGACTCCACTCTGTTTGCCGAGTCTGCTGCCTCAAACCTACGAGCACAAATTAAATACCTCATTTCGGTCAAGCACGCAGTGCAATCCCATGTCGAGGCAAAGAGGGTTATATAAAACGCATTGGAACCAACATCATTGCACCAGAGGAACCACAAAGCCTGCATCGCAAGATACTTGCCACCAACAGGCTATCAGCAGGACTCCACGTGACTTCGACATTACAGAATCGAACTTGCACCAGAACATGAACTGCACAGCAATCAGGTCGGATATATGCCCTATCCTGCCTCAAAGCCCACACTGCACACAATGGCCCGCATACGCTTCCAATCACGCCCTAAGAGCCAAGCCCAAACGCATCGGTCAAACCTACTTGAAGGCATAACGACCAGGAGGGCACTGCCCACGGTCAGCAGACAACGTTGTGCACCCCACTTCTGCAGAGCAGCCCCTACTGAGGTCCCCTTCTTCAACCAGCTTGGCTGCGTCAGCTATCCAATCCTCCCAGCTTTCTCTGCTGAGGGAGCTTGTGCACACGGTCGTAGCGGTCATGGCCAGAGTGTTGCCCTGTGCGTTTGCAAGTAAGTGTGTGTGTGTGTGTCAGGGAGCTTGTGCACACGGTCGTAGCGGTCATGGCCAGAGTGTTACCCTGTGCGTTTGCAAGAGTGTGTATCCCTGTGGGTATGTGTGTATATGTGTGTGCGTGTAGGGAAAGGGGGGGGGAGGGATGAGGATATGTACCCCAAGTGGTTTGCAACAACTTGCATGGCCTTCAGAAGAAACAAGCACTGATTTACAGCCAAAAAAAACACCGGATCCCTGGGCTATGAAACTGGGGCAAAACACACTGCGTCTACTAGGAGTTCTGCTCATGCTTTGCTGCAAATGCGATTGCTCTCCAAGCACAGTGAATGGTGGATTTTATAGATATCTGTGACGTGAAACAGCTGGCAAACGAAAAAGGCAGTGGGTTTGAGGCGCATAAACCTTCATCCACACACATACCAGGAAATCCTTGACGGTTGTGCCGCAGCCAGTGCCATTCCTTGGAGGGCAAGGAGAAACCCATGGATTCGACCATGCAGTGCCGTTCAAGGCACTGGACACCTGCATTGACAAGACACGATATGGATAAGCATCTGTGATGTTGCGATGAACATCGTTTGAAGCATTGGATGACGCATTCATACAACACAGCTGAGCTCGACTGATGGCTTTGCTGTGGGACATTACCAAAGCTTGTTCAAGGGCAAGAGGCCGTGACTCATACTCATAGCAGGCCGTGACTCATACTCATAGCATGATTTGAGCTCATCCCACTCAACACAGCATCGACAAAGCTCCACAACATTTCAAAAAAGAGCACACTTACAGCTTGGAAGCCATATGCCAAGCGGAGCTGAGGTGCTCCGCTTCCTGTGCTGCTACCAAGCTGCAGCAATTGCCTTTGATGCGCCCTGGTGTCCACTGGCTCAAACATTCCCAAGTCCGGCATACTTTGGCCCCAAGTTACGCTGGAGTGGCCATCAGCCAACAATCGCCTTCTGCCCCCTTCTCCGTCTTGTGAAGAGGAATAGTCGAGGGTGAATTGGGGGGGGCCCGGACGAGGAGGCAAGCCTAGACCATCCAACACATCGCAGGCCACCTTCACGCAAGCGCACATGTGTACAGCATTCCAACCATTAACTTGAATTTTTCTCAAGTGCTGTACGGTGGACAACTGTGGACAACTGTGGACATTTTTTCTAGGACACAAAGTTAGCCCATTATGCGCCTCACCTCACTGCAGCGGCCCTCACACAAGAAGTTGCCTTTGCCACATGGGGCAACAATTTCAACTAGGCGCTCTGCCGTTGCCACCAATCCGTCATCACTGAATACTACAAAGCTCAGTGTGTACGTGGTGCCAACCTGCACAAGCATTGCATGCACTCATTATCTTGGACAATGAACATGCACCAGGACGTAAGTAATCAACCAACTGAGCAAGCATGCATGCACACATTCTCATTGACTATGTTCATACACAAGGACAGTTACTACTGTAGTAATCAGCCAGCTATGCAAGCATGCGTGCACGCATTCTCTTGGACAATGAGCATGCACCAGGACAGTAAGTAATCAGCTAACTGCACAAGCATGCACGCACTCATTTTTATTCATTATGGACAAAAGACTGGGACGGTCAACTCTCAGCCGGCTGCACAAGCATGCCTCCTGACAATGAAAACAACAACTGGGACGGTCAAGCAACCAGCCACGGCGCTGGTCTGTTCATTCGAGGTCTTGCATAAGCAAAGCAAAGCATGCACCATGCGTGTTTCCTGACAAGCTTTTGCATTACATACCAACATGCCAAGCTGATCTGTCTTCAAAGAATCAAACAACCTACCGAGGCAGAGGTATTGACTCCACACTCTGCAATGCCGTTGGCAACAAACCGCAAGCGTTCGTTGCACGTGCTTGGGTCCTCTAAGCAGGTGGCGGGTGGGCAAGCAAGCACCTGCAACCAATGTGAGCAGTCTGCGTGGCTGAATGCATGCCCTGACACCTTGCACGACCAAGTTACATCAGAGGCCGGAGATCGGTCACAGTTTGCTCAGTTCACCAACAGAAAATGAAAGCAGGTGAAAAAATGAACAAGAGCAGGGAGTGTGCCTTGACTCAGGTTGCAGCAATTACCTTGCTTATAATGTCTTCCAAATTATCAGGGCCTGAGCTTTGTGTGGCATTCGCTCCAGGCTCACATATCTCCCCAGAATCATGATCCAGGCAGGACAGGTACGGTTTGCCCTGCTGGACTGCCAATACTGTAGCGTCTGGGTCAGCACCTGTTGTGTGGGATGAGGAAGGTACGAATTACACACGCGCACACACACACACGCCTCAGGCAATGATGAGAGTATCAGCTGAGAAGGACATGGCAGTGGTGGGCATGTCAAGAAAAGGGGCGCAGTGGGCTGGATGGATGGTGGTCAATGGCCGAGAAGGAAGATGATTAAAAGGAAAAACTTTTTTTTGCAGCGATTTCACAAAACAAACATTTGCAGAAGCAGAGTAGCATCTCACAACAGAGGGATCACAGTCACATGCATAAGAGTGGACGCATTATTGTTTATGCGATGATTTCCTAAGAAAAAAGGACGAAAAAACGAGGTTTGCTGTCAATCCAGCTCTCAAAAGTAAAAACATTGTCACAGCATCAATCATTTCTGGTGGAGGACCAACAAGGTACCTGTAGTTCAAGCATCTACATTCAGTCAGCCCAGCCAAGCCCCACCTTCCTGGTAGGAAAATGGTACAAACCCAGGCCCCCACTCACACCCTTGACCCCAAACGTCGACATTTTTGGCATGGGTGTAGAAATGCGGTTTTTGGTCCGAATTCCACCAATTCTTTTGTTCCCAGATAGGTCTAGGGTCAAACCATACCCATATAACAAAAAAAGGGGGGGGTGGAAATTTGCCCCTGATGGACGAAGTGCGTGGGCCTATTGCTGGGCTTCAATGGTGCATTTCTGGAAACCCTGGAAACAGGCTTTCTGGCCATCACCTGAGTGTCGGGAGCCCTTCAGCATGCTCCCAATGCATGCCCTGTCAAGTACTATGGCCTGGAATGCTGGAGATGGGCCGTGGTGGGCAGCGACAGCTGAGACTCTAAAAAACAAGGATCAGCTGAGATTCTAAAAAAAACAAGGATACAAATTTGACTCGACCAGATGACTTTGTTGCAAGTATATCAGAGGGGGGGGACTAGGCAAAAGCCAAAACATGCTCCTTTTTGCATGAAAGGTGCAACTACTCACACGTCACTTCATCAAATTGGACCCAACCTAACTTCAAACTGATGCTGAATTTAAAAGCTTCCCGAGCATGTGCTCAGATTTAAACAAGTTGCCCTGCGTACAGAATGACAGGACTAAAAGCACACGTCGTGCACCTGTATCCTAGATGGGTGCTTTCCAGGGGGAATGGCACATTGATTTGCATGTCTCGCCAACCACTTGCCCTTATTGCCCCATTTCTCTTGCAACGGTCTTAATCTATTATAAGGACTTCAAAACACTAAAAATCACCGGGTTTGGTGTGCTGGCTGGTCAGATACAGCATATGGCTGCTCAAAAAGTAGGGTTCACGCCGCGGCTGATCTGGCACGTGCGCCGGAACTGGCTGGGTTTGGCTCCACTGTTTCTACCATTTAATGCTGATCTTAAACCTAGCCAGTTCCGGCGCACATACCCTGGGAGCATCCAAAAAAAGCCTGATTTTGGGCCTTAGTCCCCCCCCTCTGCGAGTTACAGGTACAAAAATATTGACAGGCTCACCTCAGAAGGAGCTGTGAGCAGGCCGAAATGACCAGCTATCGGCCCGTTTCTAATCCGCTGGGCCGTTTCACATTTTAAAGCTTTTATTATACACTGCTCTTTGCAAAAATCAGCTTTGCAATCCATGCATCCCGCCCAAAGCCTTGGTTTTTAGTAGTTTCCCTGCCAAAAGAGGGTCCAAAACCGGACCTTCACCTCAGGCCCCCGGCCCTTCACCAAAATGTCCCCAATACTATTGCAAACACCCCTGGTAGGTTGATGGTACTGGGAAGGAGCTTTTGAAAAACCATTTTTTGGCAGGGATTTCTGCCCTGCCCACCTGGGCACCTCCCGCCACAAGCTGAGTGTGCAGGGGTGCTTAGATACATATAAATAAGGTCCCTACCAGGAGGGCAAAAAAAAAGTAGTGGAACACCCCTCAAAAAATGGGTGGGACCCCCTCTGAACCACCCACCCACCCCAAAACCCCCCTTGCAGTAACCCTACGCGGACAAAAAGGGTATCAATCTGCTCCTTTTTCAAATCCCCATCCATCTACTCACCACACTGAAAAAGTGAGTTGCAGCAGAGTTATGGGACAAAAACTGAGCAGCGGACGCCCATGCATAACTGCCCTTCCAGGCACCCACAACTTGCTTGCAAGTCCACTAACTGCCCTCCTGACTTCATCATTTATAATCACATCATACATTATCGCTATCCTGGAAGTTTGAACTGATTTGCTGCATGTTCACCTTTACACCCCCTGCCGCCCACACCCTTGCGCGCATGGCGCTGACTCCCAGCCATGCACACAGACCCCCCCTTTACTCAATTTACCCAAAGAGGGTGCCAATAGACAGTTCTCGAGCTCAGGAATTTATTGGTGTCTTTATAATCCTGTAGAAGTGGCCCAGAAAATTTCTGGAGGGGGTGTCCCAGAAAGTCGAACCCCCCCTCAACCACCCACCACCCCCCCCCTCCTCGGATCGGTCCCATGCATATACCAATCGATAGGTTTTAATCTCAGAATTCCGAATATATAATTTTTAAAGGGATGGACAGGGGTGTTCCAAAAGTTGTGCTTCTTGCAGCCTCCTGTCCCTACATACTTATATATACTTTTCTGCTTTGGGGCAAGAACTCTCACAGGGGCGGCTGGCCTGACATTCAGTACATTTATCTTATTGCTTAGAGTGGTTTTACTACCTACGTCTGGCTGTCCTCTCTCCTTCTCAATCCTTCTCCACCACGCACCTGCTACCTCCTTTAAAACGAGGTTCGCCTCAGACAACTCAGCTAAGGGGAGCTGATTTACCCGAACTTGGCAATTGTTCAGGGCGTCTGCACATAGGCCGCTATCACAAGTTATCTGACCAGGCCTGCAGTCCTCAATGACTTTCAGGGTACGGGTGACAGGCTCAGCTGACAGACCCACGTCATTTTGCACCTGTGGAATTGCACAAAGGGTGATTGTGCAACATAATACAAGCTCCTGGAAGTGCTTGACGTGCAATTAGCTCCGTTCCATAACGGAAAATTTGGCATCTCAACCATGCACGGCATTAACAGACAGGGTTCCTCCTGTGGGGACGTTTTCTATTTTCACAAAGATTCCTAGTAAGCACTATGTGTTTTGCCCAAATTCTAAGCAAGGACGACCTTACCGAGAACTCAATGTACCAAATCCCTGCACCAGCGCTTGTGTTGAGTCCACAAGCTTCTAGACCATTAGGGATGTAAGTGGCAGTAGGCCGTCGAGGAAGAGGCTCCTGCAATGGGGTGTTCATCCAGATTGCAAAAATGGTTCAAGAAGCAGGTGAGCTAATAAAAAACAAAGCGCGGGACGTTAAGCTGGCATGGAAAAAAAGTGATCGCTGCTGTGCATCCAAAGAGTTAGGGCGGCATTCAGCTAAAGAAAGGCAAAGCTGGCTTGTTTAGCTCACCTTTTCTCGAAGAGCAGGCTGGAATGAACAAGACACTTTGACAGTGCTCTCGATGCCCCCCTGCACAGAATCGCTTGCCTCCACACCTCTGCAAATCGCAGTAGCAGCGAAGGTCATTAGAAGATATTTCCATAAAGATCGAGTAATTGTAGTTGGATGTGGCCATACAGCATTTCTTGCAATCATGCAATGCATAAAACGTGCACTTTGACGGACAAAAAATGTGTGAACAAAGTGTTGTAAAAGGGCATGCTGTCATCAACAGTTAAATTCCAAGCTGTCCAAGCACATGCAGTGTTCATTTTATGCCACCCGATTATGACTTTGTCTTTACAGAGGTATTGGCTCCCACCTAACAAAAAGCCATCAGCCACCCTAAAACTTCTGGTACCTGTCACACTCCGGATCGTCGTCTTGCTTGAAAGGCGGACAGCGGTCATAGGCATCTCCCAGAAACACTGTAGCTTTTGCTGGTCTGATGAGCTTTAGTGTTGGTTTTGTGCGGGGTGTGGATCCGGCACCTGCGAGGAAACAGAGCTCAATAGCGGATTAACAAGCTTTTCCAGGGGATAAGTCCAAACGGGGATATTTCCAAACGGAATAAGTCCAAACGTGGATAAGTCCAAACAAAGCTGTTCCAGGGGATAAGTCCAGACTTATTATTTCTAGTGCGGCAATCACGTGCAAGGTATACGAAAGGCAAAGGACTTACCAGAATTAAATAACTCTTCAAGGGAGGGAGAGTCTGCGCCAATGCAAGCCCCCGCAACAAGGCAGTTGGGCTTCCCTTGATTGTCTACACAGTACAGATCAGCCTGCAGAGCGGGTACATGGTGTTGCACAGTCTCGGAAACATTGCTATTCAGGATTTCAGTAGGTTTCACATTTGCCTGTGAGATACACACAGTGGTTTATGTCTATCATTTGCGAGCACGTACCTCACTGCATTCGATGTGCACCCAGCGTAGCTTCACATCTGCAGCGTTCCCTGCAACGTCCCAAGCCTCGTATCGGACAATGAACGGGGCTTCAGGAGGGGTGGGACGCCTGATGTCAACCCGAACCTTGCCGCTTCCACCAGCTTCATCCAAGATCTGGAACTCTCCGTCAACCTCCATGGGGGGATGCAGCAGTTGGACATACACCTGGCCAGCCAAAATAGAGGGTGGTTGAGGTTTGCCGCCAGAGCAAGCGTTAAATTGAAATAGCTTTATATGGTTGATGCATGACCATACACACGTAAGAGTTAAAATCCAGAGCATGCTGCATAGGGCAGTGAAGCCTTTGCACTCAAAACACTTTGGGGCCTCTAAAAGGGAAAAGTGGGCAAGCTGGGCAGCAAATACAAGCACAAACACACCGTGATATCAGAGGCAGCATCAACGTTGTCAGTCACGTCCACCCCAGGATCTTTCCACTTTGAGTCAGAGCCACCAACAGCTTTCAAAAAAGTCTCAACAGCTGTGACTTGCGTGCCGACGTCCATCGGATACTCAGCCAGTAGCTCGTTGTGGAACGGCTTCCGTGGAGACAGCTCAGGTGGAGTTGTGTCAGGTTGCTGCGTGATTGCATGTTGTGAGGGCAGTGATGATTGTGAGGGCAGTGCGGACACACACTAATACGTGCAGCTCAGATGGTGTCAAATGCTGTGCGGATTTGTGTCGTGAGGGCAAGCAAGAAGAGAAGCATGGTCAAAATTCAATGATGCAAAGTGCTGTGTACGCACGCTCACCATGCCGAGTGTGCGTGCACAGGAAAGGCAGGCGCAGGTATGCTGAGATGCATGCATCAAAAGGGGAAAAGGTGACGCAGACAGTAAAAAGCACTCTTCACGCTGATAGTAAAGAACAAGAGCCACTTGATTGCCCAGTACTTTGAACTACTTCCACGCAAGAAGAGAAAATAAATCACTGGGGATAAGGGAGGGGACAGGCTGGGCCTGAAATCGCAATCCTTCAGCATACCACTACCGCACTTCCCAAGTGAAGTGTGGCGGCATCTCACAGTACCTCTGGATGAATCAAAAGCACGTTCTCCACTCACCGCTTCTTGTTGCGATGGGGCAGGCCCGGGCGGGTCTTGTGGGGGCGGATTTGTTGATGCGAGGCTGGCGTAGGATTCCTGAACTCTGACAAACACATTGTCTGAGACTGGCAGACCATCTTGTAGGTAATAGAATGTGTGTCCATTGGGTGACACATACTTCCCATCAACGACAGCTACGTCTGCCAAGCTCGAAAGAAGCCGGCGAGAGGAGGATGCACTTTTCAGTGACATTCTGGTGACATTTGGACCCTCCATCTCAACAATCATCATCGTGTCTTCATTCCTGAGGTTGCCATACAAGGAAGGGAATAAGCTCTGAATTGAGAGGAGAGTCAGAAGCAATTTGGCGCAATTATTGACAGGCTGGAGGCCTTTGTAATCCAAACTAAACTAAATTAATTTGGCGCAATTAGTGTCAGGCACTTGCAATGGTAAAGCCAAGAAGCTGCTTGTCTCAGCATTTCAAGGATACAGTTCAGAGAAGACCAGGCATGATTGTTGTGGACCCACCGCGTTGGGTATGACTTGACAAAAGTGCCACTAGAATCTGATGTTTCAACTTTGGTGTCGCCCGTAAGGATAAGAGATGTCAGCACCTGCCGGTGGAATCAAGCACAACAGCGTCTTGCTCAGTGGTTATCATTTAAGCATAAGCACTATAGATCAACTAAGGGTACAAGAGGGCAATGAAACCAGCAGCACACATGCTGTGAGCACACCAAAACCTCGCACCTCGCGCATAGCAACAAGGTTGCTCTGGAAGGTCTGCAAGGCATCTGCCGTCGAGGTGCCCGGAGGGGCAAAAAAGGTGGCAAGCGCCTGCACACCCGCATCAGGACTAACAAACATGGTCACTCGACCGTCTGTGGTGGAGTTGGCCTCTGCTTCTAGCTCATACACAATATCACTCAAGCCTGATCTTTGGAGCAGCTGCTCCACTTGTGTGTACGTCTGGTTGTTGGTGGGGGGCTTGTTGGCATTGAGACCTGCCGGTCAGTTGAAGATGTATCGGCTTAGTGTGAATGAAGGGCTGGTAGTACCATGAATCAATGGAGTAAATATAACACGAAGTGAACATTACATACACCACAACTTCCAAGTAGATCAATTCA
>Ga0307948_1002413_pt1 | contig 13567 bp, 12 predicted proteins | sample OrgLakmetagen280_FD_201824 | JGI IMG/M metagenome (GOLD analysis project Ga0307948, IMG submission 201824) | Saline water microbial communities from Organic Lake, Antarctica - #280 | ecosystem: Environmental > Aquatic > Non-marine Saline and Alkaline > Saline | place: Antarctica: Organic Lake...
GGGGTTTTAAATTCTTACATAACTTCTTGTCAGAGGACTTACGTCCTCGGCTAACACATATCGTCCCGCTAGGACTTTTTTAATTCCTCTAGGTTTTATAAAGCCTTAATAATGTAGAAAGATATTATTGTAACTAATTTGCACAAAATAATTCTGAACTATTATTTAACTCAACACACCAAAATAAAATTAACCCGTGAAAAATGAATTAATACTTGTGAAATAATTTTCACTTATATTGTGCAATATGATAAATTTATATCAAGCTGAAAAACAAATTCACTGTGTTACAAGTTTTCAAGAACTTGTTTCTACGCCTTTTCACGGAGAAATTAATGCGATTTGTTGGCCACGTGAACTGATAGGTGATTTTTCTGAGATTGTGGAAAAAATTGACCTAAGTGGAAATCTAGCAACACTTGACCAAGAGGAGCTGAGTAAACTTCAGCTAAGTGAACAAGGACAACTTGCGCGTGAGATTCTTTTAAATGACTTGAAGGTTTTAAGAGCCCATGGAACATCACCTGTTCTTAACCTGATTAATTACTATGATAGAGATGACAGCTACCCTTTTTTTCCAACCGATGTTTATTCTTTTCATATAGACCGTTCTCCTGTGCCTGTTGACACATTATTGTGCACCTACTGCGGTGAGTCGAGTGACATATTACCAAATTCTCAAGCTACTCAAAAAGTGCTTATTCCTGAAATACGTGAAGAACTCAGGAAACTATACAATGGTGCTGATGAAGGTTTTGAATCTTTTTTAAATGAATATTTCTTTGATTTGCACTACCAAGCCAAACCGAAGGCGCATCCAATCAGCCTAGGAAAAGGCCACATGTGGAGACTAGCAGTTGATCATCCTGAAAGCAAAGTTCAACCTTGTCTTCACCGTGCACCAAAGGAAAAAGATGGTGAAAGTCGGTTATTGATGATCTGCTAAAATTAATTAGTTACTCAAGTTTCGGTACTCAATGAATAAGTGTAAGTTTAGATGGGCAGAAGGCAGTAGGCAGTAGGCAGAAGGCAGTAGGCAGTAGGCTTTATGCTTGTTTTTGCCTTCGTTTTTAAATAGTGTCTGGTCGCAATACTCCGTTAGTTTTTCAGGCTGCTATTTTCCCGTAATCCAATAGCTCCCATATTATTTTTTATTTTTAGGCTTGTTCGGTCTAATACCGAACTTGACAATAAATCGATCAAGCAGTAATCTATTATGATAGAACACTTTAACATCTAACATTGAGAATGGTAATTTATCATCTTCTTCACTTTCCCAATGAGCAATCTTAGCTAGATTTATAGATGATAGTGATGTGTTCCAATGAAAATGAAGCTTTTCTTTAGCTCTGGCTTGACAATTATCCAGACCTGTAAATTGTTTGGCATCTCTAAACAGAAATTCAATTTGAAAACGTGACCTGTACATACTTCATTTGTGACATGCTTAAATCAGTACTAAAATAAAGTTTGTGAGACTGCTTCCCTTTTCTAGTGCTCAATATTCCTACTAGATTTATGTTCCTCTTCAAAGTTTTTGAATAAACAACCCCTTGAAAACTTTTATTGATTTCATCTATTTTTAAAAAGGAAAAGTAAAGATTGTTCAAATCATCAAATCTTATTTTACCATCATACTTTTTTGGTCTTCCTCTGCCTCCTTTTTGGTTTCCAGTATATAAATAGCGTAAATCTGAATCGTTTCTAAGCCTACTTATTACTTCAAATCCATTTTCATTTAATGGTGCTACGAATTTATATTTTAAAAAATAAGCATCCGCAACAATGTATTTTGAGACGGACAATAGCTTTAACTGCCTATAAATCAATATATTGGTGTAGTGATTGACAAGAGTATATCCTTCGGGAGTGGATGATGGTGTTTGTACAGCTTCCAGATGATAAGCAGAATTTGCATCTATATCAACTGCTGCAATGCCCGTAATTTCTAATCCCCATTTGGAAGTGCCTGCCACATCCGACCAAAAATATCCGACCCCTGGATTATTTTTCCCAGATTTACTGATATAACTTGGGTCAAGAGCAATAATGAGGTTCTTATTTTTATATTCTTCCAGAAGATTTATATTGAAAGAAAGGAAGTCAAAATCTTTTGCAAAACCATTTCGATAACTCTGTTCACATAGTTTACCATATCGGGGAAATTGCAAGAAATTCAATCGGCCTTGAATACTCAAAAACAAACCGAAGACTTCGGTAATGAATTTATACTGAGGTTGATTTATTCCTTGCATTTTTTTGAGAACTGATTTTACAATATCTTTACAGCTGGATTTCTCACTGAACGTCATAACTATTAGTCGTTGTAGTTAGCAACTAAAACAATGACAATCAGTGGGTTATACTAATTTTTAAACACTTTTATTTCATTTAATTTACTGTTTTTTAGAGGGTTAAGTTAAAAGTTAACGGAGTATTATCAGTGAAAAAATGAGATTTACATTTTAACTTAAAATGCATGTCGGGTACTATACCAGTTGACTAAGCTTTTTTTGGTTCTACCACGAATTTAGTGGATAACTTTTTCAATGGAGAATAAATCTCAGTTATCTTTTCTTGCACTATTAAGGCATTTCAAAATCCGCTTTAATCAGCATTCACCAAAGGTGAAAAAATCCGCGAATATCCGCGTTGCTTGCATCCGTGTTATCCGCGTTCCATTACAGCGCATCAAAAAGTATCAACCAGAACTCTCGGTTTACTCTATATTTTTGTATAACTAATGTCTTAATAAACAATTCAAACCTTGTTTATCAATTCAACTACCCATTAAAATAAGGGTAGAACCCTTTTTTTTAATATTTTATGAAGGGGAAATTGAGATCCCTCACAAATGTCGCTTTACAACAATTTGATAAAGTATCATTTGCAAGAGGTGACAGGGTTTTTAGAATTGGTTCAAAAAAGAGGAGGGAAAAACTAAAATTCACTTTTAATGACATAAATTGTATTAATTTCAAGCAACTGTCCATTTAATTAATTCGGAAATTAGTTGTTACCTTTAAAATCAGGGTAGAACCATTTTTATATATAAAAGAGAGCAAAGTATAATAAAGGATTAGACTTGATTAAGGATCTGTAATGAAATAACAGCGCTTCATGTTCCTCCATTGTTCTTAACTTAGTCACTTCTCAGAATTAAAAAAAATGTCAGAAGAAATAAAACAAGTTTGGTATGCGAGTTATGGCTCTAATATTTTAGAAAGTAGATTTCATTGCTATATTCTAGGAGGACAACCTAAGGGCTCAAATAAAATAAATATTGGCTGTTCAGATAAAACTTTACCGCTAGATAAGTCAGAAATTTATATCAATAACGAACTTTACTTTGCGAAAGAATCTAAAAACTGGAATGATGGTGGAGTCGGTTTTATAAAACCCAAATTCAATAAGAAAGTTCAAACTTATGGAAGAATGTACTTAATAACAGCTGAACAATTTATTGAAATTGTAAAACAAGAAAATAATTTCGAAGGGGAACTACTAATTGATTTTAAAAAAGCAAAAGAAAAGGGTTCTCTAATTTTAAAGCAAAAGACTTGGTATGGGAATTTACTCTATTTAGGAGAGCAAAAAGGCAATCCGATTTTCACTTTCACGAATAAAAAAAATATGACTGAAGATATAAATCCACCAAGCGAACAATATCTAAAGACAATTATAAATGGATTAAAAGAAACCTACCATTTTAACGAAAATGAAATAAAGGAATATTTTGAAAATTTAGTTGGAATTAAAGGCTTCGAAATTGAAAAAAAATTAACCAATTTAATCAAATAGTATGAAAAAAAATTCAATCTTAATGCTCACTCTTTTTGTTAGCGCATTTATAATGAATAGTTGCAACAGTTCAGAAAATTCAGAATCGCGAGTGAATGAATCAGAAAAAACAAAAACAGAACAATCAGAAGTAGAACAAAGTAAACCTGTAAAAACTGAAGTGAATCAAGTTGAAATAGATGCCAAAAGAATGGCTGAGCTTTCTTGTTTAGCACAAAACAATATTACAGAAGGTCAAAAAGCAGGCTTAACAAGAGCGGAAACTAATATTAAAAATGACCCTCTTAATGCAGAGATGACCGAAATTAGCCAACGCTTTGAAGAAGAGTATGCGAACAATAAAAGGAAAGAGGAGTTTCAGATAATTCTACAGGAGGAATTGAAGAAATGTAATAATCATTCATTTTAATTCATGGAAATTATTGCCTTTAAACTGCATTATCTTTTATGCTAAAAAACATTACCTTTCTCAATCTTAAAATGGTATAATTTCGATGAATAAAATAGTATACATTTTCTGTTTGTTTTTGATTTCGAACGCTTGTCAGTCAGACAAAAAAGTGAAGAATCATGAAACATATGCTTATCTTCAGGTTTGCTTTGAGGATTATTACCTAAATTATAATGTTGAAATAACACCTTTATTGAATGACTTTGAACTTTTGCTTTTGGAAGAAGATCATATCACCGATACAACTGGAGCTGCTTACAAAGTATTATTCGACAGTTTAGCAGTAAGTGATTATTTTAAACCGCCATTGAAAAAAGAAGACTTCAATAATACAGTACTCTACAAGAACCCTTCAAACATTATGGAATGCGCATCAAGGATATTCGCTGTTGACTCCGTTCAGATTGCCAATACTAACGTTTCTCGAGTGGCTAGAAAAATAAATCAAGAAATTATCAAGGAAGAAGATATTTCGATTCATTATTTCTTTGATTTATACAAACGAGAACTTACTGATAAAGAATTGCGCGCTCCGTATGTGAAACAGTCTGTTTTAATTTTACTTTACCGTTGGTATTTTAAAAGTAAATATGACAGAGATATAAAAATAAACAAAAGTCAAGATACAAAGAATTGATATTAGCACTTCTAAGAAATAAGAAGCGCTCTAATTGGATTCTAAAATGTATCTTTGTCAAAAACACATTAATTATGAGACTCGCTCAAATAGCTAGAAAATTAAAAGTGAAGACTTCTGAAGTCATTACTTTTGTTGATCAAAAATTTGAAGACCAAATCCAGAATGCTCCAAATGTAAAAATACCAGATGCTTATGTCAATGATATCATTGCGCATTTTACTGTTATTCAAGAAGAGTCCATTCAAAAAGAAGAAGAGGTTGAAGAGGAAGCTCCTTTAGTTCCAACTCCAACAAAAGAGATTCACGAAGATGAAGGACAAGAGGTTTTAGAAATAAATAAGGAAAACGAGCAACACGATAAAGTTGATCCTGAAAATCTAGAAGAGGAAGAGCAAGTTGAGTCAGATATTAGTGGAGATGAAGAATTGAACATCGAAGATGGTGTTATTAAAGCTCCAAAAGTTGAAGTTAAAGGAATAAAAGTTATAGGCAAAATTGAATTGCCTGGGGATTTAGCTGAGGATACTCAGAATGACCCAGAGGAGGCTATTGAAGATGCGGAAGAAATTCAGGAAGAAAAACTTGAAAAATCAGAAAGCGAAGAAAATAAAGGCGAAGCTTTAAAAGTTGAAGAAGAGGAGCCAAAAGAAGAACCAATTATTCAACAAAAGCCGACTAAGCCAGCTAAGAAGGAAACTAAAAAGCAAGATAATCGGAATAAAAAGAGAAGTTCTCTTACTTATGAAGAAGAACGCAATTTGGCTCAAAAAGAATACCGTGATGAGCTAAAGCGTAAAAAAGAAATTGAGAAGAAAAAGAAGAAGACCAACTATGATCGCTTAATGGAAGAGCGTTCTACTCAAAATTCACCTAAGAAATCTAAAACTACCAAAACGAAGAAGGACATTCCTAAACCAGCTATAAAAGTAGCCGTTCAGAAAGAGGAAGAACCTAAAACAGCTTGGGGTAAATTTATCAGATGGCTTAATACCTAAATATGTTTTCAAAAGAAGAGCAAAAAGAATTAACTAGATCATTTTGGACAAAGTTCAAAGAACAAGCTGGAGTTAATAAAGGAGTAAACGGAAAACGCATAAATTGGGTAAACTATCCAACACACCTCAAACAATTGTTTGTGCGCTTGCATGCTGATACAGAAATCGCAAGGTTTTCTATTGATGTTCAAACCAAAGATGATGGAATTCGTTTATTAATTTGGGAACAAATGATTGAACTCAAAAAAGTACTCGAAAACGAAATGATATCTCCTGGAGTTTGGGCAGAAACGGCTCATAATATTGCTGGCCAAACTATTTCCAGAATTTCATGGACATTAGAAGATGTTAACATGTATGAAAAAGAAGAGCAACAAAAGATTTTTGAATTCTTCATTCCTCTCTTGGTTGGCTTCGATCGCTTCTATTCCACTTACGATGAGGTTTTGATTGGACTCGTTAGATAATTACGAATTATCAATTGTTAATGGTTAACGAAATAGAAATTTTGTAAGCTAAAACCAACAAATCTCAGAAAATTAGGGCTTAAATCGTCTATTTCAATTATTTTTAACGCACAATAATTACAAGTTATGGCGATTTCAAAAAAAGAACTAGAATTTAACAAGAATGAAGACGCTATGCGTCTTAAAATTTCGCAACTAGAACGTGAACTAGCAAAGGTTTACGAAGGTGGTGGAAAAGCAAAAATAGAAAAACACCATAAAAAAGGTAAGCTTACTGCACGTGAGCGAATTGATTTATTACTGGATAAAGACACTTACCGTTTTGAAGTAGGTGCTTTTGCAGGGAAAGATATGTATAAAGAGTATGGCGGTTGTCCTTCTGGTGGAGTTGTAATCAAAATAGGTTACGTTTCAGGCAAACAGTGTATCATTGTGGCCAATGACGCTACGGTAAAAGCAGGAGCTTGGTTTCCAATCACAGGTAAGAAAAACCTTAGAGCACAAGAAATTGCAATGGAAAATAATCTACCTATTATTTATTTAGTAGACTCCGCTGGCGTTTTCCTTCCGATGCAAGATGAAATATTTCCAGATAAAGAACATTTTGGCCGTATTTTCAGAAACAATGCCGTTATGAGTTCAATGGGAGTCACACAAATTGCTGCTGTAATGGGCAGCTGTGTTGCCGGTGGAGCTTATTTACCAATTATGTCTGACGAAAGTTTAATCGTTAATAAAACAGGAACAATCTTCTTGGCGGGTTCTTACCTTGTGAAAGCCGCAATTGGTGAAAGTGTCGACAATGAAACGCTAGGTGGAGCGACAACACATACTGAGATTTCAGGCGTTTGTGATTACAAATCAGAGAATGACGAAGAATGTTTAGCAACTATTCGTGAATTAATGAGTCAAATCGGTGCACCACAATCTGCAGGATTTGATAAGAAAGAGTCAATTGCTCCAAAAAAAGATTTGAAAGACATTTACGGAGTACTTCCAAAAGAAAGAACAAAACCTTACGATGTGCGTGATGTTATCGAATGCATGGTAGATGATTCGAAATATACGGAATACAAAAAAGAATACGGTCAAACGATTGTTACAGCCTATGCTAGAATCGATGGTTGGAGCGTCGGAATTGTGGCGAATCAACGTTTGCTAACTAAAAATGGAAAAGGCGAAATGCAATTCGGGGGAGTTATTTACTCCGATTCAGCAGATAAATCAGCCCGTTTCATTATGAATTGTAATCAAAAAAATATTCCGCTTGTTTTCCTACAAGATGTATCTGGATTCATGGTAGGATCAAAAAGTGAACAAGGTGGAATCATTAAAGACGGCGCAAAAATGGTAAGTGCAATGGCCAATTCTGTTGTACCAAAATTCACTGTTGTAATGGGGAATTCTTATGGAGCTGGAAATTATGCGATGTGTGGAAAAGCTTATGACCCACGCTTAATGCTGGCCTGGCCAACTGCAGAATTGGCGGTAATGAGTGGCGCTTCGGCTGCAAAAACCTTGATGCAGATTGAATTAGCTTCACTAAAAGCAAAAGGAGAAGAAATTACCAAAGAAAAGGAAAAAGAAATGTATGACGCCATTAAAGATCGTTACGACGAACAAATTAGTCCATATTACGCTGCTTCTCGAATTTGGGTTGATGCGATTATCGATCCAGCAGAAACAAGAAATATCATCGCTTTAGGAATAGAAGCTGCAAATTTAAAACCAGCTGAAAAACCATATAACGTTGGTGTAATTCAAACTTAAAAAAATAATTATGCTAAACTGGCAATTTAAACATTATAACGACCTCACGCTAAATGAGTTTCACGACATTCTCGCATTGAGAATCAAAGTATTTGTGGTGGAGCAAAATTGTCCTTATCAAGAATTGGATGGGAAAGATAAAAAATGTTACCATTTGATTTGCAGAAATGGCAAAGGAGACTTGGTGGGAACAATGCGAATTTTACCGCAAGGCGTTTCTTTTGAAGACATCGGATTTGGAAGAGTTGTATTAGATGAGCAAGAAAGAGGTGAGAAAGAAGGCCACCAAATGATGGAAGAAGCGCTTACTTTTTGCAAAGCTGAATTTGGAGAAGTTCCTATCTATCTTTCTGGTCAAAAACATTTAGAAAGATTTTACAATAAACACAATTTTTTCTCTACAGGAAAAGAATATCTTGAAGATGAAATTCCGCATGTTGAAATGCGCCTTAACCTCAATAAATAAGAAAATAAAAGAAATGAAAATTATAACAAAATCATTAATACTAGCTGCCGGAGCTTCAATTATAGCTTCATGCGGGACTTCATCTAAAAAAGATGTAAAAGAAATAGATCCAAGCGGTCCGTATACGATTAGCGTTGATTATATAGACAAATCAACTGCTCCACAGAAGGACTTTTTTCAATATGCAAATGGTACTTGGATAGCAAATAATCCGGTCCCAGCTTCTGAATCGCGTTGGGGGAGCTTCAATGAATTGGATCAGAGAAATAAAGAAAAATTAACTACCATTCTTAATGATGCAGTTGCAGCAGAAGCAACAGAGGGAAGTGATCTTCAAATTATTGGAGATTACTACACTGCAATGAAAAATATGGATATTAGAAATGAAAACAATCAGAATAAAATTGAACTTATAAAAAGCGATTTAGATAAAATAACAGACTTCTCACTTTTATCGAAGGCAACTTATACGATGAAAGAAAAAGGGATAGTTGCATTTTCTAATTTATATGTTGGACAAGATCTCAGAAATGTGGAAAAAAATGTACTTTATCTTTCCCAAGGTGGTTTAGGATTGCCAAATAGAGATTACTATTTCGATGATTCAAAACAAAATATTCGAGATCAATACTTAGCATATATGGCATCAGCATTTGAATTATTTGGATTTAAAGACCCTGCAAACCAAGCCTATGCTGTTTTTGAATTTGAGACCATTATGGCTGAATCAATGATGAGACCCGCAGAATTAAGAGTTCCAGAGAATACATATAATCCAACCGATATTAATGATGCAGATGACTTAACGAAATTCATTGACTTAAAAAGCTATGTTTCTAAATTTGGAGGTGATGATAAAGTTCAAAAAATAATTATTGGACAACCAAAACATTTAGAGGCTTTAAATCACTTAATTACGTCTACAGATTTTAAAACCATTAAGAGTTACCTTGCTTGGAAATATATCAACCACTATGCTCCTCATATGAATGATAAAATTGTGCAGTTAAATTTCAGTTTTTATGAAACAGTACTTTCAGGAAAAACTGAAATGAAACCGATGAATGAAAGAGCAATTGAAGAAATGACTGGTAAAGCAGTTAAAACAGCATTAGCAAAAGAATTTGTTGCGCGTTACTTCTCTGAGGAAGCAAAGCAAAAAGTGAATACCATGGTTGATAACCTACTTGCAGTTTATGAAGGTAGAATCAAAAAATTGGATTGGATGACAGACGACACCAAAACTGAAGCATTAAAGAAATTAAATGCTATTGGTCGCAAGTTGGGTTATCCTGAAAATTGGGAAAATCTTGAAGCATTGAAGATTGTTTCGGATGATTATTTGGCAAATATCGATGCGTGTAACAACTTTTCATACAATAAAAATATGTCTAAACTCGGAAAAGGAGTTGACAAAGATGAATGGGGAATGCCTGCCCATATGGTGAATGCATATTATCATCCTTTATTGAATGAAATTGCATTTCCAGCAGGAATTATGCAAGCTCCGTTTTTTGATGTTAACGCTGAAGATGCTGTTAATTACGGTGGAATCGGAATGGTAATCGGACATGAATTCACCCATGGATTTGATGATATGGGAAGTAAATTTGGCGCTGATGGAACATACGCTAACTGGTGGTCTGTAGAAGACAGAAAAAACTTTGAAGAAAGAACAGATCGTTTAGGAAAAACTTTCAGCAGCTTCTGCCCTATTGATGGTCATTGTATAAATGCAGACTTGACGATGGGTGAGAACATTGCTGACCTTGGTGGTATAACAATGGCATATTACGCTTATACGATGACTGAAGAATTCAAAAAAGGAGAAAAGAGAGAAGATTTTACGCCTGCGCAACGTTTCTTTATTGCATATGCGCAACTTTGGAAAATCAATTATACAGATGCTGAATTAAAAAAACGTTTGGCTACAGATACGCATAGTCCAGGAAAATATCGTGTAAACGGACCATTGATGAATTCTCCAGAATTCTTTAAAGCATTTAATGTACTAGAAGGAGACGCAATGCGTAAAAGTGAAGAAGAAATTTCTAAAATTTGGTAACCAATTATATTTTAATGAAGCAAACCCAATGAAAAAAATAATTGTAATTGCAGGACCTACAGCAAGCGGAAAAACGTCGCTTGCTGTGGCTTTGGCAAAACAAATGAACTGTCCTATAATTTCTGCAGACAGCAGACAGTTTTATAAGGAACTTTCAATAGGAACGGCAAAACCAACCGGCGAAGAAATGGAAGGAATTCAACACTATTTCATAAATTCCCATAGTGTGGAACATCCTTTATCTGCTGTTCAATATGAAAAACAAGCAATAGAAAAAGTTAAAGACCTCTTCAAAAAAAATGATTCTATTATCGTTGTCGGAGGTTCTGGATTGTTCATTAATGCATTAATCTATGGAACAGATCAATTGCCACATGATCCTGCTATTAGAGATTTTTGGAATGAAGAGTTAGAAATTAAAGGAATTGCATATCTACAACAAAAGCTCAAAGAAGTCGATTTAGGATATTACAATGAATCCGACATTAAAAACCCTGTTCGACTCATTCGTGCATTGGAAATTCACCAAATCACAGGTGAGCCGTTCTCTAAATTTCGCAAAAAATACACTAAAACAACTCGATTTAAAACTCATTTTTTTGTCATTGATTATCCAAGAGAAGAATTATACGAAAGAATCAATCAACGTGTAGATATTATGATTGAAAATGGCTTAGTTAAAGAAGTAAGAGAAAATCGAAAACATCAAAACTTACAGCCATTAAATACTGTTGGATACAAAGAAATATTTGAATATTTAGACTTCAACATTTCCCATGAAAGAGCTATTGAATTAATAAAGCAAAATACCAGAAGATATGCGAAGCGTCAACTAACTTGGTTTAGAAAAGAGGAAGATGCACATTGGTTAAAACCTTCTGGAACAAAAGAAATGGTTAAAACCATAATTTCTACCCTTCTGTAATAGGTTGAAGATTTCACATACTTTATTGTATAAATAGTGTCTGCAAGAAAACTAATCATTTTTAAGTCTTTGATAAGTTGAGCAGCAGATGAACGGCATTTAGCACCCTAATTAATATCATTCATTTTACAACTTTATTTTTTTTGATTAAACGACTAGAATTCTATATATTTGATAGAAATTATTAAAAATGAAATACCTTATAACATCTCTTATAATTGCATTATTTTCTTTCAGTTCATGTAAGAAAAAAGAACTTGAATTCAAATTCTCTGGGAATATAAAGGATATAAACAGCGGATTAAACATTGCCAATGCTGAAATACGATACTACACCAGTAATTTGGGTAATAATGTGGAGGCTTTAAAAGGGAATACTAAAACTGATGCTTCAGGAAATTATGAGGTTACTATTGAGCGTTCAAAATTTGAAACTTTAACTGTTAAAATAAGAAAAGAGAATTTTTTCAACAAGGATGAAAACTACTCAATTGATGACTTAACAAGTTCGGAAAGCAATGAAATAAATTATAATTTAAGTCCTCAATCATGGACAAAATTCATTTTTAAAAATGCCTCACCAAGTAATTCTAGCGACGAATTGAAGATTCAAAAAGTTTCGGGAAAAACAAATTGTAATGAATGTTGCGGCAATGAAACCACTTATTACTACGGAAGTATTGATACAGTTGTGTATTGCCCTAATGACGGAGATTCTTATATGAAATTTTATTGGTGGGTAAATGGAAATGAGCAAAATGGTGATGAGAATCTTTATAATGCGCCTTTTGATACAACATCTTTTACCATTAATTATTGATGAATGTTAGGCTAATAGTGCGCTATAAACAATCAAAAAAAACACGAAATACTTAATTTCATAAATGTTCTTTTTAAGGACTTTACACGCTAAAAATCACCCAAAGACAAATGTTAGTAATGAATTGAAATACGAACAAATTAAGTTCTTGCAAAAAATACATATTTCCCCCACTACATTTTGTCTTTCAATTAAATAATCTTTACATTTGCACTCCAATTTAAAGAAAGTTGGTTTTATCGTCAATCTTAAAAAAGACGATTTAATATAAACATCTTTCAAGCTATTAAGATTGCTTGAGATACAATTAAAAGGTGCCAATATGGCTGAAAACAAAATTATTGATCAGGGAAATCCTGATTTTGACTGGGACGCGTTAGCGAACGAAGGCTATAGTCCAGCAAAACATGCTGAATACGCAGACACGTATGAAGCAACATTAACTTCTATCAATGAGAAAGAAGTAATTCTAGGAACTGTGGTTGCAATATCAGACCGTGAGGTTGTTGTAAACATTGGTTACAAATCAGAAGGAGTTATTGCAATTAACGAATTTCGTTATAAAGAAGACTTAGCAGTTGGAGATGAAGTTGTAGTATTTGTTGAATCTCAAGAAGACCGCAATGGTCAGCTTGTTGTTTCTCACAAAACTGCACGTATGCACCATGCTTGGGATCGTGTTAACGAAGTATTGAAAACTGGTGAAGTTATCACTGGACATGTTAAGTGTAGAACTAAAGGTGGTTTAATCGTAGATGTATTTGGAATTGAGGCATTCTTGCCAGGTTCTCAAATTGACGTTAAGCCTATCCGTGACTACGATATGTATGTTGGTAAAGACATGGAATTCCGTGTTGTTAAAATCAACCAAGAATTTAGAAACGTTGTTGTTTCTCACAAAGCGCTTATTGAAGCAGAGCTTGAAGAGCAGAAAAAACAAATTATCTCTGGTCTTGAAAAAGGACAGGTTCTTGAAGGTACAGTTAAAAACATTACTTCTTACGGTGTATTCATCGATTTAGGTGGTGTTGATGGTCTTGTTCACATTACAGATCTTTCTTGGGGACGTGTAAACCACCCAGAGGAAATTGTAGAGCTTGATCAAAAATTAAATGTTGTAATCCTTGACTTCGATGACGATAAGAAACGTATCGCTCTTGGATTGAA
>Ga0307948_1002422_pt1 | contig 13549 bp, 16 predicted proteins | sample OrgLakmetagen280_FD_201824 | JGI IMG/M metagenome (GOLD analysis project Ga0307948, IMG submission 201824) | Saline water microbial communities from Organic Lake, Antarctica - #280 | ecosystem: Environmental > Aquatic > Non-marine Saline and Alkaline > Saline | place: Antarctica: Organic Lake...
ACCAGAAGAATTGCAACGGTTCATGTCCACATTCTCGGAGTACAGCCCAATTAGTGGTAGACTGCTTCACACCTAACGTGCCCTTCAGAAAATGCAAATGAAGCGTAGACAGCGGGCTAGAGAACTCCCTGCCTGCCTGCAAGAATCCAGTACCCCATACTTGACTACCATACATGCCAGCAGGAATAACATAGTTTCAATGGTTCGAAGTGACATTGACACAGCCAAAGAGTAAAGAAACCTGCCTCCAAGCTCCATACTCGTAAGCAATCTGGTGATTACGCTGCTGATCTTCCCTAAACCAGGTGTGCCCTTTCCAATCCCTTGATGTGTCAGGCTAGGTCTGCAACCCTCTTTAATTCCTTGAAATGCTGATCATATCTAATTTGCGCATGGGCTTCAGATTATGGAATCAGACAATTTGGAAAGAGGCACGGTTTGGAGAGATTCACATGGTCAAGACCCTTGTTCTTGTTTAAAAAGCTTTGCCTGAGAGACCGGTTTCTGATGTACGTGCACCATTTGTTTTGTCGGGGTAATTGAAGATGGTTTTGAGCAAAACCGTCATGAGGATCGTAGCTCGGTTCAGATTCAAAGACATGGGTTAAAATGTGAAACTGGTTTATTCGGCAGGAGTCCAGACAGGAGTGCACGTAATTGCAATCTATGTGAAAACGGGGATATCCAAGAAGAGAGACACGTTTTTTCATGTATGGGCACCGTACATTGGCGTACGACACCAGTTCAGCCATTTATTTGATAATATTTCTGACGGTGATATCAAAGGTTTTGTGTTTCAACATAACTCAGAGGTTTACATTCATTAGTGCAGCTGTCAATCTTTTTGATTGATTTTTTTGTTGGGATTATAGGTTGCGCAGCCATGCCAGACTGGAGGCCTTTGTAATCCATACAAACTAAACTAAACTAAAAAATGACAGTTACAAGATATAATGGTATGTACACATTAAGCAAAATAAATGCTGCAATGTATCGTGACAGGCCAGGCATTAGGTCTTGCACACTTGAACCACAAACAAAGCGCTCGTGTCTAAAAAAATGAATATAAATGATAGCAATGCATGACGATGATGAAGTATATTCATTGTTTCTCTAAAATCTGTAAGACTGCTAGCAACTTCGCAAATTGCCTGCATACAAATTAGCCAGTGTTTGAGTTCATTCACGTGTAAGCATTTAGCTCTAGCAACACTTTGACAATTCTTATACAGTAAATGCTTCCACAACCATGTCAACCACTGAAACTCAATAAACATTTTATAACGCTCAGCTTGCAAACTCCAGCTCGGCAATCAAATCATCCACCTTTCCATCATCTTCCGCAAAAGCATGCACGTCATCGTCATTCTGTTTGCCAGCTTCTCCTGCATTATCCCCTACCCCTCCCGGCAACTGCGATTTGTGTCCACTTGACGTCCTAGCCGCCTGCTCAAAGCCCCGCTGACCCCTGCTTTCTAAGCCCCCCTGATCCCTGCCTTCTCCATCAAGGTCCTCACCCTGCTGCAGAACCGCCCAAGATTCACCCTCCTGTGTCTCCAGCAGCATCAAGGAGTGCTGCTCTTGCAAGCTGCTCACATGATGATGCTGCTGCTGCTGCTGCTGCTGCTGCTGCTGCGGTGGCAGCGGCCCCTTAAGAGGAGCAGCACTGACGGCCTCATTCCCTGTTGTCCGGGCATTCAATGTGATACTTGGCAGGAACCCAGCACGCTGCCTCCCCCCCTCATGAACACTTTGCGCAGCAGGCTTTGCAGAGATCTCTGTCTGCCCCAGTCTGGGCCCTTTTATCTTTTGGAGATCACTGTCCTCCATCCCCTCACAGATTTCCACCTCTGTGTTAACTGCCAGCTGTTGAGAATTATGACCATCTACCCTGGGGGTCCCCCATCGTGTGCTCTCGTCTCCCACCTCTTCCCCACTGCGCTGGTCAAGGCCGTACCCACGTGCGCCCTCTGTGACCGCCATACGCAGGCGCTCATCTACAATTTCACGGCACTCTGCGTGTGTTGTGTGTGTTGTGTGTCCGTGTGTGTGTGCTTGCATGTGTGTGCATGTGTGCAAGCACATATGGCATAGATGTTAATTTGATGATAAAAGTGTGTGGAATTTTGTAATTATTGGTCAGCCTTTGCACGTCACCCCCAAGAATCTGCAAAATGGATATGATACTCAATAATGTATCAGTCTTGTTCAACAGATACATATGAAGAAGCTCCTACCATGTCCTCTTTGATATCTCCACAAATGATATCCATGTGCATGAATTGCAAGCATGGAATTGTAACAGCTTGGAAGATGCAACGGTCTGGCGTAAAAAATGTGGGTGGCAGAAAAGGTGGTCACTGAATGAACGCAACAACACAGCAGAGAAGCCCAGTACAGCAACTGCCTGGTTTTAAAAATGTGGGTGGCAGAAAAGGTGGTCACTTAATGAAAGCAACGACACAGCAGAGAAGCCAGTGCAGGCGCCCAAGAAAGGGGGGCGGATAAACCAGGTTTTTAGCCTCTCCATCTTCATACGCCTTTTCTTCCATCAATTTCCAGCCTCCTTCATCTTCATGACTTTCCCCCCCTAGATTGTCTGTCTACCTGCTCGCAGGGCTTGCTGCTCAGCCATAGGCAAGGTTTTTCCGCCGCCTTTCACGCCCTTCACACGTAAAAGTGCCTCCCAATAGTTTGGCAACTCCAGCAGATTGTCACAGGTGTGGGCCTAGCAATTTGGAGGGCGTAAGTAAAGGGAGCTTGAGTATTTATCATGAGCCATGCAAATGGAGGTAAGGTGGCGTGTTTATGCAGCAAGATGGATTTTGTACCATTTACTAGACACAGGTCTGTCAAAACATGTCAGCCGCAGGAAGATTTTTAGTAGCTCCAGCAGCAGCAAAAGGCAATCAGAGCATGTAGATTTCAATCAATTCTCTTATCACAAAGATCATAGAGTTTATTAATGGTGAAATATAAGAATTACATATTCTTAGTTGTTATTTGCATACAGAGAGTAAGAGAACGAGAGAGAGAGAGAGAGAGAGAGAGAGAGAGAGAGAGAGAGAGAGAGAGATGAAACATAGCCAATCCCTGCAGCGCTGTTATTTACTCAATCGGGTACACCACAAACAGCAGCCAGTTGCTGTACTTGCAGCATAGACCAGATACAAGCAGTACTCCATGCCATATCACACCTGTGGGAGCACGCCCAGCTGCTGCTTGTTCTCTGCTAAGCTGATGGCCACAAATGGGCACTCCACCTTAAGCAGCTCACTTCCAGGAGCGGGCAAGCGTGCAGTGCCAGTGGCAAAGTCGAGGAAGGCTGCCTGGAGCTCAACAGACCAACAGCTGAGGACCTGTTTAGCGAGGGTGTGATGAGCGTACGATTGGTTTAAATCTGCTTGGGTAGTGTGAAACGTGTGAAAGCTGTCTGGAAGAACAGAAGAAAGCTGTCTAACGCAGCAACCCTGTGCAGCTCTTTCCTGTGTGGTTGCATCACTCAATTGAATGGCTGTAAATCATCTGGAAAGCAAAGTGCACACGTCCCTAGTGCCTAGACAATCATCTGGAAAGTGAAATGCATACGTCCCTAGTGCCCAGTAAATCGTCTGGAAAGCAAAGTGCACACATCCTCAGTGCCCAGTAAATCATCTGGAAAACGAAGTGCACACATCCCTAGTGCCCAGAAAATCATCTGGAAAACGAAGTGCATAATCCTTAGTGCCCAATAAATTATCTGGACAGCGAAGTGCACACGTCCCTAGTGCCCAGTAAATTGTCTGGAAAACGAAGTGCACACGTCCCTAGTGCCCAGTAAATCGTCTGGAAAACGAAATGCACACGTCCCTAGTGCCCAGTAAATCATCTGGAAAACGAAATGCACACGTCCCTAGTGCCCTAAAAATCATCTGGAAAGCGGAGTGCACACGTCCCTAGTGCCAAGAAGACAAATCATAGCCAAGTGATGAACAGTACCCTCTACATCCACCAATTATATTTCTATTACTAAAATGGGCACACATTCACTCTATGTTCACCAATTACATTCCTTTTGGTCGAGGTTTCAGAACATTTAACTTGCCACAGTCCAAGCACGTCCTCTGCTGTTGATCTTTCAAACCAATGAGCTCCGGACTGTCTCCTTTAACGTAGTCATGCTTACCCATTGACTCATTTATTTATAGCAGTAGCAGAAAAACAGTTCAGGAGGAAGTCTTGCCACGATGAACTTGTCTGCATTTAGTTCCATGCAAAGCCTATCCCTTGAATGGAAATCAGCCATGGCAGTAGTGGCGGAGTTAAGAGCTCAGAGGTTGGGTTAGTTCGAAGCTTCAGCAATTTGCTCACCACTTTAATTGTGCCAACATCAAGTGATGTGTAGTTCCTACCCTCAGTTTGTGCAATCATATTGACAAATCATCATCATGAAAACACGCACGCCTCACCACAGCCCCCCTCCCCACCTCACGCTCCACAAGATGAAAGCTTTGGTCGCACTGCCTCACACACATAATGTCGCACTGCATCACACACATATTGCCGCACTGCATCACACACATATTGTCGCACTGCTTCACACACATATTGTCGCACTGCATCACACACATATTGTCGCACTGCATTACACACAGCTAGGGTTGGCCATAATTGTATACTTACACCGTATATGACCGTGACTTTAGTGATGTCCCTGCCAAAATAACGTACGTACACCGTATGTATATATGATTCTGGCCAACCCTACACACAGCAATCATAAAAGAGACAACGTTCAGACGTGGCGCACCTCCCACAACAGCTCCCCCACGACCTCGCCTCCACCACCAGGTGAAAGCTCATCGTCCATAACCACCCTGAACACCTGCCGCATGTCTACAGGACCTCCGTGCGCATGCACACCTGCACGGGGCACAACCAATGAAAAAGGACAGCGATTAAAAAGTTCCGCGCACGGTTGCAGGGCCCACGTGAGCGTCTTTGTGAGGGCACAACCAATGAAAAGAACAGCGATTAAAAAGTTCTGCGCACGGTTGCAGGGCCCACGTGAGTGTCTTTGTGAGGGCACAACCAATGAAAAGAACAGCGATTAAAAAATTCCGCGCACGGTTGCAGGACTTGCATGGATTTGTGGCTATATTGTTGGTACGCTCGATTGCTTTTTGCCTAAAAAACATCAGCAAAACCGGTAGTCAGTTCATGGCTTGACTAGGTAGGCCAGATCGTATATACACCGTGGATGACCGTATATTTGGTGATATCCCTTCCAACAATACCGTATATACACCGTACTCCGTATATACGTGGTTCTGGCCAACCCTAGGCATAATATGGACAAAAGGTTTGTGCGTGCAGGGACTTGAGACGTTACCAGCTTTTGCTGATCACACAAAAAAAGCAAACAACGAACACACACACACTCTTTGTCACTAAGCAGCAGGCTTACACGAAAGCAGATGTGCGAAAACTGTTTTAATGCCGGATGTAGCTTTACCTGACAACAACGGCCTCTGTACGACCAAATTTGTTGCTGCGTCTGGTTAAACAACAATTGTATGAACAATGAGTGAGTGTCTGCCATAGCAGCAGCAAAGACCTCTGCTGAAAGAAATCACGAGCTTCAAACGGGTGCAACTACACTGTGGTGTGTTGCCATTCTGCATAGCAGCATACCATGGCGGTTGTTTCCGCGGTTTTGGTTAACTGACAGAGATGGCCCCTGATTGGACCCTTAAAAAATATTTTCTTATGGCCCAGTAAGACGGTTGCTTTTGCGCTCTTCCTGTTTACTGAGGAATGGTGTTCCGGAAAAAACCTGAAGTGGAGCGTTTCTTTTACGCTCAGCATGTAGCATTTCTCCTATGGCTGGTGTAGAAAAACTTACTTTCCTCTGGCACCCCCTGCCATGCATAGACTAACAATCCTTTTGGATCATTGTATGGCCTTTTAAAATCCATAGCATTGTTCCCACGACTGGTGCAGAAAAACTTACTTTCCTCTGGCACCCCCTGTCATGCATAAATAGACTAACAACCCTTTTCAATCATTTTATGGCCTTTCAAAATCCATAGCATTACTTCTCTACAACCGCTCCGTGGCCTCTTTACAATGTGTTTACTTCCTGTCTAAACCAACTGCATGGCCTCTCTACAACTGTTTCACTTTGTCCCTAAAACAACTGCATGGCCTCTCTACAACTGTTTCACTTTGTCCCTAAGCCCACTGCATCGCCTGTCGACAACCACCTTACGGCCTTTTCAAACCAACTTCAAGGCCTTTATACGGTTACATTTTAATACGGCACAGACTTATACGTATACAGCGAGCTACGTATGTATACAACAAACATACCTGAATTTGACTAGCACTAGTCATATTACTAGCACTTACCTTGAGTCATATAACTAGCACTTCACTTTTAATATGACTAGCACTGACTCACCTTGAGTGCCTGCCACAGCTGAAGCTAATGCCTCAGGCCTTACACATACCTATACGACGAGTTACTTATGTACGCACCAGACATACCTCTACCTGACTAGCACTGACTCACCTTGAGTGCCTGCCACAGCTGACGCTAATGCCTCAGGCCTTACACATACCTATACGACGAGTTACTTATGTACGCACCAAACATACCTCTACCTGACTAGCACTGACTCACCTTGAGTGCCTGCCACAGCTGATGCTAATGCCTCAGGCCCTAAGCACCACTTGCCCACTAGCTCCATGCCCAGCACCCGCAGCAGCCCATCCCCTGTGCTCGTGTGCGCACGCATGCTTACTGTTGTGTGCATGCCTCTGTGTAAGTATGCTTGTATGCAAGTTTATGTTGCCCACTTAATAATTCATGCCCATCACACGCTGCAGAAAGCTCCCTGTGTAAGTGCACACGCGTTTGCTAATTCTGTGACTTGTGAGTACGCATCTGTGTGCATACGCTTTCATTGCAAAAATCCCTATGGCACGAGACACAGCAAACCTCCTCCTTTGAACATGTACACATTATGAACGTGAGCATATTTATGCCTTTCCCTGTATGCCTTTCCCTGTGTTTCCTTGTGTACATGCGCGTACTTATACCTTTCCCTGTGTACGTGTGCATATTTACAAGCACAACCAGTGCATGTGCATATTCAGGTACGTGTGCATATTAATGCCTTACCCTGTATGCCTTTCCCTGTGTTTCCCTGTGTACATGCGCATATTTATACCTTACCCTGTGTACGTGTGCATATATACAAGCACAACCAGTGCATGTACAGGAATGCCTTTCCATATATACCTCTATTAGCATACGAGTGCGTTTGTTGCACATATGTTGCGCCCACTTGCCTGACCAGAAATTTGTCTGTGCGTGTGTGTTGTTTGCTTTGTTTCGTGCGTTGATGCCTGTTTTGCAGATGAGCATGTTGTGTGCATGTGAGTGCCTTTTGGTTGCGTGTGTGTGCAATTTTGCTTGCTGCATATGCAATAGGTGTGTGTGCAAATGTGTATGCTGCATGTTTTTTGTACGTGTGTGTGTGTGTGTGTGTGTGTGTGTGTGCTAGTGCCGTACCGAGAGCGGCAGACTGCCAGGCCACAGCGTTGACTAATAGACTGTGCACAGCGTGCTGCTGGTACTGCTGAGCAGTGAGCTCCTGATCCTGGCCCTCCATGGCTAGCATTTCTTTTAACTGCAGTGTATATGTGTATATGTATATGTGTATATGTGTGTGTTTGTGTGTGCGTGAGTGTACGTGTGTATGCACGTACTCGTGCACGTGCATGTTTGGGTGGTGTCTGATGAGAAGGGCACATACGTGCGTGATAAAGCATGCTGGTGTCTGTGTGCAGCTGTGGTGTCTGTGTGCAGCAGTTTCAGTGTTGTCTGTGTGCAGCAGTTTGAGTGTTGTCTGTGTGCAGCAGTTTAAGTGGTGTCTGTGTGCAGCACTGGTGTCCGTGTGCAGCAGTTAGAGTAGTGCAGCAATTTGAGTGCAACTGCATCTGCAATATCACAGCATCATAATATTGTTAAGAGCAACAGCACGCGTAAATTCAGGCTCAGCAGTGCGCAAATAGCACCAGCGTGCAAAAGTCACATGAACAAGTCAACGCTTGCAAACACACACACTTGCATGCACACACATTCATAGCTGCTGCTGCATCAAGGGTTTCTGCTTCAACAGCTTGAGCAAACACTTGCACGTAGACCTCTTGCAGCCACATCTTCCTGCTGCATCATTCCGAAGCAAATTAAGGCACACGCACGCACATCCCTTCCACCCACCCACACCCAACCGACCTGCGCAGGAGGCAGGCCTGCCACGTTTTTGATAGTCAGAGCTGCATCAGGGTCGTACTGCTGCAGCATTTCTAGGTCCGGCTGAAATATCTCCTTATGTTGCACTTCGTGCAGCAGCTTCCGGAATAGCAGAGGGGGGAAGTCGAGGCAGATGGGGGCACGATTTAGCAGGCTTTGGCCTATGAGCCAGCCCGCAAAAAAAAAGGCTGATCTTAGCTCTTGGCTCTGCATGCAGAGTGTGGGGCAGACGATGTGAGTTGAGGAAGGGGCAGACAATGTAGGGTTGATGTGGCCAAAAATTAGCAAGTTCCAATTGAGATTCAGCCTTCAAAGGAAAAAACCATCTCGTTTTCGACTCTGCCTGTGGACCGAGATAGAGGCGAGTGTTAACAGGAATAAATAAAGACAGATAGCTAAAGTATGGCAAGGGCAGTGTGTCAGAGGCACAAGAACAATGGACGCACGGAATTTGCTGATCTGAGCACAGGCCGTAGCACGCTTAGTGTGCTAGAGATGTGTGCGTAGGGGAGACAAACCCATACAATTACAGTTAGATACCAGGACTTTTTATACGAACTGTTCAGACGTTCTCATGTGTGTGTAATGTACAATGCGGCGTAAAACACGAGCACTTTACCAAAATCCCCATCATTCACCAAACACGGTACTTTTGGCAGGAAAGTCGTGGCAAGAGGATCATACGATGTACATACAAGGGTCATACGATGTACATACAAGGGTCATACATGGGTCATACGATGTACATACAAGGGTCATACGATGTACAGTCATGTCATACGATGTACAGTACAGATGAGGGTCATACGATGCACAGTACAGATGAGGGTCATACGATGTACAGTACAGATAAGGGTCATACGATGTACAGTATAGAAGAGGGACAGACAGTACAAAAGAGGGACAGACAGTACAGAAGAGGGACAGACAGTACAGATGAGGGTCATACGATGTACATACAACTTTCGACAGCCTTACTCATGTGTAGGGTTGGCCAGAAACATATATATACGATGTATATACGGTATTTCTGGCAGAAAAATCACCATATATAAATATATACGGTCTTGTACGGTGTATATATACGGTTCTGGCCAACCCTATGAATCATATACAGTGTTTTGCTTGAGACATGATGTTGGCAAGACGAGCTGCTTTACTCAAGCGCGTAAATTAAGCAGCACATTGCCTTATAAGCACGTGCATTTGAAGCACGGCAGGCTGTGCTGTGAAGCACGGTTTACAGTGCAGGGTTCACAGTGCAGGGTTCACAGTGCAGGGTTCACAGTGCTGTGAAGCACGGCAGGGTTCACAGTGCAGGGTTCACAGTGCACGGTTCACAGTGCTATGAAGCACGGCAGGTGGTGCCGTGCCTTTGGAGCACGGCAGGCTGTGCTGATCTAAATGTGCTCACGACTAAATTGTCCCATGCGTAGTGTCTTAGACACACATGTGCAATGTGCTAGGGATACATGCATGATGCATCATAACACACGCTGATGTGAGGGCTGTAGAACTGAAAGTAGAATATGGTGGATGGTAGTGAGGAAGGAACCCAAAGGTTGCAAAGCTCACCGCTCACAGAATGGGGTGCAGAAGGGCAATTACCCCACCATGCACAGTGGCAAGGCGCTACAAAGTATTCAAGTGTTGCATAACACAGAGATCAATGGCTGGGATAAAAAGGACACCGACCCCCTCATGCAGAGTGGCACTGTGCTGGTGGGTCTTAGCGAATGCAGAGCCTTTCACGAAGGAATAAAAAACTGGGCACCCACCTCTTGCAGTGTTGTGTTATACCAAAAGGCCCCAGCTGTCCGATTAAAAACAAAGAGGGGCCTGCGACTACCGTCTCTGTCACCCTGCAGGTGAATAATTGTGAAGAGTCATTTCCGGCTGTAATGAAAAGGGGCATGCAGCTGCCATCCCTGTGAGAAGAAGCATAGTATTATATTCATTAAGTTTTTGCAGCAAAGGCAACAGTAATCATGGCTTTTAGTCTCTCACCTGCTCACACATATATGCCCCTCACGCTTTTGTGCCTCTCACCTGGTCACACATTTATGTACATCACACTTTTGTGTCTCCAACCTGCACACACATATCTGATCCTCAAAGAGTCCAGTGTCTCACCTGCTCACACAGATCTGATCCAGCCAGCTGGAAGAACTCCTTGCGAGGCCCGTGTCCCTCCCCGGCCTCTACCTCTGGCTGTGTACCGTTATCTGTGCGTTCAGGAGAATTGATATGGTGTTTGTGTGAACGTTTGCATGTATGTGCGTGTGTGTGTGTGTGTGTGTGTGTGAGTGAGTGAGTGAGTGAGTGAGTGAGTGAGTGAGTGAGTGAGTGAGTGAGTGAGAGCGTGAGTGCGTGAGTGAGTGAGTGTGAGTGCGTGCGTAAGTGGGTCCTTGCGTTCAAATATAATGTTTTCCTGTCTGGCACATTTGCTTTAGGAATGTGCTCACAGCTACATGCAGAGGAAACAAATGTTTGCTGGTTAGCATGCATTGGAGACTTCATCAAACTCGTCAACGTGTAATTGTTGTATCATTTTTGAGGCACTTGCACGACATTCACCAAGCTGCAAGGCCAACTTAACAAGCAGCACCAAAACAAAATACTGCATGTGGCTACATTAAAGAAAGAGCACCTCATGTACACCATTAAATTAAATGAGTGGGGAGAGGAGAGTGTCCGAAAGATGCTTAGAGATTGGGAATATAGCTGCAGGACTTTATGAGTAGCTCACTCTTTCCACCTCGTACACCTCTTCTTTGCTGGTAAACGGTATATGGTTAGATATGGTTGAACAGCAGCTGAGTACATATCTTCACCCTACATGTTCTATCTGGGTCCAGAATATGCCCACGAGCTTGTCCACTCCACCCAGCTTAATTTTTGAGTTTGCACAACCAAGGAGGGTTTCGTCGTCCAGTGGTGACCTTGCATCGACTCAACTGCTATTACCACATAATAATTTCCAAGCTGGCGTGTGCACTCACTGGCTGCGCCTTCTGCCCATTCCTCGATAAAGGAGGGGAAGACCATGTAGGTCTGGCCCCCAAACATGCTTGCCCTGACTCCTGTATTCAGGAGGCCTTTGGACTCGATTTGCTTCAAAGCGTCCCAGAATGCGTGGGACCTGCACAAGGTTTCATACTCAGGAAGGAGAAAATTGGAATCACGCAAGGCCACATTGCCTTAGGACGTCCCAGGATGTGTGGGATCTGCACAAGGAAGAAGAGAAGGGGAAAACGCTACAAATAGACGCAGTGCCAATCAGGGTGTCCCATAACGCATAGAACAAGCACAAGGCACAGGAGAGAGGGAACTTGAACTCATTTTGAGCAAGATGGCTGATGGATGACCACCCTTGTTAAGGCATTATGCTCTTGCCATAAATCGCAAACCTGTTTCCCAAAAATGGAGTAGCGTGTTTTAATGAATGAACTTCTTTCTCAACCACAACATCATACAAGCAGCTCACCTTCTAATCACAAACTCTATTTTTACGGCTCCCTTCTGCGATGCCTGTTGTATCTGCATTTATTCAGAAGGAAAAGTTTGTGTGGGCAGCAATACGCAGGCACAAGCAAAAACAAACAATATGCAGACACAAGATGCATGCAAAAGCAAAAACAAATGATATACATGCAGACAGACACAATAATCATGCACGACCAGCACTACGGCCAAAACGTTGCACGCACATAATTGAGCAATCACGTTCACACTCCACCTCTGTTCTTCAGCGTATAGTATAATACCGGCTCAAACCGCACAGTCATACGTCTACTAAGTGCTGATAATATTCCCAGTACTACTACTACTACAGAAGTGCTGTCTGCTCAACCATGCTTCATCACACACACACACAACACACACACAAACACACACACACACACATATGCACCATAAGCACCCACACCCAACCCATGCAAGCATGCGCACCTGCATCATCATGGCAGCAGATGTGGGTGCTAAGCAGCACGCAAGGTGTTGTTCCTTCCAGTGCAGCCGAGAAAGTAGCTGAGCTAGGTGCTGCGACCTCTCGTCCATGATGGCCTGTATGTATGATGTATGTGAGAGGTTGGTTGTGGCAAGGTATGGTCGCCCAAAAAGAAATGGGAGAGGTGCGGGTTAGGAAAACCTGCCAAAAGGGAGGATAAGGGGAGCATGGCTTTGTAAATGCTGTGCCCTCACGTCCATGATCATCACTGTGCCTTCACGTTCTTGATGGCTTGAGTTGTTACAAAGAGGGTGGTATGACCGAGGTAGAGGAGGGAGCAGGAAGGAGGGATTGAGACAGCAGTCAGGCCAAACAGACAAAAAGTGAGGCACCAGAAAAACCAAGCAGGACAGATGAGACACAAGTAAAGCCAAACAGACAACAAGTGAGGCACCAGAAAAAAAACCAAGCAGGAGAGATGAGACACAAACCAAATAGATAAAAAGTGAGGCACCAGAAAAATCAAGCAGGAGAGACGAGACACAAGTAAAACCAAATAGACAAAAAAGTGAGGCACCAGAAAAACCAAGAGATGAGACACAAGTAAAGCTAAGCAGATGAGCAAAGGCCTGTGATGTGGCCTTGAGCCTCTATGATGGCTCTTTGCATGTTGCAGTGGGGTGGGCAATGAGGGGATAAAATAAGGTTGTGAAAACTAAAGCAATCATAAGATGGCGCGCTGCTTACGATCACCACAACCCCACTCAAAAGCAACCGTGAGCAGAGGAATTGGCGGAGGTGAACACTGAATTGAGCATAGAGAAAAAGAGGTAGACGCTATATTGAGCACATGCACAACCCCACCCATAAGCGACCGTGAGCAGACAGGAATTGGCGGAGGTGAACACTGAGTTGAGCATTGAGAATTAGACACTATAATGAGCATAAACAACGTAAAAGCTGGAAGGGTCGGCATGAATTCAAGCCAGTTAGCTTAACCACAAAAACATGCACCTGCATAAAATATAGATGTGCATGCTTGCAAACGCACACACATACACACACATGCACACACAGGCACACAAACACGCACACGCAAACACACACACACAAGACACACACAACACTCACCTGTGGCTCAAGGGTAACTTTCTTGTACCACGCAATCCCTAGCAGGGATGCAAAACGCTCCACTGCCTCCACGTGGAACACGTGCAGCCCCACACGCATCACGCTTTGCTTGCTGCACAGTGTGCGTGTTTGTGTATGTGTGTGTACGTGTGTGTGTGTGTGTGGGG
>Ga0307948_1002427_pt1 | contig 13544 bp, 17 predicted proteins | sample OrgLakmetagen280_FD_201824 | JGI IMG/M metagenome (GOLD analysis project Ga0307948, IMG submission 201824) | Saline water microbial communities from Organic Lake, Antarctica - #280 | ecosystem: Environmental > Aquatic > Non-marine Saline and Alkaline > Saline | place: Antarctica: Organic Lake...
TTTGAAGCATAGGATGAGAGGTGTTTGGAGGAACGCTGAGTTGGTGGACCCCAACACGCACAACAACAAACTGGCCACCTATCATTCTTGGTTTGCCATGCTTTTCTAGAACTGAGCGTATGCCGATTAATGTACCATGGTATCTCCGCAATATTAGTAGATTCCGCTTGCGTGCGCATACTTTGAAAGTTGAGGCAGCAGCGTGGCATGAAGATGGTTCTTGCGTATGTGACCAATGTCCTGTTGAAGATGAACATGTTCAGAACGAGGTGCATGCTCTTTTAATGCCAAGACCATCGAGTTTGTGAGCTGAGGAAACACTTATCCTTTCTGTTTTCACCTTTTTTTGAGGACTTTTCAGCAGCCCAACCCCTTTTTGCTGCAACAGGTCAACAACCAACTTGTTCATGATTTCCTTTCTCAGCAGAACAATAGACTTTTTCTTTTTCTTCCTGAGCTTATGGATTTATTTGTGGCTGGCCGAGACCAGTCAGCAGCCGATCAGCCAAACTACCTGGCTGAAGGTCACCCCCCATTGTAACCATTACAGGCACTTGAGATAACTGAGTTTGTTGGCCCATGAGACGTGACTACGCACTTCCATCATAATTTACAAAACAAAACTGAAAAGGCATCACAACCTCATGGAAAACGAACCAGACGACAGGGGGAAAAAGTAAACAAGCGCACACAGCCCAAAAACATTGTGGACTTTTTCACGCAGACACACACAAACGTACACAAGACGTAGAAAATAAAGCCAACAGTCATTCCAAGTCGAATCAGTGATATATCCATTGGATGTGTGTTACGTGCATCACCTACACAAGTGCGCATGCAAGCAACCACACATCCCATAGCACGCTTAAGCAATTTAAACACAGATGACAACGCACTGGGCGACTGACAGTGGCCAGCCGGCACCAGGACATAGCAGGCACACACACACTCAAAAATACACAGTTGAACTACCAAATCAAGAGCTTATTTGTCGCCTGGGTGCAGTGCAAAATTACATACCGGAGTCCCCGCAGTGTTCCTTTCTCTCTCTCAGTGCACTCGACAACAGGAATGTGAAGCACTCATCAAATTGTTACACAGGTTCGTCTCTCATTTCTCTGGCACCCTTACTGTGCGAACCAGAAACGATACGATCAGTGGAATAATATGCTATACAACCAGGCCAGCTACGTCTCTGTTTCCTGAAGCAATCATTGTGTTTCCAACAATGATGACGCAGATCGTTGTTTATCCAAAAACGATGAAACAAAGCATCTCTCGCACAATTCAGGCAAGTCGACAATGCCAAACACACAGAGGTGATGCACTCATCAAACAGCAATACAAGCAGGCATACATACGCGCTCAGCGTTCCAGCTGGCTCACTTGCAAAAACAAAAATGCCAAACAGAAGCGGGCCCACCAGGCTTTCTCTCCCTCTCCTGCTTTGGTTCATGCAAAGATAAAAAACACCCTTAACATCAATCCTCTTCCCTGCAGTTGGTACAGTATTCACTCCCTGGTGTCTCTCATGAAACAGTTTAGAACATCCTCTTTGTTATTTGTTGAATTCTGGGACACACGAACACACCCCTATCCCTTACAAATCAGTTGAGGAAGCAGGCAGAAGCCAGAGGGGAAATCTAGGCAAAGTTAGGCACCACACAGTCCTCGTCCAACACCTGGTGGTGCTGCTGCCTCTGTGCCTTGAGAGCGATGACCTCCTCACGCGTGGCGAAGCGACCCTTAATTCGTGGGCGCACCTGCAGAGCGTGAGGGTAAGTGAGTGAGTGAGCCTGTGTGTGTGTGTCTGTGTGTGTGTGTGTGTGTGTGTGTGTGTGTGTGTGTGTGTGTGTGTGTGTGTGTGCGCGCGCGCGTGCGCATGCGTGCGTGCGTGCGTGCGTGCGTGCTTGTGTGTGTGCGTGCATCTTTGCACTCACCTTGCAAGTGAGGCGTGTGTAAGCTGCTGGCTAAAATGCCAAATGCTGTAATGCAAACAGCTGTTAACATTGATTTCTATACATCCATATTTTGTTTTCTATACATTAAGAGGAAAAATAGTAACTTATTATAAGTTGAGGCCGGTTGCGGTGCGGCTTGAAATTCCGACAGCATATTAATTCGTTCGTTTTCTGTTAGGTAAATGAAAGTGCCTTAGATGTTGTACAGCCTCCTGCCGGAAATTTTAGCAGAGGGGCCAACTGAAAACAGGGCAGCTACCGTGCTCTGCGGCCTTGAGAGACCTCCGGTCCAAAAACCAAATGAGCCCAAAAGTTTGAGACCAGATTTACCGCTTGTAGTATGCACACCAAGTTTCAAGGCCGCCACTCAATAGTCGTAAAGAACCTGATTTTTTTATTTACTTATCCCTTAAACCTATCTAGATCGACATTATTCTCACAAGCTCAAGCCCGTATGGAATGCATTGATGTTGGGAAAACAGAATAAGCATCTCCTCTGCAGGTGCATGAGAAAACGACACGATACTTGATTCTGTTAAGGACAGTTTGCTCAACTTGTGTCGAAACGCTGAAATTTCAGGCAAAAGTAAGCCATGTATTTCACAGGCCAGACAAACCACTAATCCTCTATTGTTGCCCGTTGCGCACAACACATCTTCATATCTTCATGTAACAAACCTTTTGGAAAAAGATATTTGAAAGAGCTTGTTAGGTATTGTGACATTGTGACTGAAGTTCACCTCGTATCATTACGGCCTGTGCCTGTTGTGAAAATACAACTCTACGTCGCTTAAAATCCACTGCTCACCTTGTATTGCTAGCCCCTGCTAAATTATATGTAGGGTTGGCCAAAACCATACTATTTACGGCACCCTGTGCACCTTGTTGGATCGCTTTCAAAATCAATTGTCCAGCAATGCTATGTCTATTTATTACCATTTTATAGTGGGATAGCAGCCTGACAGCATGTGGTAGTATTATCTAGCTCTTGGTCAGTCTTTAAAAAGATTGCTTTGGGAGACAGGGACATTAACGACTGGTTTCACTCTAGATGCAATCTGATGTTGTTAACGGCTGGAGTTGATACGATCTGTGCGATTAACATACCTATAGTACAGGGCGGCATGTTTTACACAGTTATGGAAGTCAAGTTTTTGTGCACAAGTCAGAACAGAGTTATTATGTTGATTGCCAATTGATAAGCATTTTGAATTACAACTTACAAATCTCAGTCTCTATTAAAATATATGGCGCTCCCTGAATAAAGGCTCTCTAGCTCGCTAGAATGCCTGACAGTTGAGCCATAGCGAACATGGACATGCTGTTTGATGGGGAGGCCAATGAGGGAGTTGAAGTCCCAACTACCCTCAAGAGTGATGAGGAGCTGGCAAAGTACTCGGTATGCGTGTCTGAATTGGCATGTCTGTGCTACCGAACCACTGCATGAACAAGGCTTAGACCCGCGTGCACGCACGCCCTTCCCTTCTTCTATCCTAGGTTGATGAGCACCTCAGCGAACTTGAGAGGACCGTGCTATTCCTGAATGGAGGCCTGGGGAAACAGCAAAAACATGCCATTCTCAAGTAAGGTCCCTGTGTCCCTGCTTGCATCTCAGAAATTTCGACCTTTGGGGCACTTGCACCAACTAACGCTTTTTTCGCTTGCTGCCTGTTCAGCTTGCCGTCCGTCGTCAGGGGACGGGCAGCGTGGGAATCTGTCGCGGGGCCTCTGAAAACGGCATTGAACCGCCTCGATGCAGACGCACAGGTCTCGTTGTTATTTGCAATATCTTTGACTCGCATCAAATGTCGGTCTGCCAAAGAGCAAGCAAGAACACATTCTCTCTCACACACACACACACACACACACACACACACACACACACACACACACACACACACACACACGCACACACACTCACACTCTCACACTCACACACACACACACACACACACACACACATATACACACATACGCACACGCACATACAAAAGTATGCACGCATACACGCGCGCACACACACAAACACACACAATTGCATGAAATAGGCTCACATACACACATGCACACGCACATGTACACACACACACACAAGCACGCACCCGCACGCGGACACACATACACGAGCACACAAAACACAAAAACACACAAGTATGTACGCACGCGCACACACATACAGACAAGCATGCACGCATGCACACTTAAGTTACAAGAAGCACATGCACATGCACACACGCACAAACGCCATGCGCAACACACACACACACACACACACACACACACACCACCCCACACCATAGATCGAAGCAGCAGAGGCGTTTGTGCACATCATCCAGGACAGGCTCATGTCCCCAGCAGACTTGCAGGCCTGCCTACTGCCCACGGTAGTGAGGAATATCAACAAGGAGAAGTCAGAGGAGGTGAGAGGGAAGGAGGAGAAAACTTTAGAGAGAGAGAGAGAGAGAGAGAGAGAGAGAGAGAGAGAGAGAGAGAGAGTAGCACAGCAATCCCATGTCTGTGTATGACTCTCCGCTTCTTTATTGCTTACAGGAAACGGGGGCGTGGGTGAAGGCATTGTGCGAGCTGATACCGATGGTTGACAAGGAGGTGCTCAAGTCCCAAGTCATGTCCATGGCACTGTCCAAAGGACAGATGGAAGATAACGCCAACTCACGCATCATCTGTGCCCGCATCCTGGGCGCTTGTGCACCGTATTTGGTGAGTGGCTGAGTGGCTGCATTCGCTGGGCTATGTCGCATCACACAGTGGCCTTGCACAGCACATTTTGCAACACGCACACAAGCAGACGTGGTGCTCACACATATTTACACACACGCAAACACACACACACACGCACACACACATACACACACACGCAAACACACACACAAACACACACAGAGCAAGGAAGAGATTGAGCGTAACTTCTTCCAGAAAGCCATGGCGATGTGTCAAGACGTGGACAACACTGTGAGGCTCAGCATGTGTGAGCAGCTTGCAGCCATTGGCAGGGCGTGTGGGAAGGATGTGTCTCTCAGCAATCTTTTGTCGGAGCTCTTTGAGCTCTTGAAAGATGAAGAAATTAAGGTGGGTTAGTGCAGGATGTAATACAGCTGTAGCTTTCCATTGCTGCCTGTCTGACCATTCAAACATTGTACTCAGCCACATGCTTGAAAGGTGTCCTGCCTTAATAATGGCCCTGATCTTGTGATGGCACTCCCTCCACAGATCCAGGTTGCTGCGTACGAGGCCCTCATGTGCCTTCTAGATAGCATACCTCTTGAGCAACGGCGGCTCAGAGTCCTACCGGTAGTCCGCCAGCACTTGCAACCCTTCAGCTTAGACATCGTCATGCAACGCTGTGTGGCGCGGAACTTTGGAACTCTTTTGACAGGGGTGGGTTGAGACGTGGCTGGTCCTCCAGAAGACGTGAAGAGTGTTTCGTGAGGTGCATCGCCATCGTGCTTGTAGTCCCCAAATGTCTATCTATTGGAAACATGTGCTGTTGTTGAGGATGCCTTCTGGGCTGTAGGTCTATGACTGCATGTGTGCTACAGCCTTTGACTATTATGCCTTTGACTATTGTCTCTCCAGTCACGAGTCCTTGACCCGCCGCGTTCTCCTGCAGATGAAGAAAGAGCTAGAACGGGAAGACGTACTGTCTGTATACAGCTGCTACAAGCATTTTGCGAGCAAAGCAGACGTGGAACTGCGGAGGTGTTGTGCACAACAGCTGGGGTCACTGGTTAAGGTGACGTTTATGCATACTCATTGAGCTCACCCTAGCTTCTGAGCAGTTCGGTGAAGTTGACAAGGAATGGGAGCTGTATCTATCCCTGCTTGCGAGCTGCTGCTGCAGCTAAGATTAAAAAGGGGAATGTGAGTACAAACATCAATTTGCTTTCAGGCTGCCTCCTGTATCAATAATGCAGGTTGTCTGTAGCCAGAACCCAAATACTTTTGTGGAACAATTTGTTGACGCCTTCCAGCACCTTGCGTTGGATCCAGATGAGCAGGTGCGTACGCATCACCACAGGATTGTCAATTTCAATTCTGAGAGAATGGTTGTTGCTGCTGCTTAGCAATCCGACGCACACCTTTGACATTCAACCAGTCATCTCCTAGGGTTTAGGGTTTAAGCGACACACAAAGAGTGAAACACATAAACCATGGTCACATTCCAAAGAGGTCAGTATGTGCGCATATTGTGAGGACGTTTTGTCAAATGGTCTTGCTTCAGGTGCGGCTAAGCATTGCCACCCAGCTTCATGACATTGCGCGCTTCATCACCAAGGAACGCTGTGGCGCAGTGCTGACACGGCCATTAGTGTCTCTGCTGCGGGACGACAGCAGTACAGTGCAGGCGACGGTGCTCCCTATGCTGAACGTCACTTTGCATGTGGGTGGCAGTGTAAGAGGCTTCTAGGATACTGGCGTGAATTGAAGCAAGCATAAAACAGTGGCAAGCATACCTATGAAGCGCGTGTATGTCTGATCAGTTTAATAAAAAGTGTTTATATGTAATTAATGAACGTCTCCCTGCTTGGTTCGCAGCTAGGGTTGGCCAAAACCAAAATATATATCACACATGAGTAAATGAGTCTTATACGACTACGTACGTATGGTAACTTCCATGCTCAAAACACTTCATCACACCTCATTACACATACATGTATACAAAGCTATGTATGGTTCAGGCCAACTCTATTCTGTTCCTGCTTGCACGTGAACTTAGATGATTAAACTTAGAAGTGATTTAATATGTCAGTAAGCTGCCGCACCTCTCCTCAAATGATTGCACGAGCGTGTACCATTTGTGTACCATTTTCCCCTCATGTGCAGAGTTGGCCAAAAACGTACAAGTATACATACGGCCGTGTAAACAAAATTCGCCGTACTCGTATTTGTACGGCCGTATATTAGTTTTAGCCGGGTGTGTATATACGGTCTGAGTGGTCGAAAGCTACATTTAAATGGCCTTCGAGACCACAAACTCCCAAAGCTCCTGTTTTTAGGCGGATTACATTAATTTGTGTAAAGCTGTGTAACTCATGGAAGGGAATTCCTCACATGGGTTCGACAGCAGCCCCTGGTTCGACAGCAACGGGTTCAGCAGCAGATACAGAAGCAATAGAGTTTGAGTATGAGCAGAATTGCCTTAAAGGCATGCAAGCCAACTCCACTGAAGGTTTCCAGGACGGAGATGACGCAGGAACAGAAACGACACACTCTCTCGCATATGTGCATGCATGCACCCCCGCACGCGTGCACATACACACATAAGTGCACACATACCTGTGTGCACAGATGCGCACGCAAACACACAGGTGCAAACGTACACGCGTGCATGTACGAACCTCAGCACGCATGCAAATGCATACAACCATAAGCAAGCACAATCACACATGTGTACGTGCACACGCATGCACACGCACGCATGTGCATGCACGAACCCCAGCAGGCGCGCAAATGCACACGCACATGCACGCACTACACGCATGCACGCACGACACAAATAGACATGCATACACGCACGCACATGCACGAATCCCAGCACTTGTGCAAATGCACACGCACGCACTACACGCATGCACACATGCACACATTTACACACGTGCATACACAAATGGGCACTTTGATGGGGTGGGGGAAGAAGAGGGGTCTTGTGACAGTGACCATGTGTGCCTGTGTGCTTGTATGGGTTTCGACCTCTTTGGGCAAGCTTAGCTCCATGACTTTTTGTTTTGGTCAAAATAAATGGGTTACCAGATCAGAGCTCTTCAAGAGCTACAAAATGTCCCCCCTACTAATTCATTCTAATAGGGTCGAACTTTCACCATATGGTTTATACGTATCTATACAGTTTACACGGACGGCGTATATATAAGCTTACAGAAATACCTTATACAATTCACATGTATATACAGTTTACACGGACGGCGTATATATACGCTTACAGGAATTCCTCATACGGTCCTGGCCAACCCTACTCATGTGACAACCCTCACTCACATCCTTGTTCTCCTCATCACTCCTGCAGCACTTGAGCAGTGCCACAGACAGGCGGGAGCAATCTATTCACGAAGTCATGTGTGCATTGGTGGATATGGAGGCTAGCTGCGGCCGGAATTGGCGAATACAAGTATGCCCAGAGTCTCCTGCCTATCTAGTATGCTGACAGGCTCGAGTGACTTGTCCTTCATAGAGGCGATGAAGATGTAGCATTTGTTCTTGCTCTGGTGTGCATGCCCTTCTTAATTCCTAAACGTGCATGTCTTGCGCACCTTTCTTTCTAGGTCCATTTGGCCAGTGCCTTCCCTCGCTTCCATGAGGTGTTTAGCAGCGACCAGATCCATGACCACTTCCTCCCTATGGCATTCCGCTTCTTATCGCATTCAGCTGCAGCTGTGCGACCAGTGGCAGCAGAAGGCATTGCTTCCTTCTTTAGGTGTGTTTACAGATTGAATTGGGAGTGAATTCACAAGTAGTAGAGCTGGCCCCCTAACAGGGAATGAGTTTTTGGCTAAGTATTTGACATGCAGTTTTCCTTAACTGTACCTTCAACACACAACCTGCTGTTTGTTGCGCTTAATGTTGAACAAGCTGTACCACCCACCTCAACGCATCACCCTGCAGGCACATCAAAGGGGAAAGGCAGCGTGCAGACATATTCTTGCGCCTTGTGCGCGAGTTTGCACGAGGTCGCAGCTTCACGCAACGTGCAGCTTTTGGTGATGTCTGCTTTAGCATAGTGCGGATGTTCAGCTCGCGCTTTATCAAGGAATGGTTTTTTGACCTCATCTTGGACCTGCTGTACGACTCAGTGCCCAACATCAGGTTACAGGTACAAAATACGAAAAAATGCTAAAAGCTCTGCAGGCAATTCGGCACAGTATTTGCTATTAATATCTGGGACACAGCTCGTATGCCTTTACCAAATTCCAATTAAAGCAGCAGTACAACACCACTACAAAATTTCCATGGGCTTCATCCTGCATGATCAAAACTATTTGTAATATTTTTTCTATGTACATCTGTTTGTTCCCTCCCTTGTCTGTATCCGTAGGTGACCCGAATCTTGCCATCTTTGAAGCAAATTATCCGCCTGCCCGAGGACGTGGACCTCCTGGAACGCCTGAACAACGCCATCAGCAATGCAATGACGGACAATGACCGTGATGTGAGCCTTCTAGCACGGCAGGTCAATGATATCTACAAACGCACCCCTGTGCGCATGGGTGAGTGCCATGAGTTGGCCTTCTTAGTATTCGTCATATTCACAAACAGGAAGAATGTAGGGATGTGGCAAGGGGGATAAATAGGTTGTTCAGACTGAGGACTGATGAGATGATGGAAACGGCCGTAGGTGCTGCCAAGTAAAGTACCTTGATGAACTGCACCTGCCAAAAACCAGGAGCTGCATGCCCTGCTAGCAAGACAGCAGAGGTTCCAAGTGACGCATAAAGTAGAATTGGAATCTACATTTTCTTTGCCTCAGCTGCCTTTTTGACCTGCCTTCAACAAGCTTTGCTTTTGGGGGCTAACTTCCAACTGAAAACTGATTTGGTGTTTCCCAGCTCCAATATTCATCACTTTTCGTCTGTACTATGTGGCTCCCTGTTTTATTACTGCACTGTTGCACTGCTGAAGCGCGGCTGTCCGTCTGTTCTTGTTAGCAAGTACATCCACAACAAACAAGCCTCGTTCCATACAACAAATTGTTGTACGTTAAAACACAGGAGCCAGCGTGACCAATACCATGGGTGGTGGAGCTGTAGCATTTGAAACGGAGGACAGACGCAGAGAGGAAGAGGAGGCAGACTTCACTTTTTCTTCTGAGGATGCGAAAGAGTGAGTGCTGATTGTCTAAAGAGCTAAATAGTGCAAGAACAAAAATGACTTGCTACTATTGCAACAAAATATATTGTTAAGGTACCTGTAATGTTAGCCAGTAAACTGGCAGCCGGGAGATGCTGAATGCAATTAAATGATGTGCTTTGTAAGATTGACCATGGAGGCTAGTAAACCAAAATGGGTCAGAGTGCGCCAAAGCCCATCCTGCCTTCCTTCTCCATTTTGCTTTCCACATTTTGGTCTATTCTGAAACAGATATTGTTCCTATTAATCAGTGGGATCTCTGTACACTTGCATTAAGTCAGACTCTCAAGCCAGCTAGGTTAGCCAGAAAGAGCTATTCTGTTTCTTACATTTTATTTTCTGGTTTCTGTAACACTTCTTGCACACAAACCTCACTACATTAAGCGGCTATAGCAGGCATGACGCTGCCCCAGGCATCCCACGCCTCCAGCTTCACAACCCCTCTACTTAAATGGTATTGAGAGTTGCATGGCAGCATTAGCAAAGAAAGTGCAGCGTCTTAAGTTTTGTTGTACCGTACAGGCGCGTAATGATTCCCAACCCAAATATACAATCCCAATGTAAGCAATGCAAGGGGGGCAACACCTGGTTTTGAACACAATGCGAGCTTATGCGAGCTGTTTTTCCCCCTTTTTTAACTAAGCAAGCAAGACTTTCATGCCCGTGAACAAAAGCAAAAAAAAGACGCGTTGAAAGGCGGAAAATGGGGGAAATTGCATTTTTGGAGCAAGAAAGCATTTTTTTGGGGTGTTTGACCCGGATTCAAACCTAGGACCTTTAGGCAATTGATTATTCCCAATGCGGGTTTTGTGAGGCGCATTTGCTTCATTGATGAGATTGGTCTAGATACTCCCCCAGGGGGTCAATAACGTTTGCAGAACCCGGTGGTACACCGCCTGTGTGGTAGGCTTCAAATGGGTTCAATCCTAACCTGATCAAGGAAATGGATCATGGCCATTTCAAGCTTGCTTTTGCCCAAGAATGCGTTGGAAGTCACTTTTTCTTTCAAATAGACGGATGCAAGTTTGAAAACAGCAGATTGATACCCTATTTGTAAGAGTCGGGGGAGATAATGTGACAATGTGGGGGTGGGGGTCCATCCCAAAAAGCGGTCGTGCCTTTAGTTTCTCTTTTGGCCTCCTGCAAGAGGCACCAAATAAAGTAGAAGCATAGACTAGGATCACAAATGTCAAACGCACTGAGTTGCAAGTTTGCATTTGTATTTGGAACTTAGAATTAGGACTGCCCAAGATGGGTGGCGTCATAACAGATAAGAAGGGATGTATCATATGTAAGGGTGGGTAATTAGGGTGTCTGACTTTGCCAGCGAGGCTTGGCGAGCCTCAACAAGGCTCGGCACTTGCTGGGGAGTCCCTAGCTGGAAATTACAGTTCGAAAATCACTTTCTCAAATCTGCACGGATTGAGTCGAAACTTATTCTGTTGTTAGCTTATACTGTAGGTTCAAGATCACTTCAGAAATTAAATAATTCTTTGGCCCAAAAACGAAAATTTTAAATAATTCTCAGAGCCTTTTCCGAACTGAATTCGAAGTAAAAAATTAACTATTTCTAGTAGTTATGAGGGCACTTTCAAAAATGGCCTCCCAGTGTGCCAGTGTGAGCCTCTGGCCCTGTTCTCGAAGCCCCATTCCCCTGCTGAGGGGCTGGCTGCTCAGAGGCCATGAGAAGCTGCAGAGGGAGAGGCAGCTCAGGAGCTGGCAGAGGAAGCAAGAGGCCTGCAAGGGTCGAGGCTGTGATGAAGAGGCCCGTGGGGCGTCCATGCATGCTGCTCCAAGAACAAGCCTCCTCCTCTCACAGGCCCTTCAGGCCCTTCCTTTGGGGCAGTTACAGAGGTTTAGTGAAGATGGCAAGTGGGTAAGAGAGGGTTGCTTCTCTGATTAAGGCGAGCTTGTGTGCAAGCACTCACAGCTGTCATTCTCCCCATGCAGCCAATGGGCAGTCTGCCCATCAGCCTGCACAGCAGCAGCAGCAGCAGCAGCAGCCAAGAGTGGGGGGCTCTCGGATTCACAAATTAATTCCCGACAGGGCCTGCCCGAACTGGATTCGAATTCAAAAATAATACCCAGATACCCTCACAAACTAAAATCGAAATTTGATTTAATTTTTAAAATGTGATCGTGAACCTACGGTATATATCAATTGAATGTTAACGTTGAGACCAGGTGGAAAAAATGGGCGTGTGAGCCAGGAAAATCCGGTTATCGGTTTCATCCCCCCCCAAAAATGCTGCACACCCCTTTCAACTCATCCTGATGTTATATAATAATAATGAAGATACTTGGTTTAAAATATGGGCGTGTCAGCCAGGAAATTCAATTAATGAAAAATTTGGTTGCCCCTCCCCCCCCGCACAGCTGCACACTGCCTATTACTGCTGCTGCTGCTGCTGCTGCCTATGCCTCTTTCTCTAGCAGGTTGAGGCACAAGTCCATGTCCTCCCTCTTCTTGCCACTTACCTTGCCATTGCTGAGCACATAGATGAGCTTCCTTGCGCGAGCTGAAAGTGCAATGTTCTATATTAACAACACATGATAGATTGTAAAAGGACTGGAAACGTTTTGAGTGATTTTGGGACTAATTTGGTCCATTTTGGGTCGAATTTGGTTCTCCCAAAATCTGTGCAATACTCCGTATCGTATTTAGCTCATATATTATCGAATGTTCCAAATGACCGTATGCCTAAACCCTGCAAATAAGCAAGTTTTCCGTTGCTCTCACAACAACCTTCAAAATTTTTGGGTTATGAGGATGTTTCCCTCAGCATTTAAGGTGAGTGCGTGTCTGAATGTTAGGCGGTTTACAAAGTTGTTGAATCTCTTTGGCGATCAAACTTGCTGCAAATATCACAATTGAGCTGCTGACACTCGGAAGGAGCTCTCAGAGATTTTAAGTTGCTAGCCAAAGTGTAGCCCAACGTTAGCCGATGTGTAACAACAAGACATGCCTTTCCTCTGCTGCCCTTTTGCACCGAGGAAACAGCTCCTTCCTAGCTCACTTTTCCCTTCCTGTAATCAAAATAAAACACATATCAAATATCGTAAAGCGTCATGTTGTGATTCTGAGCATACTTGGGCATGTCTCACTGAGAACACTGAGTGTCCTCAGTGCCATGGAATTTTTGTGATAACCTCATCACAGGTCTCGACTACGACCACTCTCCTGCTTGGGGACGAGGTCTTTCGAAGGCATGTCTGAAGGGCTCGTGAATATTTATTTTCACAATCCATTCTGAAAAGAACATTATACACTCTTCTGTCTTGCCAGCTCACTACTTAACCAGAAAACTTCTGTTGTGTGCTTGTGCCTTAGGATGAAAATGGAACTGCTGGGCCAGCAAAAAAGGTCACAGCCACGAAGCAGTGCCCCAGACGGTCTTCGTTTTCCTGCCAGTGGGAACAAGAAGCTTGGGGCAGAGATGACACGCAGTGGGGGCCTGGGGCCAAAAGCCAGTGTGGGGTTAGGAACAGGCATGGTGGGACGGAAAGGGGAAGAGAGTAGCAGCAGCAGCTTGCGTCCTGGCATGAGAGAAGCGCGGAGTTCATATTCTGGAATTGGAGGACTGACAAAGGACAGTGGAGATAGAAGTTCTGCAGGCTCTACTAGGGGAGCATCGTCTGGGGGCCTGGGGGCTAACAGCAGCAGCAATAGTGCAGGGAGGGGAGGAGGACGAAGTTCAGGGCTTG
>Ga0307948_1002428_pt1 | contig 13543 bp, 14 predicted proteins | sample OrgLakmetagen280_FD_201824 | JGI IMG/M metagenome (GOLD analysis project Ga0307948, IMG submission 201824) | Saline water microbial communities from Organic Lake, Antarctica - #280 | ecosystem: Environmental > Aquatic > Non-marine Saline and Alkaline > Saline | place: Antarctica: Organic Lake...
GTTATAGCCCTTTTTTTTACTTGGTTTGTTTTGAGGTTTACCTCGTTCTCATAGGTTGAGCAGCCATTCCAGGTTGAATGCCTTTGTAATCCAAACTAAACTAAACTAAACTACCTAACACAAATTACCTACCTAACCTAAATTTAGGTTTGTGCCAATAGCCAGCTTCTCTCCAAATGCTTAGATCAGGGTTTCTCTTTTGTGGGTGTACCGAAAGCTCTTCAGGCAGTTTGGTTTGTTGACTCAGGTCTGAAGCAAGGCTCTCGACACTCATGCATCTGACCTTCCTCCTCCTGTATATGGACTCCAGAAAATTGAGCTGGAAATACCACTGACTTTTCATTCAAACCTAAATATTCAAACCTATATATTGATTGGACTAGTTGGGACAATAGCAAATAAAAGGCCCTGGGTGTGTATCGACTAGTATCAAATATTTACTTCTTGTTTCTGCTCAGCGCTTCTTTTGGGCTCAAATTGTGCGGCACCGCCTTGAGGTCATGCAGCTTGAGGTTGCTATGTAGGCCCATGGGCTTGGTCAGGGACAATTCCCGCTGCCGCTGCCGCTTCTCGGCAAGCAGCACGCTGGCTAGCCGCATGCTATCAATCTCAAGGTCCTTAGCACTTAAGAGACCGTCGCCTGTCTCCATGATACTTGGCACTTTACCAGGAGACCATTCCCCGGTTGCAGTCATACCGGCCTCACCCTCTGCGCGTTGTGCCTGTCAGAAATGATACGTGGGGCGAATACAAATAGGATGGGGGACTGTTGGAGAGATAGTAGAAGGGGGGAGGCAGCAGCATGCTGGGAAGTTTGCTTGTTCTAGCGGAGTTGGTGAGCATGTGGTATAGCAACAGAATACATTTTATCGCATTATATGTGCTACAGGCATAGAAAATGGCTCCACTCAGATCAGACAAGCGTGCCTTACAAGGTAACCTTCGTTAATCAGCCACCTTCCACCATTTACACAAAATAGCATAGCGGTAATAGGTGGATGCAGTAAAGTACGAAATCTAAACCGAAGGAGAGCGTGCTCAAGGCGCAGGATAGATAACCTTGGAGCTGCATTTTAAGAAGCAGGTGAAAGAAGAAAACCTTTCACCTGCTTGTGTGGCTCGCATACATGTAGTTTTAACCAGACCTGTAAGTAAAAGCTGTCCTGCTCTTCCATGGGTGGCTCCTTGGTCTCGCCGTATGGATCGCGCCATGTGCGCACATCATTGAGGTCCCACATGTCGTCACCTGCATCACATGGACAAAGGTGGCGTACCAAAAGTTTAAGTCATTTGGACGCAAGCAAACCTTGTCACCCTAGTATTTTTTTGCGACAAATATAGATGGAATAGACTGCCATTTGTGCAAACTTAGGCACTACCTATAAAATTGCCGCACACCTAATATCCCCACAACAGCGCCTTCTAAAGTCCAGATGGTCACATTGTGGTCCTTCCCACCCACGACCACAAGGCCATTCTCAGAATGGTTGGGAATGATGTCCAGAGACAGAATGGCTTGGTACGAGGCCCGCCAGAATCCATGCTGCAGACAAAAAGGAATGGCGCTTCAGTGCCCTACAAATTGTCTAAAAATTAGCAGGAATTTTGCACAAGCCAATTGTTCAAGATGGATCCCTTTCCCTTTAGGGCAGCCATTGTGCGGCACAGAAGTGAAGGGCAAGAACAACAAGCAACATGGAGGATGTGTACTCAGAAGACCATGCACCACGTGCAGTCACAACCAGAAAACACACACAAACACAGACACAGGCACAGGCACATGCACACACACACATGCACACACACACCTGTTTAAAGCTTGCCTTGCACGCCTCGGGTGTTGAAATGTCCACACCCTCTCTCACGTCCCACACCCTCAAGTGCCCTGATGAGTCGCCGGTCACAATGAACTCATGTGCACGGTCACAGCAGATGCAGCACACCTGCAACAAATAGCATCAGGAGACTTGACTATTCTGACTGTGACCGGGGTAAGGAGCACAAGACCCGTAAGAATGCACAGAGGGGTTATGAATTGGAGCATTTCAAAGTTGTAAATCCATGGATCTCCAGGTACTCTGATCTGCGCATTGCACTGCTATTATCAATTAAGGGGATCACTCCTGCTTTGATGTCCAGCTGCTCACAAAGGGGCCTGGCCAATCATTCTGCACCAGCCTATAAACATGCACGTATACAGGTCACGGTCGTACAACTCATTGCCCAAAGGCACAAGGGTCGGGCACCATTCCTGCAATGCGTCCACCATGACATCCATCCATCCATCTCAGTTTAAATACAACAACGACTAGCCGAACATACGCCCAAAGCCACTCTTTGCCTACCTGTTCCAGCTTGCCCTGCGCGCCTGGCAGCGTGCACACCAGCTTCCCCGTACTCGCTATGTGCCACACACGGATCATACCATCCCCGCCACATGACAAAAGCAGTAGGGGGCCGTGTCTGTCACTTCCCCCCCCTTGCTCCCCCCCCTTATCACTGGGACGTTGGGAGCCACTGACTGAAGTGGCAGCAGTACTGGCAGCTAGCGCTGCTGCTGCAGCATTGATGCCTGTCTGGCTGCGCCTGTGGCTGCGTGCCTGTGCTTGGCTGGTTCCGCCGTACATGCTGATGCAATGTCCTTCTAAGTCTTTGTGGGTGGCAGCTGGGTGGGGGCGTAGCCACATCAAGCGCTCCACGCTTGTCTCGTAGCGCTCTGCCCTGAGTGTTTATACGTGTGATGCAGTGTAATTAGATGCTGGGAGGGAGGGAGGGTAGGTAGTGGCAAGAGATACAAGCATGTTGCTTGATTTATGTAGTCAGTGTTGTATTTCTGAGTGGGATTGGACTTAGCACGCTGTACTATGTGGAAAGATGCTCGCCAGACCAAAGGATAGATACATGTCCAGGGGAAACCTTGGCTACATCAGAAGCCTCGCTCACCTGTGGAAAAGGGACATGCGCTTCTCTCCTGAGAACAGGTTCCAGATGGTGATACGGCCTTCGTAGTCTCCAGTGGCAAGTAACTGGAATTACAGGCAAGAGAAGGTTGCTAACAGGCCTACAACTTAAATAAAGGGCATTCAAAGCGTCTTGAGCAAAGAGTCTAATTGGTTCTTGGTACAAAGAGGAATTGTGGCAATGGCAGTTTTGTGAGCTGTACAGGTTAAAATAAAGCCACCACCTGCTTGTCTGGGAAAGCAGCCATGTGAGTGATGTCTTCTCTGTGCCCTTCAAACGTACGGTAGTCCTCCACAACGTCATCGTCCTCTTCCAACCACACATACACCTGTGCACAAGTGTCGCAAGGTAAGCTTAGCATTCAAAAGTTCATTGCTGGAATATGCTCATGTCACAAATTTAATACAGAAAGACCTCTCAGAGCTTGTACACCACTTGCGCAGAAAAGACCTCTCATTTAATACAGAAAGACCTCTCAGAGCTTAATACAGACCTCTTAGAGCTTAATACAGAAAGACCTCTCAGAGCTTAATACAGAAAGACCTCCCAGAGATTTAATACAGAAAGACCTCTGAGAGCTTGTTCAACACTTGCGCAGAAACTGTGGCGCACACATACCTTTCAGGTAATGCAGTTGTCTTAGTGCCACAAACAGCTTGCAGGTAACTCGCAAAGCACGTTTTGTAAAAGGCATACAAAAGAGGCATTTAGAGCGCTCTAACCCTATTACTTGGACTTCTTGCAATGCCAGCTGTTCAGGCAAGCAAAACTCTATACTTGCTCTCGCCTTACCTTTGCGTTCCATCCAGCTGCGTACACCGCATCAGACTCTCGCTTCTCATCTGCCACAAACAGGACAGCTGTGAGCTCCTCCTTCTCCTCAGAATGTCGGAACTCTTTAAGAAGGGACCCGTTGTTGAAGTTCCACATGAACACAGAGCCATCGCTGCCTGCTGTGACCAAGCGCCGCTCGTTCTTGTCAAAGCAGATGGCGCTGAGCTGCGTGAAGGTGAGCGTGGGAATCAAGTTAAGTGACTGTACAAGCAGGCATGGATACTGCCATGATGGCATGTCAAGAATAGCTTATGGTACCATACATCAATGATTATGCGCATTACAGTACTGGAAGGATTCTCCTTTCTCCACCCAGCCCCTGCTTCCAGCAGCTTACATCTTAAGGCATTCAAACCATCTCTTCCTTGTCAGTCAATTCAATTTCCCAGCCGTACTTCTTACAATGTGCCACACAAATGGCTGGGGTCCCCAATTCTTCTAGTACCCATCATTGTATTTAGCACAAGCACATATATTCACCCTCACCTTGGCTCCTCCGTGGGCCTTCAGGAATCGTCCCTCTCGCTGCCCGTTATTGATGTTCCACACACACACTGCACCCCCTTCATCCGCTGTGACCACCACGTGGAAGATGTGGTTGTACAAGCAAGCGCGCACCTGCAAGAAATGCAGCACCAGAGTTACATTGCGAAAAAAAGCCAGGTTACAATGTTAAGGTATGATGGCATACAAGAATGAGCATGCATAAGCTTTGTCGGCACATGCTTTTTCTGTGCCCTCATTTGTACAGGAACTATCTGTTTGCGTTTGCCCTTTAAGTGAGGTTGACGCCATTTAAAGTGGTATGGAAAACAGTGACCACAATTGTGCTGATTATTATGAAAATTAATTAAGCTATTATGGTGGGCAGAGCGCAGCTGCAACTCAGTGCCCAGGTATCGGTCTGAATTATTCATATGCACGCAACAGCAAACAATTTAGGATATTCTAAGAGGATTTACAAATGAACCTAGCAGATTTTTTATTGCCACACATGGCTGTGCCAACCCAAAGACAACGGAATGGTGCTTGTGTGATTATCTGCCAAAAACTCACTGGCTCCATGTGCCCTGTGCGATCTTGAGCCACGAGCTTATGTATCCAGGCATGGGGCTTGTTCACAGCAGTAATGACGCGCCTGTCACAGGTTTGGCTCAAGGCAGGTAAGTGGGGTAGGATTTGACCTTCAGCTGTTCTCAGTGAACTACTGCCGTGCATAAAAGCACATTTGCTTGGGTGAGAAGGTCATATTGTGTATGCCGCTGCGCACAGAGCTGGAAGGGGACTATCAGGGTTCTTGAGAAGGAGCTTCGTGCTTACCTGTGGAAGGAGTCGTACATGAGTGAGTGAGGCTTAGACTCTGTGTCCTCTGTCTTCTTCCAGTCGTCCTGGGTCAGGGTCTGAAGGCACCGATGGGTGCGCAAATCCCATACCTGCGCATGCACCAGACGGTCAATTAGGCTGCTCGAGCATATGAGAGGCAGCACAACAAAATAAATTTGTGTGTGTCGTCATCAGATGAACGGAGGAGCAGCTGCCAATTCAAATACACCTACATTTCCATCGTCAAAAAAGAGTATGAATGCAGTCATACCTCAGCCCCTCCCCCTCTTTCAAACTGTGCATGCACACACCATAAATCAGCAGCAGCACCCACCTTGATGACCTTGTCTAGGCTCAAAGTGAATACATGGTTAAGGTGGGAGTCCAGCGCCACATGTGTCACGCTTGCGTTATGGCCTGACAGCTCTCCAATGCGGCGGCAGGTATTCCCCTGTATGTGTGCAAAGTAGGTACTATGCTACAGCAGCTACCAAAATTCAGCCCGCATGCCTACCATGTGCATGTGGATGCTTTTACCGACAAGGTTCACCTGGTTGCTCAAGGCGTGCATGTTGCTACCAGCAGCTCAATAATGCAGACATCATCCTTTGTAAGAAGTCCTTGACTTCGTAGTTGGCATTCTTGGTGATGCAGAAAAGGTCGGCATGCAGAGCTTGTATGCACAAGACTGCCACGTTACGGGTGTTAACACTTTTTGATGTGCATGCTGCAATTGGGTTAGCAAACATAGAGTAGGTCAAGTGGGCGCCTTCAAGCTTACCTGCCACAAAATGACGTCCCGCTCCACACCACAAGACGCAAACATAGAGTAGGCACTGCACCAAACAAAGCCGTACACTGCCTTTTGATGGTGGTTGCAGGTGTTTATGACCTGTACAGCCAGGCGTGGGGCATGAGGTTGGAGTTTAGTGCAGGTGGAGAGGGTTAAAATAGTTAATATGAAATGTGCCTGTGAGCTTATTACTGGTGTAGAGGGAATAAATAGCAGTGCACCTTTGACTTGTTTTTAGCTGTTTAACCTAGAGTGTTAATCAAACATGGCCCTCCTCTTTCCTGGGCACAATCCCACTGGATGTTCATTTTTTGATCTGCTTGCAAGCATTACAGTTATTGCAGATGGCCAAGCCTCACATTTGCATAGTGCATAGGGGAGGACATAAATTGAGACAAGTACTTTAAATTCCAAGCCCTTGATGACACCCTTCCTGGGATGGAAGCATTTACCTTTTCCCGTACGAAGTCATAGATTTTGACAGATGAATCGATAGACGAGCTGACAAGCCCTATGTCAGGGACCCATTGGACCTGCGCAAACAGAAATTAGGGGGACAAAGGTCAATTTCCGCCATGTTAGCGTTTCCGCCATATAAGCGTTCAGCAGACGAGCGTGTAATATGAGGCTTCACCATACCTCGCCACGTTCATGACACGTAGCATTTCTGTTTTTGCATATATGCAAAACATATAACCCGCCCAGAAAATAACAGAACACGCCTTCGAGCACGCACCTGAGAGACCCAGTCGCTGTGCTCCTTGTGAACTACCAAATAGTCCTGGTGCTCATCCGTGGAGATGAGGTCTCGAGCAGGCCACTCCCGTGTGCTGCACAGCAGCATGTTCACCTCACCTTTACTGTCCCCATACACCAGCTGTTCACCTGTGTGTGTGTGTGTGTGCGTGTGTGCGTTTGCATGTGTACGTGCATGTTGTGACAAGGTGCAGTCACTCGTCTGCCTGTATGTGCTTCGATCAGTGTGCAAGGTGTGCTGCTAACACATGAACGGTCAGCCAAGGACGCAACAGTAAGTGGAAACCACTCTCGTATCATGCTTGCAATCTTTATACAGTGAAGTAGAAGGCATGAAGGGGGTTGCACAGACAGGATGCTGCACTCTGCCGCACCGGAGTCATTGGTGACGAGTGTGAGGGACTGTGGCACACCCATGGTCCCTGAGGCATACACACGGCCAGACAGCTCGTAGCTGCCACGGTTGGCTTCGTAGTAGCTGATTGAACGATCTGCAGCCGTGAAGACGAGCTTCCGTGCCTGGTCAAGCATGAGTGTGGCGAAACTGGTTTGAGAGCAGAACATTAACATGGACACACAGTGTTGAATCTCCATTTGTAAGTCTAGGATTTGCTATGAAGAGCATGTCGAAAGCCCGCCTCAACGAATTTTGCACATGAACTTTTAATGTCGCATCACATCACTTCTCAAGGCACGCCAGCACAAGGTGAAGCACTCACCATAGGCATATAAATGCCGCTGGTGATCCATGCAGAGCCAAGAGTCATAGTACGGAAGTGCTTCAGGTCAACACCATTCCACAATCGGAAAGAGCCATCTCGTGAAATGGTAACATACTTGTCAATGGCCTCGCAGAAGAAGATTTGATCCACTTGACCTGCACGTCATACCAAGCCACATCAGTGACTCGCAGCCTAGCAGCAGAAAAGAATTTTGGGCCTATGATATTTGTGTGTGTGTGTGTGTGGCAACACATTTTATAAGGAAAAGACTCGGCTGCTTATGCACGTGTTACAATGAAGCTGCAAAACACAGTCCTAGCTATCATCAGAGCTACTACCAAAGGATTCTTGTTAATTGTGGGGTACCTCCAGTTATTACTACTGCGCTAGGCGCGATAAAAGAAAGACATACCTCTGTGCGAGACTCCAGGGTCATTCCTGTCTTTGAAATCTTGGGGGAAAAGTCTCCAGTTCTCATTCGTCGTTCCGCTCGCTTCTTGCGCGCGCTCAAGGAACATGTAGTTTGTAAACTCCTCCCTACACCGAAGAACCAAAATGAAAGTGATCAACAAAATAAGATACAATGCTTTTTTGTTGCAATGGTCATACATGGATGCCTTTGCCCACTTGTAGAGTTTAGGCATACAAGCCATAACACTTCTCACTGTGCTTGACAATTTATGGTACAGGTGGCTCAAACGACAAGCTCCAACAATAGCCTGCAGCCGCCATTTCTGTTGTTTACATGTGTATAGGCGTAAAGAAGGAAACACCAAGCTCTATAAATTTTCCTTATCATTTTGCATGACTCACCAGTCAACGGTGCCACCCGCATCAGCATCAATTTTCATGAACAGCTGGGTGATCTGCTCTCTCGAAAGGTTGCCCCCCAAATGGGGTCCCAGCCTCTCACAGAATTCATCAATGTCCAGTTCTCCGCTTCCGTCATCATCTGCCTCCTGCGAGGCGTATAGGGTTTTGCTGGAAGGAAATGTCTTGTTTGATATACTCCCTATGACAAAAACTCCCTATCCGCTCCCCGCAAGTGCGATGATCGATGATGCTAAGACAAATGGTCTATTGCTGTAAGCACAATAAGTAGCTTGCCCCAGCTGGTGGCACGCACCTCAAACACTTCTTTCAAGAGCTTTAACTGGTCCAAGTTCAGCTCATCGTCCACCTTGGCACCTGCACCTTAGGGGTGCGTGCACAGGAAACCCAAGTTATCAGGTGAAGGAGTATGTACCAGTTGGCATGCACATATTCAGGGATATAAGCATGCAAGTTTGACATGCATGTAAACCATACCAGCATCCGCCCCAGAATTTCCTTTTTCAGACATTGGTTGGTCAATTGACCTGTCGGGGGAATGCAAAGAGAGATTTCATCATTGTGCAAGTTAGAATCAAACAGGTAGGTAATTAGGGAAAGAATTTGTATTAATAAAAAAGACTAATAGTAATTGACAAATAGCAGGCAGTTTAGCAAGGGTCTGGGTGGGTGATGCTCCAGAATCGGCTGGGGGCCAGCTTGCATTGCAGCAGGCCAACTCCTGGAGATCATTTGCTCACCCTAAATAAGCTCCCAGCATCTGGCAGCGGCTGCTTCGCAGATGTGTCGTGTGCTGCTTCCAAGCTCACCACTGACAAACCGCGCACTGTGAGCCCTCGAGCGACAAAGACAAACAAAAGGGTATGCAAGTGCACACGCGCCCGCGTACTTACACACATATGCACAATCATACATACACACACACGTACTCACACACATATGCACAAGCACACATACACGCAAAGACACATGTATGCACACAAACACAGACACACACACTTGCACACAAACACAGGCACACACGCACACACACACATGCAAAAACCCATACAGACAGACACATGCATATACACACACTCATACACAAATGCAGACACGCACAGGCAGATGCACATGCAAACACACACACACACACGCACACACACACACACACACACACACGCACAAAATACACAAATGCACAATCGAAGTCTACAACAGGGATTCAGCAGCTACACCCCCTTGCTCACCAGAAATCATCCGTCTGGCACGGCGACTATCTGGCTCTTCAGGTAGTACCTGCAAGTAAAAAGGCGCCTTCACCACGCCAGGAGGATGAATCAGACCCCCTTGATCCCCTTGATCGCAAGCCACGACTGAATCAGTTCTACGCCTTTGTCACGGGCTTTCCCTTCCCCCTGGGCCCAACCTTCACTAGGAAAACATGCAGATATGAGGTGAGCTTGCTCGTGTCTAACCGTTCTTGGACAGCTGGCCAAAACCACATAAGTGGACACGATGCAATCATGATTGTAAAAGCAAGCATGCCTCCATGTTAGGGGCTCTTCAAATTGAGAGGTAGTGAGGAAGCAAGCATTTAAGTACTTATACAGAATACGATTTTTGGGGGGTCATCTGCAGGCAACAGTTTGGCCCAGTACTTCAATCTAAGCCATGTATGGACTCTCTCGCAGGTGGAGAAGGGCTCTGTTTGGACTTTTGAGCAAACACAGGCCTTGGAGCTCTTCAATGTTTTCATTCCTGTGCGCATGACCGTCATCAAGCTAAAGAGCGGAGGTATAGGCAGATTGCTGACTTTATAAATTATGTCTAGGCAAAGTAATGCTTACAATGCGGAGCTTCAGTTTGACGTTGCACATCAAAAGGCTGGCAAGGGGGGTTGCCTTGTTATCAGTAATTCCTACCTCTCCCTATGCTGCTTGGTACCAGTGTTTTAATGGTTACCAGGTGAATTGCGTTAGCACACTTGTTTGCTATGGCTTGCTGTTCATAGGCATGTGCGCATGCTGTGAAGTTTTGTGAGCTCTCCTGTTCCCTGACAAAATGTCTTTCTAAGCAAATGGAGGGGCCTTAACACAAAAGTGTCTGACTTTGGCAGATGTAGGATCACCAGAGGACCCAGGTGCAGGTCAGATTACTTGAGAGAAAGATTGAGACACTCATCAGGTTGCATGTGCTTGCCTACACCACATATGTTGCCAAGTATCTTCCTGGAATGTAAGTTTGGCCTACCTATTAATGGATGTGGCAGGCATGGGACCATGGGACCTAGCGAATTTGTGTAAAACTCAGCTATCTGACACTTACTCCCCTTACCTGGTTAACTGTAGCTAACTACACTACACACCCCAGTGTGTCAAAATGAACATGCATGCTACACAGTCAAATTAACTGATTCGCAATCGGCAAAAAGACGCATGCATGCCTGACTGAACACAGGTCTGTGGGTGCATTCTCCCATCGCCCCCACACCAGAGTGTGTGCAGCTGGTCAAAGACCTAGATGCCCCTGTGGAGCACATTATCCTGCCCACATACGCATATGAGCACAAGGCCTTTGTGGGGCCTTTCTCGCGCGCGTTTCCTAAAGCAAAGGTGCTGCTTCGGTGGCTGCACTAGGTTGGGCATGTGCCTGTGTGTAAGCAGAGTGATTGGGCGTGTGGCATGTGCGGATGAGAGGAGTGCGCAATAAGATGGCAGCCCAACTGTATTGTTTTTCCTGCTTGCACGAAGAAGTGGTTAGCAAAAGTCGCCTAGGTAGATCAAGGCAAGGTGATTTGCGCCTTTATGACTTGAGGGTTCAGGTTGGTCCTGCATGTATTTGCAATCATGGCTTTCGTTAGTTGGATGGAGGATGTAAGATGGGTTGCTCATCCTTTTTTTATGCAGGTTTGGGTGACCCCCAACCAGTGGTCGTTTCCATTGAACCTACCATTGCATTTTTTCGGCATCTTTCCATCAGGTAGGGTCACCAGCTCATCTGATTTTTTAATGGGGTAGTGAGGCTTGCCTTCAAAAGGCAAATCCTGAATGTACAGCATTATTATATGAATTCTTCCTGAGGAGGATGGGTATGCATGCATAGTGTGTGTCTGGGGCTTTTAATTGGGGACCTCTATTGTCACGCTATGAATACATACAGCTACTGGCAGACCAAACCCTGTTCTTAAGGCGCAAGCACAAACAACAGGGCCGCATGTATGCTTCAAAAAAGGACCAGTCTCTGACTGCCATCATTCAGTGGTTTTGTCACAGTTTGAGTATGAGTATTTTTGGACGCACTTTGGAAAACATGCTGCCTTGCTCTTTGCCTCGCGCATAATAGGCGAATTATTAAGCGATGACACAATTTGGAAAACATGCTGCCTTCCTCTTGCCTCGCGCATATTACTAGGCAAACTATTAAGCGATGACACAATTTGGAAAACATGCTGCCTTCCTCTTGCCTCACGCATATATAGGCGAATTATTAAGCGATGACACAAACTCGCCTTGGGCCGGCGAGATCGAGCAAAAATTGTTTGCACCGCCTCCAGTCAGCAGTGAGTGATTCAATGTGCCTGGGATCTACAATGTAACAAAAGGTTATCAGTTTACAGGTAGATTGGTGGCAGTCCTGTTAAACGCTTCTTGCTACTGCTTGTTTGACCGCGCACGCAAAAGGCAACCCAGGAATAGAAGAGGCAGGGATGGGTAATGCGACCTGCATTGTAGGTACTCTACGCTTACTGTACTGCCCATATCAGGCTATATCATGTGGTGCCCAAAATCCTACGATTAGGAATTTGTAAGTTTTGACGATGTTATCGCTGAGTCAACAAATACTTGGTGTGCAGAAGTTGGGAGGGTGCGGTCACGTTTCATGAAAATTTGACCGTGCAATCAGCACTCCCCAGAAAGCAATCGGTATATTTGTGTTATTCATTTCATGCTCGTAGTTTGTGTCACATTCACTGTTTAAACCTCCATTGGTTAGTATCACCCATCCTATGAAAGGCGTGGTTGCCGTGGATGGATGGCTGAGCGATTAAAAGGATGGAAAGTTGTAAAAAGGAGCGTCATGTGCGGTGTGTAAATTGTGGTGCTCGCAGGGGCAGGGAACTTTATCAGGTTAACAGAGATGGCCTTTTTCCACAAGCGCTCAAAGACTCTCCTCGTCACGGATGCCCTGCTGCGCATCTCTGAAAAGGCAAGATGTGTGCAGTGCTTGTAATAAATTGAAAATCAGTGCTGGTACACAGCACTCTGATGGGTTCATCATTTAGGTTGTCCGGTTGCTCATTATAGGCCGAATTTTATTTTGGTCAAGCTCGATTTTGTTTGAATTGAACGTGCACGCTGCAGGTGCCTGATGTCATCCCCAAGTACGCACTTCTTGAAATTGCTCGTGATGGCCTCCTCAATCGATCGATCGCTGGAGATAGGACCCCAGAAGAGGTGGGCTAGGTTTGCTCTTGAGCGTTGCATCTTACGTTGCGCACCACTGTTTTGTTCATTTGGTTAAAGCCTGCCTGCATCACGATCTTCCACCCAAAACATGCATAACAGGTGAAGGAAATGGCCATGACTCAACCTGTCCCAGACACAAAAGAGTTTCGTGTCAAAGGTGAGCGTGAACTCTTGATCGTGTCAAACCCTTTTTTTGGACTGTACAAGCTGATAAAATCTACGCATGCAGTTTGACCACCCTCCTGGTCGTTTAAGAGCAAGAGCTATATGGGTACCGTAGACTGCATTATGCAAAAACAAAGATCTACCTCACGCTAGCTCATATCCTTGCTGTCCTCCCACTCTCAGGATGGAAGCGTATGGCTCTCTTAGTACTTTACTTCGGACCGTCTAATCTTCTAGAACCAGAGGTGGGTGTCGTGCCGACAGGCAGGAGCTGAATACAAAAGGCACATGACAGACGGTAACGCAAATTCATGTCGGTTAGTGCATCGCCAGTCTGTCCTCAGTCCTCAGTGGCCAAGAGTGCTTGTAAAGCAGACCGGAGAGAGGGAGAGAGAGAGGGAGAGAGAGAGAGAGAGAGAGAGAGAGTGAGAGAGAGAGAGAGAGAGAGAGAGACAGAGAGAGAGACAGAGAGAGACAGAGAGAGAGAGAGAGAGAGAGAGTGTGAGAGAGAGAGAGAGAGAGAGAGACAGAGAGAGAGACAGAGAGAGACAGAGAGAGAGAGAGAGAGAGAGAGAGAGAGAGAGAGAGAGAGAGACAGAGAGAGACAGAGAGAGAGAGAGAGAGACAGAGAGAGAGAGAGAGAGAGAGAGAGAGAGAGAGAGAGAGAGACAGAGAGAGACAGAGAGAGAGAGAGAGAGCAGCAGCAGCAG
>Ga0307948_1002432_pt1 | contig 13539 bp, 8 predicted proteins | sample OrgLakmetagen280_FD_201824 | JGI IMG/M metagenome (GOLD analysis project Ga0307948, IMG submission 201824) | Saline water microbial communities from Organic Lake, Antarctica - #280 | ecosystem: Environmental > Aquatic > Non-marine Saline and Alkaline > Saline | place: Antarctica: Organic Lake...
CCCCCACCCTTACCCCTCTCTTCACACACCTGCTTCAGTGTCTTGATGGCCTCCCCCAAAGGCACGTCCCTCTCCTTGGGCTCCATAACCATGCAGCAGCTCTCATCCTGCTCAAACGATTCCGCCTGTGCGCGCGCTTGCGCAATGTCCACCAAGCTTTCTCCAAGCATGACACGCATGCACGCAGCAGCACAGTCAGCAGTGACCCTGTGGGTGTAAAGCACGACACATGCCACAATGGGGAGGGCATTTATGTGCACGCATTTATGAGCACGCATTAATGTGCACTCATCTGCTGCATTTATCTGCTCATTCATCTGCACTCATTTCCTGTATTTGTCGGCTCATTCATGTGACCTCCTTTGATGCATATTTTGCTGTTGTTAGCTTGCAACCTCTTTAAAATCCATCCTCAAGGGTAGAGGGAAATTTCAGACGGACAGGGATGAGCAACAAAAGAGGGAGTGAGAGAATGTGTGTGTGTGTGTGAGTGTGTGTTGTTGGGTCTCAGATGAAAGGTAACCTGTGCCATACATGTGCCTACCATAACCGTGTACCTAGTATTGTAGCCGCCCTCTAGCGCCAGCACTATCTTGCCCCCCGCATGTGCCATGAGGCGCTTGGTCATTGAGGCGTAGCCCTGTTGTGTACACACGCGTGTTAGTGTATCATTAATGTGCACAGTCGGAAGGAAATGGAGGCGCAAGCATGTGTCTGTCCTCAGGAAGGCCTCAAGACAGAACAGACAACAAGAGTATATAACAGTTCAGAGAAACAGACCAACACAAATAGTGAACAAATGTGCGGGACACGGGGATCAAAATAAAAGAAGACCTCCCCAGCTAAGGTTCAAACTTCCCTCGCTTTTTATATGCTCATTCTTACTTGTCCTTGGACCAGGTCCTTACCACTACAACTACAGGCTGTGCATTATTAGGATTAGCATGTGATTAGCACGCGTGGATGTGCAATACTAAAATTACTAAGTCCTTGGACCAGGTCCTCACCACAGCTTGTGCGTTGCTTAAGCTGTGTGTTGCTTTCGCTTCTTTCATGAAAGCAAGTGCCTTTGCCATAACAATGAGGACAAGGCTGTGACTGACGCTCTGAACCAACCAATTCATGCCTAGCATTCTGAATTCTGACACATGAGCGCACGCACATTTGAGGAGCAAGCCTGCACCCTCTCTTGGAATCTCACCTCCTTCGACTCCATCAAAGCTGAGAGCCGTTTTGCTGTACCACATTGCAAGCACATGTTGTGATTTCCCAACCACAGACACACACACACCACACACCACACACACACACACACATGCAAGCACGCAGACACTGAACACACACACACGCACGCACACATGCAAGCACGCAGACACTTAACACACACACACCTGTGGTGTGAGCCTGCACCCTCCCAGTGGGTCTCCTTTGGCAGCGTCAAAGCCCGCAGCCACGATGATCAAATCAGGCTGGTAGCTTTGAACCACTGGCTCAACCACCATGTCAAAAGCGGCCTGCACAGAGACAATGCACGGAGCGTATTGGCATTCATAGTTACATATTACACATGGTAGCTCTGGACCTGGATGAACCACCAAGTAAGAATCGGCCTGCATACAAAAAGTGCACATAATGTCTTGGCAGATACGTATTGGCATTCATAGTCTAACATGACGCGATGTTGCCGAAACCAAATCAAAGGGACATAAGCATGGGCGCGTTGTCAGATACTCACTTGAATATTGGAATGTGCACAAATTGTACGGGATACATCTCACTTGACGTGTCACAGCATGTCTGACAGATTTGGTTTGAGGACATTGCAACTAAACTCACAAATACTGAGCGCTTTAACGCGTGAACAGGACATTATGATGTTACGTAAGCCCACATTCACCATATATAGGGTCGGCCAGAACCATATGTGTACGGTATACATACAATATTATTATTGGCAGGGGAATCACCAAATATGCTGGCATATACGCTGCATATATACAAACCTGGCAAATTCAAAACATATAGCCTGCACCCACAGGAGCCCTGCTTAGACAAAACAATGGATGTTACCACATAACAAGACTGCCAGGGAATACGAGTCAAAAAACAGAAGTGCACATGACACATATTTGAGCCACGTCAGCTACAAAACACGTGAGCACAACAGAGGTGAGTGTACCCTGACCAAGTGTGTCCCTGCGTCCTCCCTGCCTGCTTTGCCCGAAGAAAACCGCCACAAATTTGAAGCACAAGCTACAAGACACGTGAACGCGTCAAAACGTCAGCAAGAAAGCATGCCTGTGCACCACAGTGAACGTGTCAAACCAATAACATGTCTGTGCCCCACAGTCACGTGGACCACACTGACCATGTAATCTGCGTCCACCATGCCCCGCTTTGTCCATGGGATGTTGATGTTGAAGCCGGTGCCAGGGCCTGCCCCCACTTCATGCTTAAAGCCCGCACAGTAGGGATAGAAGTTGGTCGGATCCCTGCAGCCAACCATAGAAGCACGGCGTGAGTGAGTGTTTGTGTGTGTGTTTGTGTGTGTTTGTGTTTGTGTGTGTGTTTGTGTGTGTGTGTGTCTGTGCTGATTACAAGCCGCGTGAATAATGCTGTAGGGATAATGACGCGGCATCATTATCAAAAGACTAAATCCATTTTTCACTAGGTCGTTACCATGTCCAATTCCTGCTGAATCTCTCTGTCCAGTTCTTACATCGTGAGAGTGCCCAGGAAAAAAGGAGGACGAGTTGCTGGCGTGCTGTTAAGACATCACGGGCCTGTTTCTATTTGCCCTAAACATCATCATCATCCTAAATAGAAAAAGCAAAATCCAACATGCAACCTCAACCTCAAAAACACGTTGTAGCACTCCTCAGTGTCATTGTGTTAAGTATTGAATTAAATGCACATCTTGCACCCAAACTGTGTGATTCCCAAATCCTGGCCATGAAAGAAGTGCTCCACGCCCTTGAACTTCAAGGGCTTCGATGGGACAAATGTAAGTGTTACTTCATATACTAATGTGTTGCTTTACATGCTCTGTTCTTGCTTCTGGTGGGGGAGTGGTGCTCCCCCACACCCCCTTTTGTTCTCTCTTTGTACCGCTTTCTTGCCCCTATCTGCTCTATCCCCCATATATTTTGCTATGCCCTCTTTATTTGCTTCTGGTGGAGCCCTTTTGCTTCAACTAGACAGAACGATTCAGCTATAATGATTCAATTACACATAACATCTTTCAAATACCAGTAACAGAGCTAAAATAAGAACAAATGATTACCAAATCCCCACGGCTTGTCAGACCTTAGTCAGACTTATACATAGCATACGATACCTTACCGTAAAAATAATACACATGTATACGTATACGTACACAACATCGTCTGTCACCACGTGCATGTGTATATATTGTTAAGAGCAGGACGTATATGAATTAAGTACACGAACAAGGTTTTCCTGGCCACGTGCATGTGTATGTACTGTTAAGATTGGGATATAAATTTAGTACACGAATTAGGTTATCCTGGCCAACACCCACACATGAGCCATTCATTCATGAGCCACACATGTGAGGAATGTTCAAACGGCAAGTGCGACAAAATTCCAAACTCGCACACCAGCAATCACTGAAAGGCTGTGCCATGCACCTCAAGCAAGCTTGAATGTGCGCACCTTCTAGTTGCTGTGAGGAAGCAGGTTTTGCAAAGCAGTGTGGCAGACATTGCCAACTTGAGCGCACCTATGAAGTGATATGTACAGCACGTTTGGGTCCTCCCATAAGACCTGCAACGTCCAGGCAGGTAAGGAAAAGGCATCAGAAGCTCGAAAATGCGTTTAAAAAGCTGAGTAAGATAGTGAGCAATGCACTTCGTGCTGAGCGCCAGCGTTCAGGCAGGTAAGGAAAAGGCATCAGAAGCTCGAAAATGCGTTTAAAAGCTGAGTAAGATAGTCAGCAATGCACTTCGTGCTGAACGCCAGGTGTTCTGCTGCGCCAGATTGCTAAAAATAAAAAACACTGGTGCCCACACCCTGCCTGTATATGTCAACCTTAAAAAAAACGTCACACGTGCATGAGAGCACAAGTGCACACAAAACACACGCACACACTTCACACCCCTCTTCAATGCCATCCTCACAATGCACATCCCCCGTTCCGCTCATGAGTGTACCTAGCCCAGTGTGTCCTTCATGTGTACTTTGAGTTGGGCACAACAGACACACAGCGACAGCTCCTGATTGCCATTCCCGTGACGTGCATCCCACTCTGATTGCAGTTCTATCTGTCACTTAACACCTTATTCAGCACAACAGAGGCACAAACACACCTCCTGAATGCCATTCCCATGATGCGCATCCCACTCTGATTGCAGTTCTATCTTTCACTTCAACACCTCGTCCAGCACAACAGATGCACAAACACACCTCCTGAATGCCATTCCCGTGATGCACATCCCAGTCCAGCACCAGCACCCTGCGGACACCTTCACACGCCAGCGCCACGCGGGCCGCCACTGCACAGTTGTTGTAGAAGCAGAAGCCCTGAGCACGCGCACACTCTGCGTGGTGGCCTGGCGGCCGCACCACAGCCAGCGCACTCTGCACGTGGCCTTGCAGCACTGACTTCACGGCCTGTGGCAGGAGGGTGCGAGTGCGAGCGTGCGTGCATGTTTGTCTGTGCCTGTGAACAACCCTCAGCATGCACACACGCTGTGCCTGTGACCAAGGCGGTGTCACCACAACTAGTGCGCTATGCACGTGGCACGTGGGGTTTTTGCACAGAGCTTTGATGCACGCCAGAGCACTGGAAATTGAAAGACTACACTCATCTTTTGACATCTCAAGGGTTTTGTCAGGGACTGCAATGACATCACACACCGCGTCTTACTGAGTCTGAACACCCACATCCACACTCCCAGTCACACCCACACGCACACGCACGCACAATTCACATGCAGTCACAGAGCGCCCACACTCCCAGCCACACCCACACGCACACGCACGCACAATTCACATGCAGTCACAGGGCGCCCACACTCCCAGCCACACCCACACGCACATGCACGCACAATTCACATGCAGTCACAGGGCGCCCACGCAGGGCCTCACCTCCACGCAGCATCCGGTGGCCATTCGTGCAGCAGCAGCAGTGTCCTTGCAGGCGTACAGATCTAAACCCTGCGGCAAGCACCAGACACGTGTGTTCGGGTGTGTTTGTAAATGTTTGTGCGTGTCTGTGTGTTTCGGGCATGTGATTACTGTCCATCACGACCGAGGCCGTCCAAGTGACTTATAGCGCTTCGGAGTGTTTTCACTGTGTGAGAGTGAGCGGTGCCAGGAGTTAGCTACAGGGCAGAACAACAGCGTCTAGTCATTTTTTAGCTACAGAAAGCTAGGCTGCTTTGGGGTGTTCGTGCACTTTTTGTTTAAAGTTGAATGATCTGGTCGTCCACCCTCCTCAAAACCACCTTGCAGCAAGGGATGCTGACGCTGAGATTAAACTGGAACGAGGCCTGACACCGTGCCTCTCACTCTCACCGTATGGATGTACTCATCCTCCTCGTTTTCTGGGGGCCGCCCACTAAATACGGCTTCTATCTGCAAAGCAACAACAGGGGGTGGGTATGTAGCAAGTTTTTAGCACCACTGCCGCACGTGCAAAGCAGGTCAAGCGTTAATTGCTGGTGTGGTGCGGACTGAGTGGGGGAGGATAAGCGTGCTCGGTTTGTTTGTGAATCCTCCACAAAGCCATGATCTTTAGAAGCAAACAAGCGAATGGGTCCGACAGGGTCATTTACGAGCACGACAAGCATAAGATTAACAGGGAGAGCATGAGCTAGCAGGAGTGACACTGAGGGCATGCGACCTTGGTTGCACCCACATTTTAGCTGAGAAGCACAGAGCTGAAGGTGAAAGAGGTATGAGAGTACCCATATTCTTACACTCTTACACACACATGCAAACACCCACACCCACACCCACACCCACATACATTCACGCACATGCGCACGCGCACACACACACACACACACACACACAGACACAATCATACACACCTCGCAACGCCTAAATACGAGCATCTTAAAGGCTTCTTGGCGATTCCATGCTCTCACCTGAGACACGTGCTCAGGGCTACGGAGCACACATTTAAATGAATGAATGGCGCAGCTGCACCACACAGCGCACCCAAACTTATACAGGTGTTCCGTGTTCCATGCTTTCACCTGAAATACGTGCTCAGGGCTATGCGCTCTCAGCAGGTCCGTGTCGGATGCTGCGAGGCTGGGCACACGCCAGCAGCGTCCTAAAAGGCCCTCCTCCTCCAAAGTCATGTACATCTGCGCCGCAGATTGTTCACCACATATACATAGACACTTAAGCCTTTGTGTTAGCAACCAGCTCTCTGAAGCCTCATTTTACAGGTTGGCCAGAACCGTATCTAGGTAGAAACCGTATATCTGGTGATTTCTCTGCCTAAAATACCGTGTATACAATATACCCCGTTTACGTATAAGGTTCTGGCCAACCCTACGTAAAAGGTTCTGGCCAGCCCTACTCGTTATACAACCGGTGCGTATGAACATCAGCAAGATGGCCAACGTACATGGTGTTTATTTGCAAGCTTGGAATTGGTGTAGCGGTGTTCTGAACAACGATCAGTGCAATGTTAGGCTAACTCAGGAAGATGGCCAGGAGTTTGCAAATGCTGCTGAGTGCAAGGCAAGCATGCATGCTTGTTGGCTCTCTCTCTCATTGAGTGTGAATGCAGCAGCCCAGCACAAGCAAGGCGGCCCCCCTCAAAACAGACTCCTCTGCCTGTCACTTGCCTGGATGATGCGCTGTGGCTGCTCAAAGTGCTCTGTGTGTGTATGTGTGCGTGTGTAATTGCGTGTGTGTGTGCTTGTGCAGTAGGCCCAGCATGTAGGCAAACGTGGAACAGCAAGAGCAGGAGGGTGAGGGGCAGAGCGGTCAGACAACAAGTGGGCACAGGAAAAGGATTGGGTGCAGCAATCAAGTTTGTCGAGATGTGTAACTCCTCACTATCCTGGCTTGAATGAGCCATTGTAAAATTCATTTGTAAGCGTGCACCACATTGTTCATGGTAGTAAATTGTAAGGTGCGTTGTACACACGTGGGAGTGGGGTGTGGGGTGTATGTGTGTATGTGTGTGTATGTGTGTATGTGTGTATGTGTGTATGTGGGAGTTCCACATTCTCACCTGGACCTGTGTGCAGCTCCATGGATTCGTCATACAGGAGCCCAACCTGCGTACATGTGTGACACACATTGTGTGTGCATGTGTATGCGTGTGGGTATGTATATGTGTGTGAACAACCGCATGCGCATGCACGTGTCAGGTTAGTGGGTTCCTGAGATCTGAGGGGCATACAAAACACACTTTGCCGGTTTTTTTCAAAGATCATCACTCAACAATGTGGACAAGAAAACGTACGAGGCCAGGCATGACTACATTGACTTGTGCAGGGATGTGCACGCACACCAACCTGCTGGTCTCCCATGCGCGGCAACGAAGGTGGTTGCCTGCTCTCCGGTCCTGCTCGGTGACTGGGGGGAGGAACCGGAGCAGCCAGCACAGCAAGCTCCTCCTCAGAGGAAGAAGAGGAGGGGACATCTGTTTGACGAGGTGTGGCCGAGGGTGCAGGAGGCTGGGGTGGTTGAAGAGGGAGCACAGAGGCTTGCGTGGGGTGAGGCGGCGTTTTGAGTGGCTGGGGTGGCTGAGGATGGAGCACAGAGGCTTGCGTGGCATGAGGCGGTGTTATGAGTGGCTGGGGTGGTTGAGGAGGGAGCACAGAGGCTTGCGTGGCATGAGGCGGTGTTTTGAATGGCTGGGGTGGTTGAGGAGGGAGCACAGAGGCTTGCGTGGGGCGAGGCGGCTCATTGAATGGCTGGGGTGGTTGAGGAGGGAGCACAGAGGCTTGCGTGGGGTGAGGCGGCTCATTGAATGGCTGGGGTGGTTGAGGAGGGAGCGCAGAAAGTGGAGTGGGGCGAGGCTCTTCTGCTGCTGGAGATGGCTGGGGAGACGGTTGTGGAGGGAGGACAGAGGGTGGCGAGGGATGAGGCAGCACTTCGGGTGGAGGTGGCTGTGGAGGGAGTGCAGAGGGCAAAGGCGATGGGTGAGGCAGTGGCCCCTCTGCCTTCATTATGAAAGCCTGGTATGCAGCCGCTCGGGCAGCTCCCTTTTGTGCAAGAGTTGGCTGGTTTGCTGTTGCAGGGGTCGACGTGGCAGGGCTGCTGCGTGCACGTGTGTATGTGCATGTGGTGCATTTGTGTGCGTGTGTGTATTTGTATATGTGTGTGCGCGTGTACGCATGTGCGTGTGCGTGTGCGTGTGTGTGTGTGTGCTTGTGTGTGTGTGTGTGTGTGTGTGTGTGTGTGTGTGTGTGTGCGCGCGTGCGCGTGCGCGTGCGCGTGCGCGTGAGCGTGAGCGTGAGCGTGTGTGTGTGTGTGTGTGTGTGTGTGTGTGTGTGTGTGTGTGTGTGTGTGTGTGTGTGTGTGTGTGTGTGTGTGTGCGTGTGTGTGCGTGTGAGTTGACCAACCTTGGATTTTCCTCCTGTACACACTCCTCAAGGGCCTCATTCAAAGCACGGAAGGAAAAGGTAGTCTCATCCTTTACAGATTGCATTAGGTATCAAAGACACACTGTCGAAAAATTATGATATTTATATTATATGTATTATTACCTATATTCGATTAAGTGACCTGAAGCAAAACGAAATTCAAATCATGTTGTTGTCCAGCAAATTGCAATACAATGCGGTCCAACGGCCGCTCGCTCCTCGATGCACGCCCAGCTGTAGAAAAAATCAGTTCTTCCGGCCCTCTCCTGCCGAAGCTCCTTCACCATTGCCTTTACGCCGTGTAGCTGCACAAGCTAGCAGTAATGCTGGACAGCTGCAGCAGGGAGAGGTGACTGGAAATCTCTTGAGATGAGATTTACACTTACTGGAATTCAGCTAAATCTTGCTCTGATGCAGGTCCCTCTGGCTCCTACCCAACAAGCTTCCTCCTCCTTTGGGTCTAAGCTATGCAAGGTAGAGTAGCATCATGCTGGCTGCGGGCTGAGATGGGTTGTATATTCGAGGCTTCACAAGTGCAGTCAAACTGCCGTATAGCTTCAAGGCAGAGTTGTCCTTTATTGAAGTTGCATGTATGGTTGGCAGATTGCCATTTCCTGCAGTATAACCGAACGTCAAGTCGGCGGCCGGGAGGGCATCTGCACGGAGTCAATGTGACTGCTTGCGCACCTTATGCATGCAGGTTGTCGTTACATTACTGCTGTTTGCATTGATAGCAGCTGCAGTGGTGGTCTTCAATCAGCCTGCAGCCCCGCTGTTGGCTGAGGTGCGTTGCGGATGATGCATTCCGCACCTCGATCTCTGCTTTCTTTAATTCCAGTAGGTTTGACCAATTTCTTTAAGACTTTTTGGAGCCTTTCCTGCACGCATGTATGCTTTCTAGATTCTAAAGCAGACAAGGACACACAAGATAGCTGCTTTCTTGAAACACGTGAAGCATGCTAACACATGTCATGGACAAAAAACTGCTGCAAATCACGAACGGCTGATACAGGGGACAAAGACCCTGGCCGTTGCCCAACAGTGTGGTGCGAGTACTGTGAGCGCATTAGCTGCTTTGAACCTTACACAACACCAGGTGTGTGTTGTTAGATGCTGCAGTCCATCTCCAACCTGCGATGAGAACGGCAAGCATCAGTGCGTCTAAAGTAGCAGTAATTACTGAGCATTGGCATTGAAGTTGGAACGTACACACACTGTATATGACCGCACATATGGAGATATTATGTTCAAAATGTATTGCAGTTCCACCGTGTACATAAGCATGGTTCTGGCCAACCCTAGCTGACATGCATGTCCCCATGAGTTGCAAATAGCACGCAAACTCATGGGCACATTAGTGTGTACAAATGTATCGTGAGACAATACCAAACACGGTCTTTGTTACTCATTGATTAGTCGGGCGATTGTACAAGGTCTGTCCATTGACAATATCCCTGGGATTTGCTCCTCTTAGCCAGCACCCAATATGCTGTGCACTCAAAAGCATGTATAACGCGAGAGCATCTCCTTTACATAACCTTGCTACCTGCGGACGCACACACAACACACACACAACACACACACACAACACACACTCTGATATCTGCTGCAGGCATGGGTGCTGTGTGCAGCAATGTTTGCGGTGATGTGCACTGCCCTAGGGCCCATCTTGACTGCAAAGGCAGAGAGCATGAAAGCCACGGAGGGTACGAGCAATGCAGGGGGCGAGGTTGAAGAGGTCACTCCAGAGGAGCGTGCAGCTGCCTTGAGGTGGGTTTTCGTTTTTCGGCAATCGTTTTCTTGTTGCCCTTCTTTGTTGCTGGTACCACACTTAGGTTGCAGAAACACAGTTAAGGAGGAATTATGCAAAAGAAGCAACAAGATCTGTTGCTGGAAGACAAGCGTGCATTCCTTTTTACTCGACAATATGTGCATCTGCGCCAACGTGTGTTGCAGAAGTGGGACGTGTTATTCGGGCCCCCAAACCCTCATTATCTCTGCCAGTGTCTTCCTTAGCATCGTATACATTTGCAAGACAAACATAACACTTGCCGCGTTACTGCCTGCCTACCTCACCATCTCTACCAGTACCTCCTTTGCCATCGCAGGGCAGCATCAGCCAACCTCCTCAACCCAGCAAGCCCCTCTTCTTCCAAGCCACCCCTTCCTCGCCCCCAAAGCACCTCTGGTGACCAGCCAGGCACCCCCTCAGAGACTGCAGAGCAACAGGAGCAGGAGGAGGCACGTGAGCGGGAGCAAGAGGAGCAGGAGGCAGCAGCACAGCTGGCGCAGGTACCTCTTTGATTTGGCATACTAAGGGCTATGAGAGGATCACGAAGCATGATGAAAAGTCCAAATCGTTTCTAAAAGAATTGTGAAATAGTTTCAGCGAAGCAGCATCCAAAGTTTTTCGTTTCCCCCACGTACCCATAAATAGAAAGGGGTAAGATACGCAGCACTGATAAACAAGCTGTACACAAACAGCACCATCACAAGATTATGGCCATGTGTGTCAGAAACGTTGTTCGTTTATAATTTGTCTGTCAGTGATCAAAGGGTAAAGTTGTTCTCTGCCCTCTGCTGTTTCCTCTCGACACAGATTCGTTTGGATTTGGGATTACATGGAGATTTTGATTAGGGCATTTTAGGTTTGGTATTTTTTTCCTTACCACGCAAGCTTAGCAAGCACGTTGACGCAGCCTGATGTGCTGTGTTAAACGTGTGTCTTTGCCGATTAATTGTCACTGCCTCCTATCTTTCTGGCGTATTTGTGTGTCCTGTGCTTGCAGGCTGAGCGGGATGGTTTGATTGCAGCTGAGAAGGAGATGGAGCGTCGCAGGGCCAGTAACCGCAGTGCGGAAGAAGAAGCTCAAGCAGCAGAAGCAGCTGAAAAGGAGGCTGAAGCTCACCAGGAGGCCCAAGCTGCTGCTGCTGCTGCTAAGGAAGACGCCAAGACACAAGAAGGCATTCTAGCAGCAGCAGCAGCAGAAGCCCGATCAAAGCTTGAGCAAGAGGAGCAGGCAGCAGCGACAGCAGCAGAGGCACAATCCAAACGTGAGCAAGAGGAACAGGCAGCAGCAGCTGCAGCAGAAGCAGCAGCACAGGCTCAATTGAAGCATGAGCAAGATGAGCAGGCAGCAGCAGCAGCAGAGGCTCAATTGAAGCGTGAGCAAGAGGGACAGGCAGCAGCAGCAGCGGCAGCAGCAGCAGAAGCAGCAGAGGCTCAGTTGCAGCGTGAGCAAGAGGCAGTAGCGGCAGCAACAGCAGCAGCTGCAGCAGCAGCAGAGGCACAATTGAAGCGTGAGCAAGAGGAGCAGGCAGCAGCAGCAGCAGAGGCTCAATTGCAGCATGAGCAAGAGGCAGCAGCAGCAGCAGCAGCAGAGGCACAATACAAACGTGAGCAAGAGGAACAGGCAGCAGCAGCAGCAGCAGCAGCAGAGGCTCAATTGAAGCGTGAGCAAGAGGAGCAGGCAGCAGCAGCTGCAGCAGAGGCTCGATTGCAGCGTGAGCAAGAGGCAGCAGCAGCAGCAGCAGAGGCTCAATTGAAGCGTGAGCAAGAGGAGCAGGCAGCAGCAGCAGCAGAGGCTCAATTGCAGCGTGAGCAAGAGGCAGCAGCAGCAGCAGCAGCAGCAGCAGCAGCAGCAGCAGAGGCACAATTCAAACGTGAACAAGAGGAACAGGCAGCAGCAGCAGCAGCAGCAGCAGCAGCAGAGGCTCAATTGAAGCGTGAGCAAGAGGAGCAGGCAGCAGCAGGAGCAGAGGCTCAATTGCAGCGTGAGCAAGAGGCAGCAGCAGCAGCAGCAGCAGAGGCACAATCCAAACGTGAGCAAGAGGAACAGGCAGCAGCAGCAGCAGCAGCAGGGGCTCAGTTGCAGCATGAGCAAGAGGCAGCAGCAGCAGCTGCAGCAGCAGCAGAGGCACAATCCAAACGTGAGCAAGAGGAACAGGCAGCAGCAGCAGCAGCAGCAGCAGCAGCAGAGGCTCAATTAAAGCAAGAGCAAGAGGAGCAGGCAGTAGCAGCTGCTGCAGAAAAGGTGAACAAATATAAACACACATGTGTACACGTTTGTTTAAACTGCCACACTCCTACATGCATACACTCGTAGACACACGCTTGCGCACACGCACACACTCATGCGTACACACACGCGCGCATGCACGCAGGCAAAAGCAGCCAAGCAACAGCAAGCACAGGCAGGGCCCCAGTCCTTTTTTCCCCCCATTCCCATCTCCAGCAGTAGCGTCAGCGCACGACGGCCAAGTGTGATGATAACAGGTACAATCTTTTTCATTGTTAAAAGGTTCGAGGGTGTACCTTCCTTACAGGTTGAGTCTTTTTGCAAAGAAGTAGTTGTATCGATGTGAAAAGTACCGTACGTCCATGGATACCACCCCCCCTGGAAAAAATGAATATTTTATGGCAAAGTGTGCAACCGCCCCCCATAAAAAAATCTTACAGTTTTGTACTGCAATTGCCCCCCCCTCCAAGGAGCCTCAAGGGCTGCAATTTGGCCACCCTCACCTCCCACAAACATAAGGAGGAAGGTTTACAAGAGAGAAAACCAATACCTCAATTCAAAAGTTAATGCCAAAGCTCTGAGTCACCAGTCAAGGACCATCAAAGTTTGTTCATTTTTCTGTCTCCCGCATTCTACTGTCACTATCAGCATCACTACTGCCTTGTCATTCCTGCTGTTACTCTCATTGCCACTCTCATAGCCACCGCTACTGCCCTCGCTGCTGCTGTCATTGTTGCTGATGCTGCTTGTGCTTGCCCCTGCTGCTGCTGCTGCTGCTGCTGCCTTGCTTGTGCTAGCATTTGTTGCCTGGGAACGGGCTACTTTGCTGCTGCTCCCTTGCTGCTGAAGCGCTGCTTTCTGCCCAGCTGTCACTCCTGGCTTGAAGAAACGGAGTGCACTCCGCTGAAACCTCCCGACGGGAGCAACAGGTGCAGGCGTGG
>Ga0307948_1002433_pt1:2500-13539 | contig 13539 bp, 12 predicted proteins | sample OrgLakmetagen280_FD_201824 | JGI IMG/M metagenome (GOLD analysis project Ga0307948, IMG submission 201824) | Saline water microbial communities from Organic Lake, Antarctica - #280 | ecosystem: Environmental > Aquatic > Non-marine Saline and Alkaline > Saline | place: Antarctica...
CTTGTGAGACAAGTACCTTTTGATGAAGTACACGACGCACCGAACTGGTGGCAAGTAAGATTTAGGAACCATTTGGTTGGGTATTGCTGGCAAGTGGGCGGTCAAGTAGTGAATACTTGGCCCTTGAAAAGGACGTGCAGGCCTGGAAGACCTAAGACTTATGTTCAATTAGCAAGACTTGACAAACCCGGAGGTCGCTCACAAACTTAGGGCTCAGCTCAGCTGATGCGGGTGCCACGTGTCCGGCTCTAACTTTTGTTTCCCTGGGTCACATTTGCTGTTGGTTAGGCCAGTAGTACGAACATAACTGGTGTGGTATTGCATACAAGTGTCTGTCCCTTATATGTGTGTTCTGATCTCATGGACATCCTTTTGCTCAACCACAGGCAGGTATTCAGATGTTACATGGATATCCCACCACTGACATTTCACCTCCCATACCTGCGTTTTAATGAAAGCTCATGAATTAATAAAACAGGGTTGAGCAGTCCAAAGTGGTGCCCATCAAGGATCAAGGCTCCTGCGGCGGGTACGTGTGCGTGTGCATGTGCGTGTGCGTTTGTTTAAATGTATGTCAACTTACACAAGGACTCTTGCTGCACCTGCATTCACACACGCGCACACACGCACACACATGCACATACACATACATTGCCACACTCTGTCATCTCTTGCCTTACAATATCTGCACTTGCTGGGTCACTTGCTGAGTCACATATAGAGAAAATAAGGCTTTGAGCTTTGGCCTTCACAGCCCCCATCAGCAAGTATTAAAAGCAATGGCTGAAAGCTGATCCATTCCTGAACAGACTGGTGCCGTCAGCTGTGTAGGTAAATCCAGCAGTGGATTTATGTTTGCCTGTCAAGTTAATGGCTGTCGAAAGCTGTAGAGGAAACTTGTGTCAAGGATACAGTGTGTGATATTTGACCATCATATTTGCATGCTCAGACCAGAAAGTTTGATGCAGCAGGTGATGTAAGCATTCTAAATTGCAAAGTAAAAGCATTCAAATGCACTTGCGTACACTTGTGTGGCATGCATTGCATGTGCACCTTCAACTACAAAGTAGAAGGAACTGTAGCCTTCGTCCTAATCTGACACATCACACACCCACTTATTTGTGTGATTTATTACAGCTGCTGGGCATTTGCTGCTGTCAGTGCCATCGAATCTGCCAACGCCATTGAAACAGGGAAACTGTATTCTCTCTCTGAGCAACAAGTGAGTTTGTGCGTGCCTGGTTTGTGTGTGTATTTGTGCGCAGGGAGGGACTACTACTTCTTTGTGAGCAGTAGCTACGATGAGACCTTATTGTGCACGATTAAATGTGAAGTTGCACATCGGGGCTTGTGCGCATGTAAGCAGGCAAGAGGAAGACTCGACTTTGCTGTTCCCATATTAAATCTGCAGTCTCTGACTTGCTCAAATGATGTGTCCATGCTTACAAACAAAAACAACAACGACAACGACAACGACAACGACAACAACAACAACAACAACAACAACAACAACAACAACAACAACAACAACAACAACAACAACAACAACAACAACAACAACAACAACAACAACAACAAAAAAGACGACGACAACAAACGCGCTTGCTCCCAAACTGCATCTATGCTTCACACTTTGTGCTCTGTGCCTTGTGAGGCAGGGAAGCTACTCTAAGCTTTTTATAACCTGCGCACTCATACTACTCACTCGTTCAAAATGTGTGTGCCTTTGCTTTATGCTGCAAATTGTGCGCTTTAGGCCAGATAGCCCGTTCGTAGCTTGCACGTCAGCTTGTTGCTTGCACTCTAATTCGTCATCTCTGTGTCTCACACTTCACACTTTTGACACACTTCAGATTGTGCACTGTGAGGCCGGGAAGCCCAACAACTGCCAAGGTGGCAAAATTGACCAGGTACAGCATACATTTCGCTTTTGAAGAGTGTGTGTGTGTGTACGTGCGTGCGTGTCTGTGCATGCGTGCGTGCGTGTGTGTTTACTTTGTGTGCTGGGGCATGTATGCGTGTGTGTTTTACTTTGTTAGGTGCGGAACAGGAAGTAACCCAACACGTTATAGCTAATTGAAGCAACACGTAGCTGCACAAACACAACGCACACCCGTTCACCAATTCTCTTGCCGTTTGCAATTTTCCAGCTAGCTAAGTCAGTTGCCTCAATTGCTTGCCCTGCTGCTTTGCTTTCAAACAAAAACGACTGCATGTTACAAAGACAAACTGACACAAAACCGAAAATCACTTTCTCACGTTGTAGAGAGGGTGAGACTTGGAGGTTCAGTGACTCTTGCTTCACAATCTGACCTTTTATGACCATAATGGACTCTTTTGCTGCCGTTTCACAGGGCTTCAAGTTCATTCACAGAGGTGGATGGCTCAGTAGCATACCCCATTAATATAAAGGTGGCACCTACCAGAACGGAACACGCTCACGCATGACGGTGCTCATTCATAGATATTGGCAAACCAGAATAAGCAAATCTTGATCCTCACACGCACGTACACATACATATACACAAAACACCGCATGCACCCATTTTAAACATACATATACACACAACACACACAGGGCATGCTTTACGCAATTGACAACGGAGGCTTGACAGAGATAAGTGCTTACCCTTTCGATGGCTCTACTACTACATGCGACACGGAAGCTGAGGACTGGAAAGTTGTCCAGGTGTGTATTAGATTGTGTGGGTAAACCCCAGGGATGTGTCATACGGCGTATTTGCATTATACGCCGTGTCGTATTTAATGCGTATTATACCGCATTGCACAAATCGGGCCGTATTATACGGTTGCCAAGTTCCCAAAATTGCGTTAAAATACGATCGTATTATACGCATCTTGCGTATTTAACGCGTATTTTACCGTATTGAACGTCCCAAATGGCCGTATGATACATCCCTGGTAAGCCCTGTGTTAGGACGCGTGGGAGCGCCCTGTGTCCGGTCGCGTTTGTATGCCCTGCAGCTGCCCTGAGAGGCGTGGTCTGTGGCCATGCCAAGCTCCTCCTTAGGAGGAACAGGCTTTGTCCTGCCTGGTGGCATAATCCTTACAGCTGCCCAGTAGCGACGGTCTCTGTTTCTTTGGGTATTGCCTTTTTACCACTCAATGTATACATGTCTTGTGTGGGTATGTGTGTCCGCAGGTGTATACCTATGTGTGTGTGTGTGAGTGTGCATATGACGGCATGTTTTGCTCTGTTATGTACGTTTTCCAACTTCAAGGTGTGTATGTACGTGAGCACACACGTGTGTAGCAAGATGGAGGTTGTCTCAATGTGTGATGCTTCCCTGATAATTTTGTGAAATTGAGTAACGTAATAAAGGTGCCTTCCCCTGATAATAGCAATAGTAGTAGCAGTATTCTTTTGGTGTAATGCTATGGTGCCCTAACTGCCTGCCCTCTATGCACTCTGCTCTTTTACTACTCAGATTCAGGACCGGAAATTTGTGGAGTCTGGAAGTGTGGATGCCCTCATGAAGGCCGTTGCCAAAGGGTGAGAGAGAGAGAGAGAGAGAGAGAGAGAGAGAGAGAGTTTGCATGCACATGCACATTTGTACAAGCCTTCATAAGCTGAATCAATGAATGCAAGGGAATGTGTTTCATGTCCAGGTTCAAAGGGTGCTTCACTTTGTCAAAACTCACGTGTGTTGCAAATTTTTCCAAATTCATAGTAAAAGGTCACATGTGATGCTTTTACACACAAACCCACATTAAGCGAGTCACAATTAGGCAACTATACCGCCAATCAGGACCAAGTAAAAGAATGTATTTCCTTCCCTCTTTTTGAACTCCACTTTCTTCCTCATGCTCAGGCCCGTCGTTGTGGCCATGTCAGCCTCCGCCCCAGCCGTGACTAACTACGCTGCCGGCATCCTCGATGACTACGATGCTTGCTGCCCCAATGGGAATGACTGCCGGAACGACTTAGACCACGCCGTGGTGGTGGTTGGGTACAACAAGTCCGGTGAGAAGAAAGAAAGTAGCGCTTGAGGCACTGATGGGGTTGGATGTACATGTAACTGTTCTAGGATTGGACTAGATCTAATTGTTGTAGGGCTGGCCAGAACCATGTATTTATACGTATATACGGTGAAAGTAGCAGGGGAATTACCCTACATACGGTGGTATACTGTGTAAATACACAATTCTGACCTTCAAATGTATTATGACCTGGTTAACACCTCTTGTGGTTTGATGTTGTCGACCAGCTTCTGTGGTGATTTGATGAGTGTCGACCAGTTTCATGTGATGTGCAGTCCAGACATTGGAGAAAAAGTGCTAGGCAAAATAGTTTTTGATAAAGTGGTAGTACAAACCTGCAATATGCAGAATTCCGGGGGTATTGTGCAGTGCATTGCTTACACAGGCTCACTCATGCACACACGCACACACACACATTTATGTATGCAGCAAGTTAGTATACGTGACTGTGCAGAAAACTACTGGATCATCCGGAACTCATGGGGAAAAGGGTGGGGCGTGGACGGCTATATGACGCTATCCATGAGCACATCAGCAGGCTACCCTAATGGCATGTGTGGCATCCTGCACGTACCTGTGCGTCCTCTGAAGTCCAAGGACAACGTCATCTCTGGCACGGCACCTAGTGAGTGGCGTAGATTGCTGAAAGTGTACTGCCTCAGCTACCTCAATGGCATGTGTGACGTGAAAATTGCTATGAATAATGTCTTTGCATGGCACCTGATAATTGTGTCTGTGTGCTGTGTATGTAAGTTTTATGTACCGCCTTGTGTTTGTAACTGCTGCAGCTGAATGTACGTGTGTTGCACAAGTGAAGTAAACTGCAATTAATAAGATAAGAGAAGCACACTATTTAATTAGTGAAGCACACTTTTGATTATTAAAGCAAACCTTTAATTAGTGAAGCACCCTTTGGATAAGAGAAGCACATTCCCATCTGCGCTGCACATTACTAGTGAAGCACACTTTTGATAAGAGAGGCACACTTTTGATCAGTGAAGCACGCTTTTGATTAGTGAAGCACACTTTGATGAATAAAGCTCCCTTAGGATAAGAGAAGCACACTCGCAGCTGCGTGCACACTAATAGTGAAGAACACTTTTGATAAGAGAGCATTAAGAGAGCATTAATAGTGAAGCACACTTTTAATCAGTGAAGCACGATTTTAATTGAAGAAGCACACATGCAGGTGTACAGCACAGACACGCACATGCATGCACAGACAGGATGCAATAGACATCCAAACCCATCTGTCCAACACGTCTTGTGAGCATGCACGTGCACACATTCATGTGCACAGCAAACACATGAATCATCCCTCCCTCCCCTTCATGCATGCACTCTTGCATACACAGACAGTCAATCTCTATGTGTCGATGAGCATACACGTATACACACAACATACACCCACATGGGCATACACACATACACCCTCATGCGTGCTTGCACAGGCACATGCACAGACGCGCAGACGCACGTAGTGCATACCTATACAAACATACAATGCACGTAATAATTTGCGTCCACTCGGTGCGTGCTGCTCCTGCTAAAGGAGCTGCTTGTATGCATTCAGCCAACCTCACTCCCTTTAAAACATCAAAAATGTGTTTGTTTATTAAAGCTTTTTACTCCCCATTTTAAAATATAATATGTATTAAACGGTGGTTTTCACACCAGATATGTCAATCCGGTCATGCTACTTTTTGCAGAAAATGTTGCAACTGTGTTAAATGCCACCATCTAAGGCTCCTTCCGACGTTTTTGACAGCAACTTTGTTTTTAAGTGTCTTCAAGTTTGATGTACACACACACTCTCTTTCTCTCTCACTCTTTCACTCTCTTGCTAACAGGTGGCGCCAGCCTCAACGATTTGGCTTCGACTCAAAATTCGAGTCAAGATTCTGATGGTCAAGAATCTGGTAGTCAAGATTCTGGTAGTTCTATGATGTGGCACAGCAGCTGGGTACTACTTTCCAGCGGGCTGTTCGGTGCAGCAACTCTATTATTGGCAGTGCTATAATGCCATGATAGTGTGAAGTTCTTCACACCATCATGGCTATTGGTGCAGCAACCTTGCTTATGACAGTGCTGTTTTGAGCAAGCACATACGACGCAATATTTTTTTGTCATGCCTTTTTAACATGGCAGCATCCCCACTAAGGGGCACCTGCTCAATGCATGTTGCGTGAGAGTAAATTTGTGCGGTGAAGCATACAATTTAATATATTTGGAAAAGTCACACGTGTGCTATGCATTAGTTGGCATTACTTATGCATCATTTAATGGGGGGACATTTCAAGGGTGTCCTCGTGCATATCGCAGACACGTGTACAGCCTTATCTACGTATGTGCATCATGTGTTGGCTGAGCTACGAAGCTCCATGTTGCTATAGACTGTTTGTCACCCCTTGTCTGTGCTTGTCTGCAGTGAAAATAAAGTGGTTTTTATGAGCGTACAGAATGAGTCGGATTAGAATGTCAATCTACTCCCGTACCCGTTCCTACATCATCATTATTGCTTTCTTATAATCAGTGAACATTTGCAGCTGTGAACACTAGCAACATGTGATCCATTCATTCATCGGTTTTCTCCAGCGCGACAGCTCAATTATATAAATATTTTTGCCAGGACCTGCGTGTTGCCTGCCTGTTTTCTTCGCCGCTCAAGTTTGTAAGAAATTGATGAATTTCTACCAACATACCAACATGAAATAGAAAAACATGTTGGCTTATACGGGCACCTTTGTGGCCCTTCTTCCTGACATCTTTTTCTTTTAAGTTACGGAGGTTGTTTCCCAGAGGTGGTCGACGGAGGACTTATAAGGGGGTGTTTTTGAAGTGTTCCCAGAGTATGCGCACCCCAGCTGGCAGTTTCTAAGGGTAAGGGTAAGGGTTACACAGCTATATCCGCCAGCGAGGGCAGTTGAGCTATAGCAAAAAAAAAAGGCAGCTTCTAAGCTTAGCACCCAGATGTGCTGATAACACCCAAGCATGAAAGCTGCCAATAGGGGTACACGTGTCTAATTGCCCACGGCGTGAACCCAACATTTCACCACCAATATGACAGGTCATATCTCACCACCAACTGACCCGATTTTGTGTCATTTTTATATGAATAGTCTACATTTCAATAAAGAATATCATTGCAACAAAAATGGGGCAAAACGGAGCAGTAGTTGGCCAGTTACCCCATTTTCTGTCGTAGCAAATCACATTTCTGTTGTAGCAAATCAGGAGAGTTAATTGAAGAGATGTTAAAAGCCAGGTCGAGTCTCTTTCGAGCAAAGGCTGGGAACTGCACTTCAGACTGCAATTCTCCTGATTCTCTCTCTCTTTGTCTGCTGTTTCTCAAATCCAACTTGCTTGACACACTGACATATACTATACCACACACACTCTAGTCGGCTGCCGCGCCTCTCCTCCTCAGGGCTGGGAAGTTTACTCAACCACCATCTGGCTGAGCATTGAGTAGTTTACTGAGCTAATTGAACGCCGCAATATAAAAACCAGAAATTGCTATCTTCAATAAACTGGCTTCTCCAGCTTATTGAACGAGACTAGGCAAAACAACCTCGACTGAAAAACCAACTAACCATATCACACAAATCGTCACTGCCAACAATTGGGCGCGAAATTTCCCTTATAAAAAATCAGCAAAGGGGTGCCAAAAAGGGTGGAAACCAAATTCCACTAAATCTGCTTTTCAAAACCCAGGATAATTTGGTATTATAAAGGAAGTCCTCCTGTCTTAGTTTGGGATGAAAAGAGGTCCTGCTTGGGGCGTGGAGGCCTGTTATGGAAACTCAGTGCCAAAATAATTAGAACTGGATATCTGCCCAGACCACTGGGGTAGTCCATTTGGCCTCAAACTTTGTTATGTTATTTAAACACGATTTGCATTGAAGGAACATTTTCAGTACTTTTGCTTTGGTTGCTTCCTTTTCTTTCTTAAAAGCTTGGCCTTGTCTTGGTCGCACCACCCAACAGATGCAAAGGGTGCCTGGAGGGAAGCAGCAGGGATGAAAAGGTAACTCTAGCCCCAGAGCGCGTAGCTCCGATGGACGCGTCACACACATTTTATCCCGTGTTTTTGAACCTCAGGATTGCGTGTGTGGCGTCGGCTGTGTCTGGCTTTGCCATTTTCCTCATCTACAAGTCGTTTTGTGCTTCTTGTCGCGCGCTTGCACGGGAAGACCCTTAAAATGTCCCCTCCGGTACCTCCCACTTGCCCTAGGCCGTTTGTTCGAGAAATAGTCACTATAACTACAGTTCTCATAGTTTTGTGTTACAGTTCCTATAGTTTCAAATCCAACCTCATAGTTTTTTGGTCCCCTAACCCCCTAATCCTATCCCTAAAACTATGGCCCTAACCCCTAAAACTGTGAGGTTGGATGGAAAGATTGTAGCCCAAACTATTAGAACTATAGGTAAAGCGACTACTACCAGCTTTTTCGACTCCATGGAACACACACAAATCGTCGGTCTTGCGTCATTCGTCCTGTGTATGTGTGTGTGGGTCGACGGCACCCTCAATTTACAGCACGCATAGCACGGTGCTTGTTGTTGCTTGCACAGTCCCGATGGACGAGTAGCACGCATAGTACTCCATATTTTAGACCCTCAGGAGTGCGACTGTGGCGTCTGTTTTGGCTGGTTTCACTCTTGAAATGTCATTTTCACCCAGCTTGCTTGCACCCCAGCAGATCAGCTCTTCATTGGGTGCATCAGCAGAAGTTCAGGAGTGTCAATGTGTGTGTGGCAAGAGTTTTATAAGTTTGTATTGTGTGCATTGTAAAACGGAGCGCGTCCGGACGTTTTTTGTAAACGTAGGGACGTGCCGAGTTTGATTTATCAGCAACGTAGAACCGCGCTTCCTCAACAGGCACATGCCGCAATGTCATCAGCATTATCACAGTGAGGGACTTGAACTGAATCCAGGGCAGTGGCAGCACCTTTCTGTACAGTCAAGAATCTGTCTATGTCATTGTTATAAAGGGAGTACAGAAGAGGACTCAGAGGGCAGCCCTGTTTTAAGCCTCTGTTGGGTGCAACCTTCTCAGAAAGTTTGTCGCCATCAATGAGAAGGTATCCTGTGTACATGCTTTGAATGATATCTCTCAAATACTGCGGAGTCTTAATTTTTTTGCATGTGTCTCCAAAGCTTCTCTCTGGACTGTCGTAGGTAGCAAAGAGGTCCAGGAAAGCAGTGTATACCTTCATTGTTTCCTTTTTAACAGTCGCGAGAATGTGGCGAAGAATAAAGAAGGGCTGGTTGGTGTTCCTTGTGGGGCAGAAACCAAATTGAGAGTCTGGTATTTGATGTTCAGCAAGAGCCCAGTCCGTCAGCAAGTCCCTGACCACGTTTGCAAAAAGTCTATAGATGTTAAACCAGAGTCAGCCTTCAAGGCGTTCAAATCAGCAGCAAGGGCAGTGCCCTGAGCTTCACAGGATTGCATACGAACATTAGAGGAAGAAAACTCGTTGTGGAGTGCAGCAAACTTGGAGTCAAGCTCATCAAAATTGGAGTCAAACTTGTTTGAGAGGGCAGAGGGCATCAAGCTTGTCAGAGGCGTTTGAGTCACAGAGTATCGAGTCATTGTCTGACGAGAGAGCACGAGAGGAACTTCCTCTCTGCTTGCCACCCATTGTACGACCTGTATCGTCCAACTACTTTCGATCCTGTTTTTCTTATAATTAATATCTCCACCTCCTCTAATCCAAGGATGATGCTGGATGTTGGATGCTGGATGCTGGATGCTGGATGCTGGATGCTGGATGCTGGATGCTGGATGCTGGATGCTGGATGCTGGATGCTGGATGCTGGATGCTGGATGTTGGATGTTGGAGGTTCCTGATTGATGCTGGAATGCTAACGACCAAATTTGTCGCCAGAAGATAAAGGTTATCAATAAGACTGGCATGATATCAAGCTCGTTAAATAAGACGTACAGCCAGGTCTCTCAACTAGTGCTCTTAACTAGTGCTCTTAACTAGTAACTCTCAACTAATAACTCCGGCAATAACTGATCGCTTGTTACACGTTTTGTAGCTGATTGGGCATGACAAGCTGTCAATTCGTTTTTTCTAATCGTTGTGAGCAGGGAATCAGGATATCAGACTGGAGTGTTTTTGTAAAACGAATAGTGGCGCTGCGCTTGGAGATTCCTAGGTCGGTGCAAGTCATCTACTGACCAGCAAGTCTTGTGTGAAAAGGCATGGCAGGTGTGTGCAAACTTCCACAGCTATAAAGACCATATGGGTGATGCAAGATGTCTTCTTTCCAGCTGTATCAATTTTATATCGAGAAGCTCAAATAATTTGGACACTATTACTTTTCGGAAATTCTTTATCCCGCTCGGCATCAGGTCCTGAGTCCGGCTGTGTCATTCTTACAGCATTTGGTGACTAAATTTGGGAGAAAGGTTCAAATTTTTTAGCTATAAGGCTCTCAGTTTCTCTAGCAATCCATAAGCCCTAGACACTTTGTGTCCTAGGGTTCCAATTAATCGTAACAAACACCTTGAATGAAGCAAACTTCACCACGTGAACTGCACTATTAGTTTTAGGTCAAACCCATCTCAACTAATTCCATCTTTTCTTAACACGGGGAACAATTAATATTTCCATTCACACTACTACCCCTCCTGATACATGTGGTGAGTGACATCACTGCCTGGGCAGAATTGTGTTTTCCCAAAGTCGAGCGTTCCCTTACAAACCATGTTCTTGCTCTTGAATTGCAGTTGCAGTACACTGCTCAAGAGAAGCAATGCAATTGGTGTGGATTGATTACCGGCAACGAGGCCTCAAGCAGCAATACTCCTAGCAGCTTGCAGACCTCTGCTTCTCAACCACTTTTATTACCTCAGGGTTTGCCTTTCATCATTCATTATCACCTTTTACTCATTTTCATATGAATCCAGTTTGGTTTGATTGGGAGTGCTGGGAGAAGCGTAAAAAATCCATTGAGGCTGTGAAACGTGGTGATGCGAAACATGCCTGTAGGTCACTGAAAAAGGAGAGTGATAGCTGCAATC
>Ga0307948_1002436_pt1 | contig 13529 bp, 14 predicted proteins | sample OrgLakmetagen280_FD_201824 | JGI IMG/M metagenome (GOLD analysis project Ga0307948, IMG submission 201824) | Saline water microbial communities from Organic Lake, Antarctica - #280 | ecosystem: Environmental > Aquatic > Non-marine Saline and Alkaline > Saline | place: Antarctica: Organic Lake...
TTACCATAGTAAGGGTTCACAGGTCTGCGACACTGTTTCATGTGTGAGAGATGGCAGTAGCCTAACGGGGCAGCTGTTGCCACGTCAGCCTGCTGCAAGCATTTGATCATAACAAGGGTCCACGGGTCTTTGACACTGTTGTATGTGTGAGCAACGTCATTTGCTTACCTGGGCAGCTGTTGCCGACGTCGGCCTGCAGCCAGCAGCTTGTAGCACACACACCCACTTCCAAGCCGTGGCACTACTAGGAGCAGCCAGGCGGACCAAAGTGCTTCCATCTGTGTGAGTAACAGTAGATAAGTCCTCCGCTATAGTGAGTAACAGTAGATAATTCCTCCGCTATAAAGTATAACAAGATGCGTGTGAGAAGATGCACAACAAACTGCAAGCAAAAGAGTAGCCAAGCGAAACAGAGTTCTTCCAACATTGGAATTGTAGACATGTGTGTTTTTACATGTGTGGAGTGCACAAACGATTTCAGATCGCGACACTTCTCAAAGCAGCCAAGCAGATTAAAGTACAACCACCCGTGCTACTATTGTGTGTGCATGTCTGTCTGTTTACATGTGCCTTTGTACGGTGTTTCAGAAGATGAGTGCCATTGCCTTATACAGACGAATGCATCATATATTTTGCTACCTTAGAGTGCCAGCACACATGGCTTTGCAAACACTCAATCCCGCCAAAAAGAACACAACGCTTCGTTTCCTTGCTTCCGATCAAAAACAACCTTTGCACATAAATTTGTCCATTATCTTGCTGCCCAAACAGCACTGGCCACATATGGCCTCCATTCAAGTCACAATAATCCGTACAAGAAATGTTTGTAACAAAGGCTCCTACGCGGTGTAAGCGCTGGTTTAGGCCTTTCCTTGATGCACACGCATCCTAGTCAGTGCAACTCACAATTTCCACAGCAGCAGCAATACTCTTATGCACACTGACCCAATTCAATCATATAATTTTCAACATTCTTGCGTTGCTTTTTACGACAAAGCTGCCCATTATATTTGTACCAAGCCCTGCATTAATTGCTGATAGGTTGCTTCTCCTGTACGACCTAAAGAGGTCCAATGTCGACCTTGCACTCATCCACAATATCATATTGTGTGAGTATGCCATCTACAAGCACACGTACATGTGTATGTATCCATAATTCACGCTACACTAGTACGCTGGACAACATGAACGAAACAAGTGATCGTTTCAGCATACATACACCCTTCCGTTCCTTATTGAAGTACACCCCGCACTCACCAGGGTCGAGCAGAGCAAAAGACCACAGCTGGCCTTCAATTAACCCAAGATATTCCACCCAGGGCTTGTGAGTGAGGCTAATCTCCTCGCGCGCTGAAAAACCCAAATCCCGCGAGCTTGCGTAGAATCTGTGAGCATTTGAGCAGGTGTTTTGAAAAAATGGATGAAGTGATAGAAGATAGAGAGAGAAAATGCAATGCTGTGGCGATGCCGGGCATGCGTGCAGAGTTCTGGTACAAACACCGTAAACCCAAACCTGTGAGTATAACAACGTAAGAAGTGAGAGGCTACCACGTAGCCCCGACAATCTACGGGTAGTGCTAATTGAACTCACCTGCCACGTGAGGGGCTACCACGTAGCCCCAACAATTGATGAGTAGTGCTAATTGAACTCACCTGCCACGTGTGAGGCTACCACGTATCCCCAACAATTGATGAGTAGTGCTAATTGAACTCATCTAGCACATGCTGATGGTAGGGATCGTGTTTCAATTCCCACATGTATTCTTCATGCCAAAAATATGCGGACATGCTCTGTTCATTACGATGTGAGGAGGACCTGCCCACTTTGCCATCACTCCATACGAGGGGGGCGGAGGGATCTCAAAAGAATAGAACGAGTGTGTTGTCACGAATAGATAACGTAAGGCTGCACGTCATTACTGACTGTGTGCACAATCACTGTGCGCAGCAATCAGTGGAGAGCTCTCTTTGGAGGAGAAGAAAGAGCTCCCTGTGGAGGAGAAGAAAGAGCTCCCTTTGGAGGAGAAGAAAGAGGGGGGGAGGAGATTTTCAGGCAGTGGTCACAGGTTTCCACGTTTTCACGTGAGCAGTATGCGTGGGTAAAAATTCATCTTGCAGAGAGAGAAGCAGGGAGACTCTGCACAAGCAGCTGCGATGGAAGGGCACCTCACATGATTAGGTGAGCCAGTGTCCAGTCTTTGAAATCGTGGAATGTCATTGAGAGCGAGCATGTATGGATTCCTTGAAGCAAGTGCTTTAGAGAAACCTGATCCAGCACATCAGGCTTGCTTGCTCTGCGAGCTGCACCACCCGCTCTTCACTCAGGTGCACCCTTTGCTCTTGTTGAGTTGACATCTTTTTTTTTAACAAACATGCTGGCATGCTGGCAGTTGCATGTGCCGGACCAGCATCCTTCCTCTTATCCTTTCCTTTCAACACACAGTCCCTATAAAGTACTTTTCCCCTGTCACTGTCACTGTAAAAGAACGCATTTAAGTTTAGAGCACTTGAATGCAAATATTGTTAACTGCATCTTAAACATGTTGTCCTTGGACATGTTGTTGACCTTACACATGATGCTGAAGCTCAAGAAACGGTTCATACCCCCGACATTGGTGAAACCAAAGCTCATCGTGCGTGTGACACAGCTCATTTCACGGTGACATGTTGACAAGTGCTTGTAGTAAGTGCATGTGCCACACTCACTTCAGGCTTGTTTTGCTGCTTAGTAGCACAAAGGTGCGTTCCCAGTTCGATCCTAGAAGTGGAATTCCGTCATTCTTCCTGTATCTTTGTAGGTCCTCCCCGATGCTGACACAGCTGCTGCCAGCTGCTTCTGGTGTATCCTGTGTGAGTATGCATATACGGTTGCAACGTGTACGGTTGCAACGTGCATGAGTACGCCTGTGTTTGTGTGTATTTGTGTGTGTGTGCGCGTTTGTGTGAGCGTGTGTGTGTGTGTGTGTGTGTGTGTGTGTGTGTGTGTGTGTTGGTGTTCACACGCGCATGGGCGTGCGTGTGCGTGTGCGAGTGTGTGTGTATGTGTGTGTGTGCCTGCGCATGCGTGTGTGTGTGTGTGTGTGTGTGTGTGTGCGCGCGTGCGTGTGTATATTTATGTATGTGCGCGTGCGTGTGTGTATCTGTGCGCGTGCGTGTGCATGTGCGTATGCATTGTGTGCGTGTGTTTGCGCGCGTGTGTGTGTGTGTGTGTGTGTGTGTGTGTGTGTGTGTGTGTGTGTGTGTGTGTGTGTGTGTGTGTGTGTGTGTGTGTGTTTGTGTGTGTGTGTGTATGTGTGTGTGTGAGTGTGCGTGCGCGCGTGTGTGTGCCATAGTGCAGGTGTGTGTGTGTATGTGTGTTGTATTTCTTACTTGCACAGCATGAACAGCACAGCCTCAGTCTCAGTCTCAGTCTCAGTCTCAGTCTTAGTCTCAATAACTTCGTATTTCACACACCTGATCCACATTATCGTGTGCCTTGATTGGCCACATCAAAGGTTCGGCCTAGCCAGGAAACCCAATTCTGGTGTGGGGCTTCACCATTTTAAATTATGGCATTTTACGTGCTTATTTGGCGTTTTTGACAGCATTTTGTATTTTGGCAGCAATAAAGCTGAAATTTGATGTCAAGCAAGTAAAAACTGCCAACCGCACAAAGTTGCAGCAGGTGATGTGGGTTACACAAAGCAGAGGGATTTTGGGATCTAACGCCAATAAAAGAAGCGGGCACGCCTTCAGTGCATCTCTATCTGCAGCTGCCCGTGATCCACGCCGCCTGCTCTCACCATCCGTACTCTTCTTGAGGACCTTCCCGTATTATTGAGCCGATGTTTCCCAGCCCGCAGCATGACGTCACGTGGCTGGTGAGACTGTAGCGGTTCCCTTCCTCGCCACAATCTGCCTTATTTGGTCTTTGTCCCAGCAGTCGTCTCCTTCGGACATAGAAGAAGAGGCAGGTTGCGGCAGACACTGCAATGTGTTTGTGTATGTGTGTGTGTGTGTGTGCGTGTGCGTGTGTGCTCTGCGCGCAAGTTGATGCGACCCTGAGCCTGCTCCCCCCCACCCATGCACAGTTGCTCTGAGCTTTGATTTTGATTTCGAGGGTATTACATAGTTCCAGGCGAGATAGCAAATTCCCTATTGCGCTAAGAAATAAATTTGAAAATGGCAGCAAGAGGGGCCGGTTGGACGGGAAAAAAGGAGGCACAGGGGGAGATCTTAGGAAGAAATAGGTAAGGCTGAAAAAGTTGGATCCAAGGAAACCATATGAAGCTGCACGAGTTAGATTAGAGTGGCAGAGCAAAACACTGAAAACACTGAGGTCTGGATGCCCACGCTACCAAAAAAGCTTTGCTTGTTGTGGCCTACTCCGTCGAGAATGTACCTTTGATGATGATTATCTGGGAGGCATATGAGCAGAAGCTTAGGAAAGGCCTGTAACCAAACCAAAAAAGGGCTAGAAAAAAACTAGAAAAAGGACTAGGCATTCAGCTAAAAGAGGCAGCAAAAGGCACATCTGGTTGCTTCAGAAATTTCCCAAACGAGTTGGGCCATCCTTATACTGAGGTGGAAAGACAAGCTGGTGCTGTATGCGAAAGCTGACAAGATGTTCATGCGGACTGTCCAGCAAATTGTGTTCCTCATCATGAAAAGTGTGCCAGTCACAGATCCTGAGCTCAGAAGGCCTTCTGTTCCTGTCTGAGCTGGCTGATAGTTTAAAATCTCCCATGAAGCCGCCTGCGATGCCCAGAATATGTTCTCTCAGGGTCAGAAGCTGCTGTGAGATTCTAGTAAAGGCTTTCTATAAAAACTACTCTACATGTTTTACGCTTTAGTGCTGACAGGGGGTCCTTATTGGCCACTGACGGCATTTCCACAAGTGTAAGGTAAGGCCTGCGTCGCTAAATATGCCTCAAGGGACATCTGAGCGGACAAGTGTATGGTTCTGCAAGTTTGTCAGCGGCCTGATGTCGTGCACCAAGGGCAAAAGTGCCATACATTAATCGCAGCCAAGGGGCTCAGGTCGCTTGCGGAACGGATTGGCTGAGCTTCTCATGGGAATTCCTGACCTGTATCAGGTTGAATAAATAGAAATCTTGTACAAGTTGGTTTTAGCTTGGAAAATGCTCAGGCTGCCGGGAGGCGCGTGAAGATTATCAATGTGCCTTGTCTGGAACGCTTTTCTTGAGAAGTCAAGCAAGATGCTGAAGGCGTCTGGCACTACAACCTGCACCTGAGATCGAACTAGCTCCTGAGTTTATGCCGTTTAATGCGTTGGGGATAGAGGATGCTGTTTCTTATTTGCCATAGTGCACCAGCGCTATCTGTTGCAATATGGGTGTGCCCATTTATCAAAGTAGCAACTTCTTACCTGCTAGCTCGGCTCATCTGTTTATGATATTGTTGATGCTTGAGCCTCCAGGATTTAGTTTGGTGGTTCTGCTGACTACAGTCCAGCCCCAAATGACAGAGATCCACATTTGGCAACGCCCCTTTTGTGGGGCATAAGCCCCTAGCGTTGACTACCTCCCACACAACTTCACAGCCTCACCAGGATCACCCAGTGCAGCCCTTTGCTGCTGGCAGTTCCACCTTTGTGGTTTGTGGCGTTTGCCCTTTGTAGCCTATGTTGGCAGATCCATTTGAGTTATTACAATTTTTATACCAACAGATTCTTTTAGATCGAGGACTAGACTTTTCCCAGCCAAGCAAAAACAGTAGAAAAGAACAAAAACGCAGAGTGTAAACACTACCGGCAAGGAGCAGGAAAGGCACCACCCAATGGATGAAGAGACAAACAACATCCCACCTGGAGAGTACTAATAAGAGAAGTTTTTCAGTGGGGATCAGGTGGTTGGGAGGCAGAAGCCTGCACACCACCAGGAGTATTGCTCAGATATTTGTTGGGGTTGTGTTCAATGTCTCGTCTCATTTGTATGAATTTTGTTCGTGATTGCAATGCTTAGTTTTCTCATGAGTGCGGTGGCATGTAGACCAGTAACTCCGAGGCTGTGGAGTGGGTTCCTTGTGTGGCTGCTGTATATGGTGCCTGTTGCTCCAAGCAGGATGGTGTGGAGGGTTTTCTGGTGTCTGAGTAAGCGAGGCATTAGCAGCTTATGTTGTTCTCGTGCCTTTTCTGCTTGTTGGATAGGGGTAGTGTCTACACAGTACTCAATTTTGATTGGGTGTACATCGCGTTTGTTTGTTTGTTTGTGTCTCTTGGTTTCATAGCCAGGGGGTATGGATTGGCAGCGCCATCTGCTTGATTATCACGGCAGCTCTTCTTGCATTCTTGGCTCCCTGCCTAGTTTGGTACGTGTTTGTTGGGTTTCGTTTGGGGCGTGGTTGCTGGGTCGGAGTAATTATGATTGCATCTGGCTTGCTGGATTTCTGCCGCTGTCGTGCATTGAGATTGGAAGGTAAGAGCCATATTAAGATCATTCCTACCTGTGTCTCCTCTAAGAAAGGCGTGTAATGCCTTGTTGTACCGTTTTCCACGACTCCCTACATCTGCTTGTGCAAGCAAACACACTGTGTACCTTGTTGGATCGCTTTAAGAATCATTTGTCCAGCAGCGTTGTGCATGTTGATAATCATTCTATTTATAAACAGCATGTGGTAGGTGCCGTCTAGCTTCTAGCAGATGGGGCAGGTTGGTGGGCCTTCTATATGGTTGCACTGAGCGGCACACTTTTGGTTGTATCAAATCTGTGCGGCAGAACATGACATATTTTCTTTTCTCAAGAGGTGCAACTAGCCTTTTTTTCAAAACGAGTTACTTATGTCTTTCTCGACAATGCGTTCCTTGATCAGCACTTGGTATTTTGTGTAGCACTTATGATAGATGGTGCGCATTGCTCCCAGCTCACCTATAACAGATGGTGTCCACTGCTCCCACCTATACAAGATGGTATGCACTGCCCCCAAAAAAGGCTCTGGATACTCGTTCTCCCTACAGCCTTCCCAACTACATGTTCCTTGACCTCCCATGAGATGTCATTCACAGTGTTGCCCGTTTCAGACTGTGTGTCCACACCCTTCGCTTTGAGACCGCAACATGGAACCCCAGGTCCTCCCCTGCCTGTGATTTGTGTGAGGCTAATGATGACGTCCAGGATGAACAGCATGCTAATTTCCACTGCACACACCCCCATACAGTATCTCCTCGTAAGAAATATGAGTCCTTATTTCGAGAGGCAACAGCACAGGATGCTTCTATAAATTTGCACCAGAACAACAATAAACACCATTCTTTTCGTGAACTGATTGTTTTTTATGAGCAGGCTAGAGCAGTCGCACGCTTTGACTTTTACAGGAAAAGGCCTTTTCCTGTAAACTGTAAACCATGTAAACCTTGATGGTTTAAAACCTTTTTTGATTTAGGACCTAGTTCGTGTTGGACGTGCATGGCATGTGTGCTTTTGCACCATCGAGATCTGAGAAAATGGAGAGCCCCTCTGCTGGAGGCCCTGGTTGGCAGGTGTTAAGAGTATCTAGTAGGTGAGCTGTGGCAGATGGGGAAGGGTTTTCCACCCTTGCTGGCCAAAATATGGATGAGTTGGGATGGGCGTCGGTGTTAATGTGGATATCATGGCCACTGATTTTTCGCTGAGCACTTTGCTATGGCATCAGCGCACTCATTCCCTAGGATGCCAGCATGAGCTGTAACCTTGTAGATATGGATGGTGCTCTTTAGATAGCTCATAATGAGAAAGGTTTTGCAAGCTGACATGTGATTGAGCTCCAGGTATCCTGATGGCTGGTCCTCCCACGTTCTTTCAGCCATGGATGGCTTGGCACAATCATACTTGCCCAAACAGAGGCTGGAGTCCTCACAGTACTTGATCTCGACGAGTTGGATGTCGCGCCGAGTTTTGTTGAGGTCTTTAGGTCGGTGCTGTCTGGGGTTGGTGGCTGTACTAGTGGCTGGCGGTGCTGCTGAGATGCTCCCAGTCTCCCTCAATTGCCCCCTGCCACTTCGAAGAACCCACCCCCCTACATTAGTTTGTTGTTTTTGTGTTTTTGCAGCGATGGGAGTAACCAGCACAAAATCTGGGCGGCTGGAGGTAAATCTGTCTTTATTTGGGAAGCGGGGTGGGAAGAGCCATTTGGGAACAATTCTACTTTCAGCGGTTTCAGGAACCTGGAGATTTTGCATGGTCATCCTTCGTTGCTGCCTATATCTTTGGAAACAATGCATGATCCTAAGGAGCCTGTTTTGCTGGTAGCCTTAAAGATCATGCGGCATGCTAAGTTGTGTCTTTCGGTGATCATGTTCCTTATTTGCGTGTGTTTGCACCCAGAAAGGATGTGCAGGGCACTGTCTACTTGTGGGCAGAGGGGGAAAGTTTGACTTGTTGAGAGTTTTATTATACCGTAAGTTTTTAATTACGTAGGGTGCGTGCCTGTTCTGTATTTCATAATAATAAATTTGGTCTTAAAGGAAACATCGGATGATGTTAATTGAGCATTGCTAATTGCTAGTGGCTCCATTGGCAGTGCCGTCCTTTACGAGGGTCTGGTAGTATGCATGGTAGTTTGCTTCAGTTTTGGCATTTCCTAATTTATGGATAAGATGCATGTGTGCTTGAAGGGTGTCACGGTGGTTTGGTAGGTACCAAAGCTTTGGGGAAGGAGAATGGGCCATGTATGTTGTATGGGTATGATTATGGGTTTGTGTTTATTTTCTATGTCTTCTTTTGCAAGCCAGTTGATGTTGCAGAAGGGATTTCCCTCAGGGCCTGCTGTTCTGATGGGGGTGTCTGCAATGTCGGAGTAGGTGGTGGCTGACTGTTTAGCAAGGGCGTCGGTATGCTCATTACCTATATTACCGGCGTGGGACTTTACTTTGAAAAAGTGGACGGACGATGGTGATTGGCGGATTGTATTAGCTATGGAATGAAGGACATCTCCTTGGGTGTGGTGGCGATGGATATTCGGGTGTGACAGCTGCGTTTTGATTTGGTGCAGTGATGTAAGGCTGTCTGTGGCTATGTGTGAGTAGCCGTGTATCTTAGTTAGCTGCTATAGCTGCTAGCTCTGCACTTAAATATATCATAGCTGTGCGTAAGCACAGCAAGGTGGATTTTCCAATCATGGCAATTTAAAAGTTGAAAATTGCACTGGCCTGAACTATGAAAAAGCAAACGCTACGTGATCACCATCGCTCGCAAAGGAAAGAGGAAAAGACTGCGCAGGCAGATTTAAATTATTTCCCAATTGCTCCCTCCAAACTGCCAGTGCTGAGCAAAACTATTTGCAAAAAGAAATAGGGCATGTCCTACAAATCTCGATCAGAGCTGCCAGGGAGAAGCTCAGTACTGTTTCTGGTTGGAGAAAACGAAAGACTGGCTAAATTCAGGCCTCCCCAAAGATTCAAGAAACACAGTTAACGCTGACATTGGCAGCACCACAGAGACACACAACCAAGTCCCCCATGATTATGTGTAGCAGTCGCGCCACTGCAAGTCAAGGTGGCCCCTAATCGGAGAGTATCAATCCGAGAAAAACCTTCCTCTCAGATATTAAATTCTTTTGGGAATGTCAGTATCATTCAGTTTAAATGTGAAGGACGCCCTCACAGTCCTACTCTTATTGTGTGGGCATCAGAGCTTGGCATGGAGGGACTCAACAGGTGTAGTGAAACAAGTTTTGCACCTGGACGCGTTTAATGGAGGTGAGCGTCTCGTATTCACAGCTGCTGGAGCAGGATCAGTTGTACTAAGAAACATTATACATTATACCATGATTCACCATGATTCCTGACCTTTCCATAGCCTCCACAGACTCCACAGACGACATTTCTGCATTCCACACATTTGAAGACTCCCCCACCATGGTGCACAGCTGGCGCTTCCATCGCATGGTGTGGCCATCTGGCGTTTCTTGGACTGGCCATGAAAGACGTCCACACGGACATCAGGTCTGATGTCCTTCATGGTCCTGAGGTAAGTGCAGCAAAACATTACCCCTGCCAGAAGCAACATGGGACATACGCATTTTTGTAGTCTGGAATAAAGCTGCCAGGGAGCAACTTATTACAAACAACCCATCTTGGTCGGAGAAAATATAACAAGACTTCCTATCACCAGCGGCAATCTGGAATTTAAAACGCAGGCACCATACCTTTTATTGAATCACCAACTGAAAGGACTTTTTTCTTTAACCACCAACTAAAAGGATACCGCAAAATAATGTAGGCTCCCCAAACACTCGAGAAACACAGTTATCAGTGCAAATATTGGCGACATAAGCAATACATTACACAGCCAGGTCCCCTCCCATCATATGCAACAAAAGCGCTTGCTAGAACTCAAGGCCCCTAACTGGAAAGAATGGGCTTTCACAGCAGATGGGAGTTGTATTATAAACAAAGAAAATGGATCTCAGTCTATTGGAGCTGGAGTCTACCACCCTCAGTCCAACAAAATCACCACAGTAAATCCTGGAGGGACAAGCAACAATATAACCATAAGCAGAGCCAAGCTAGCGGGAATTGCTGCTGCTTTGATAAATGAACACACCCATATCGCAACAGACAGCGCTGGTGCACTATGGCTAATAAGAAATAGCATCCTCTACCGACAGCGCATGAAACGGCATAAACATGCCAAACTCCTAAAAATCATCGTACACCACATCCAGCTATCTAAATACACCATCCATCTCTACAAGGTTAAAGCTCATGCTGGCTTCCTAGGGAATGAGTGCGCTGATGCCATAGCAAAGTGCTCTGCGGTAAATCAAAGTGGCCATGATACCCACATTAACACCGACGCCCGTCCCCACTCATCCATATTCTGGCCAACAAGGGTGGAAAATCCTCCCCCTTGCCTACCAGATACTCCTAATACCTTCTAACGAAGGTCTCCAGCAGAAAGGCTCTCCATTTTCTCAGATCTTGATGCTGTGAAAGCACACATGCACGTCCAACACAACCTAGGTCCTAAATCCTAAATCAAAGAGGTTTCAAACCATTAGTCCACAAAGTGCTACACAAAATACCAAGAATTGATCAAGGAAGGCATTGTCGCGAAAGACATGAGTAGCTCATTTTGGAAAAATGCACCTCTGAAGAAAAGAAAAATGTCATGCTCTGCCGCACAGATTTGATATACAAAAATAAGCGTGCCGCTCAGTGCAACCATATAGAAGGCCCACCAATCTGCCCCATCTGTTAGAAGCTAGACGGCACCTTCCACATGCTGTCAAGCTGCAGTCATCCCATTATCAATAAAATGATTATTAACAGGCATAGAAGCTGGACAAATGATTTTAAAGGCAATCCAACAAGGCACACAGGGTGCATGTCTGCTAGCACAAGCAGACATAGGCAGTCGTGAAAAAATGGTACTACAAGGCATTATACGCCCTTCAAAAGAGATGCAGATAGGAATGATTCCAACCTGGCTATTACCTTCTTCCAATCTCCATGCACAACAACGGCGGAAATTTAGCAAGCCAGATGCAATTATAGTTTCTCCGACCCAGCAAACACACCCCAAACGAAACCCAACAAACACTTATCAAACCAGGTCTGCCAATAATGCAAGAAGAGCTACCCATAACAACCTAGCAGATGGCGCTGCCACTCCATACCCCCTGGCTATGAAATCAAGAGACATACAACCAAACAAACCCCTTTTTATTCATCTAAATTAATTACTGTGTAGACACCTCCCCTACTTAATAACAAGCAGAAAAGGCACGTGAACAACATAAGCTGCTAATGCGTTGCTTACTTGGACACCGTAAAACCCTTCACACCATCATGTTAAGTGCAAAGGCAACATTTACAGCAGCCACACAAGGAACCCACTCCACAGCCTTGGAGTTACTGGTCTACACACAGCACTCATGAAAAGATTAGGCCTACCTGCAATCAGATCCGCAACCAAAATCATACAGATGAGACAAGACACATTGAACACAACCCCCACAAGATGAAAATAAAGAAAAAGAACTACGCAGACAGCAAAACACTCCCTGCATCAATTAAGGAAAAGGAGACACATTGCCCGAATTGCTGAGTCTCTCCCACCAAAGGAGAAAGAAAACTAGTGGGGATCTGGAGGGTGGCTGGCAGCACCCTGCTCCAGACCGAGCCCTTGAGAGCAATTAGTTTTTTGAGCGCGCGTTTAGTTGCAGTCAGTTTGTACGCATAATGCACAGAGTGAACATGCAATTTTAGGGCAGTCTTGTGGGCCCTCTGTGAATCGAGGCCGAGCTCTTTTAGATGATGCAAAGTGTTAGAGGTGTAGATTGATCCTCCCACACCAAGAAGGATGGTGTGAAGTGTAACTTGTTGAGGTAGGTAGGTAGGTAGGTAAGGTTACATCGCTATATATGCCTCAGGGGCATCTGAGCGGAAGCTCATAACTTGTTTAGCTTTTGCTGAGAGTGTGCATAAACTCTCGTGCTTTTTGTTAGAGGCCTCCAGCTGGTGTCCAGGCCTAGTGTCTTCACAATACTTCACTTCTGTGAGGTGTATCTCCCTCTTATTAGCGTTAAGTTCGTGAGCTCTGCGCACTTGTCCATGAGATCTAGCATGCTGCACCTGTTGCAAGTGGGGAGTGGAAGGTGGTTTTGATTTAGTAGGTAAGGGAGTAACCAAAATTGGATCAGGGCGACTGGAAGTATGCCTGTCTCTGACAGATAAACGAGCATCAAAAAGCCAAATGGGTAAAGTCCTATTACCAACAGCTCGCCCCCACAAATATCTGAGCAATACTCCTGGTGGCGGCGGTGCTAACCCTTCCAGAGGCCCCTTGCACCCAGGCAGCAGCGAGCCAGCTGCTCTCGCTGATCCTTGGGGATGTTTGCATGCTTAGAATAGAGCAGGGGGGGCTTATGGTTCTTCTTCTGCAGGTCGGTGGGTCGTGGGCAGGCAGATGACTTGCCCTCAACCTAACAGTTTGACCCTGCCAGTCCATATCCCCAGGCTATGAAACCAATGGACATTCAACCAAACAAAATCACAGAAATCCAGTTTTTGTTTAAGCACTTCTCCAAGCAGGAAGGGCACAGGATTAACATGACCTGCTGCCAACGCCACGCTTTTGTTGGCTTTTTACCATGGCTTCTATACCAGTCTATTCTATTGGAATTTAATTTAAAGCAGCTTTGCTCCCAAAAACACTTCACAGCCTAGGACTTGCTGGTCTGGCTGCCACAACGAAGGTTACCTGTAATTAATCAGGTTTGCAGCAAAATCACACAAATCAGACGGAGGAGCCTCCGTTACTTTCCACACCATCCTTTTGGGTGTGGGCGGCACCATCTACAACACTCACACTCTGAAGCCTTTGAAGGAATTGGGTCTCGATTCTCAAAGAGTTAAGAAGCTTGCCTGCAAGCTCCATGTGCACTCTGGGAACTTCGCTGCTAAACTTGTCCATACCAGACAAGCCCTTTCCAGTACTGTTATCAACTCTCATCAGGAGCCGGTTTCAGGCCAAGCCTGCAACCCTCCTGATCCCCATTAATTTTTCCTTTCCTTTTCGCGGTGGAGGAGCTTTACGTTACTCGGTACC
>Ga0307948_1002444_pt1 | contig 13509 bp, 12 predicted proteins | sample OrgLakmetagen280_FD_201824 | JGI IMG/M metagenome (GOLD analysis project Ga0307948, IMG submission 201824) | Saline water microbial communities from Organic Lake, Antarctica - #280 | ecosystem: Environmental > Aquatic > Non-marine Saline and Alkaline > Saline | place: Antarctica: Organic Lake...
AAGTGGGACATTCAAAACATACATAACCATCCCTACCAAACAGCCTTAGGTTCCGGACAACACTCAGGAATCAACAAATTTAATAAGCTACCCAATGACCACCCTCAAGCCTCAGAAGGCCCGGATAACACAAGTGCCCTGCTGATTAGCACTGACCAACCTCATAATCAATGTAATATCGACGAAGCACCCCAAAACAGCTCCAGCCAAAACCTAACCCGCAAAGTAAAAGATTGGCGGGATTGGACTACACTGATGGCAGCCTCCAAAAGAATGAAGTAGGGCAAGACACTGGATCAGGCGTATACCACCCTCACTTAAATGTTTCCCACTATGTAAACCCAAAAGGCATGGGTATAGTCAACACCATCTCACGTGCAGAGCTAGCAGCTATAGCAGCTGCAGTCATACACGGCTACTCACATATAGCCACAGACAGCCTTACATCACTGCACCAAATCAAAAAGCAGCTCTCACACGGCCAGCAGTGTAGACATTTCCCGCGTATTTTTTTCGTACCTACTACGGAATCCCAAGATTCTGGAGCAGCTCTCAGGGCCCCAACATGCTTGTTTACAAAGCAAGTGAACGGCTACGTATATTTTGCTGAGCCCATCCTGCGCAATCACTAGCATCATCTTAGTGCCCCATGACAATTTCCAAAGAGGGAAAGCGGCCTTCCTGCTGTGCCTCCATTAGTAAGTTTGCTGACCACATAGTCATGCACCGGCCCAAAGCGTCCCCCGTACGCTGCCACGTTTTTAGCTCTGCAAAAATGGTGTAAGCCAAAGTGGAGATCGGCACTTGGTGCTGGCAATTGGGTGCGGTGTGTGTGCATGGAACACAGCCAGTCAAAGCAAGTGGGTTGTGCGTGCTTTAACGTCAGGGTCGCTTAAAGCATAACATACATGGTCAAGGAAAAAGGCCTAGCAAAGTGTGTCGGTCACAATGGCACCTTATACCAAAAATATATTGCACGTGTTTAAAGAATAGCATATCCAGGATCAGTATCAGTTATTTCGTTATTTCAAATGTCAAAAGCAACATTATGGGAACAACAAACAGCGTCTTGTACTCATGCAGTGAGGGGTTTTGGGTGTTGGCACTTGCGCACTCCTTCCCTTAATCATGCGGATGTTATAGCACTACCATCTCAGCATATTCTATCTGTCTACATACACTTAACGTACACGGAGGCATGAAACAGGCAAGTATGAAGCACCAACGCACGCGCAAGGTATGTAGATCCAGGGAGCACCAAGGGTGTCAGCGTACTGGAGCTCGTCGGCAGCAATGGCTCCGCCACCCAAAAAGAATGAGAGGGTGATTGCTCCTGCTACATTATCTGCAGGACTGCGTGGGCACAGAGCATCGGTGTAGAGGAATTACGAATTACACTAAGCAGTGACAAACCTCTCGAGCATTTAAGATGTATGAAGGGAGAATGTTGCTATGGGGTATTGTAAATTGTAAAGCTTACCCTGCCTACAATTTTAAATAAACGTGCCGTAAAGAGCCCGGCCTGACCACTGCCTAATAAAATTTTAGAGCAGCATTTCTGAATTTGAGAGTTGTGTCAGCATTAGATTACGGTATTGAACACATTTCTTGCATTGTCGTCAATTCAAGTTGTTTTCCAAAGTTACCATTTAGGTGTTCCTGAGCACACACTGCAAACTTGTTGTTTGTAAATCACTTGAACATCGCTTTTGGAGCCGAACAATATGCTGCAAGGAAATTATCAGGCAACATGACTGCTTTGACTTGATGATCACACTTATCATCAAAGCAAAACATAGGCCCTATTAAAAGCATTTTATGCACTTTGGCTGCCATGCAGCCTTTTCCTTCCAATAGGCACCGCCTACTCTGCTGTGACCAGGCCTGGACACAAGATCTTAGCAGCAACTGTTTGGACTTCCAAAGCAAAGGCTTCCATGCTTCCCTGCTTAAATTTAATCACATAGAGAAGCATTAGACAAAAACAATCAAACGGTGGCTACCCGTGCGTTTTGCGCAGCCATGCTGCTCTCATTATCCACAAACCAACATACCCCCCCCCCTTCAACACACACCTGCCATAAAAGTGCAGCCCCATGTAGTAGCGAGCACCGCCCACAGGCACACCATTTCGTGTACCCCCCCATAGCACTTCCTTGACCTCCACTTCTTTGCCATCAATCACTTTCTTCACAAGCTCATGCTGCTCCTGGCAACTGCAAGCACAACACACACACTCAATACAGTGGCAGGCCACTAAACTGGCAGGACCATAAAAAACCGCAGGTGTATTTGCTTGAAATATGGCGTATGTGAGGGATCAGTGGCAACTCCAAGCATGATACACAAACCACGCGCAGAAGAGACGGGTTGGTCAAACGTTTAAGGAGGGAGGGGCATGAAAGGGCTTGCATACGTGCGGTGTACGTTTGCTTGAGCACATGTCAATCCAACGACACTTTTTTACCACGTCCTCTCTGCGCGCATTTAAAACCGTGTCATGCCTGTTCCTGGGGAAGCTAGCAAAAATAAAACTGCAGGTACCTAATTTTTCTCCACTGGCACACGATGAGTATGAGCATGGCTATGCCTGACTGCGGGGCCAAATTGTCCCAAATGTTGCCTTTGCAAAGTGTGCCCATTGAACACCTGATCTTGATTAGGTTGAACTTTACATCTGACCCAACCTAAATTACCCTTTACTTATAAAGTCGTTCAAGACCTCAGGGTGACATCAATTTAATGTACCGAGGGCTGGCCATAATCGTACGTGTGAATGTCTGTTGTATGCACTGTACTTTTAGAAGGGAGACTACCACACATAAAGTCATCATACACAGTATACATATACAGCTCTGGCCAACTATAAAATATACCATGCAGAAGATAAAAAAACAGACGGCGGGGTTACTCAGTGTGCACATCGTATTATCATGTGAACAAGGGCACAAGGGCACGCACGTGAACACAAGGGCACCCACGTGAACACATAAAAACATGGTTTTCTTTCGGAACAGGCAAGCACCTACACACGCCCTCGCTTGAAGTGCAAGAATTTTACGGACCCCTAAGCAGCTCCTTCCCTAAATAAATGTGAGGAGCGGTCATCCTGTTTGGGAGGGTATGCTTCCCGTTTCTTCTCCCTTGACATGTATCGATGCCCAAAACACAAAACTCACACCAAAGGAAGGTTTCGCAAAAGCCTGCACTGAGCAGCACTCACATAAAAACATGGTCCACCCAGCTCTCGTGCGTTCCAGAGGCTTGCAGTGCTAGGACGTGGCATGTGTGCTTTTGCTGCAGCACCTTAATTACAGCCCCAATTGTCGGCACATGGGCTGGGTCGCCTCCATACACGAGCAGGAAGGGCTGTGCAGTTTAAACAGAGATATTAGTGTCCAGGTATGTATATATTAACCGAATTGTCAGTGTTGAGTGCCGTTGCTCGCCGCACAGACGCGCACTTGGCCAGAAAATACATGCAGGAAAATTGGCGAGGAGAAAGCAGACTGAAGTCCTGGATGCTGCCAGGCATGTATGTATCTATGAAATGATCCGCTCAAAATGAAACACTGAAAGCCCAAAGATCTCTACAACGCATTTCCTGGCACCGTAGTTTGTTGTGGATCTCATTGGATCTCATTAATTTTGCCTGTTTGACCTGGTGTTCTAATACTGACCATGCTAGCCGGAATGCTCGGCATACATGTTCAGCTTCAAATTGTCAATTTTGAATTTAAGGGGCTTTTTGTGTGTTGCCGGATGAATCCACCCGTGTTTTCTTACTCACGTGTTTGCATCATGTGTGTGTGTGGCGCATATTTGTAACGAAGGTATGACTTTAATAGAGGAGCAGTAATGCCTGGCAGTCTTGATCAAGCGTCTAAGCGATCCACTCACCTTTCCTTGACAGCGCTTCTCAGCAGCTAGGAGGTAAGGGGAAATGGCTTCCACAGCACCTGCATTTGAACAGCCACATTCACGTCAGCCAATTCACGTCAGCCACATTCACGTCAACTGGCAATTTTTTTCCAGGTAGTACGATCTCAGTAGATGTAATTTACCTTCAACGCTTTCAAACAAAGCCTTCTCAGAGTAACCGACAAACAGATATACCTGCAAATGTGTGTGTGTGTGTGTGTGTGTGTGTGTGCGTGTGTGTGTGTGTGTGTGTGTGTGTGTGTGTGTGTGTGTGAGGGTGTGTGTGTGCGCGCGTGCGGGTGTGCAAGCGTTCGCAACAATACCTAATTAGGCTTAGAATGATGAAATGAAATATGAAGGGACCCACCTCTTGATAACCTTTTACAAAAGAAAACAGGGCAGCTTCATCCTCAATTATCGACGGGGGCATCCGTGATTGAAAATTAAATTTTATTGACTAACTGAACCTTATTCTATATTTAAATTTCTCCCCTTGATTAATTACACATGGCCAAAAAATGGTTGACTTTGTACACAACAGACCTGCCAGACAAAGCACTAGAGACTTGTTTTCTCACTTGTAAAATGTGGGTCCTCTCTGGAATCAAGACCCCTCACCTGTGAAGTCGTGCAACGAAAAGACATGAGACAGGACACTGCTGGTTCCCTCACGCCTCCTTCAAGAGCGAGGACACCTGTTGAGGCTACGGAAGGTACCCATGGATAGCATTTTCAAGCATGCAAGACATATGAAGTACATGTCAAGTCTTTATTTCCAGCAGCAAGGTTTTTCTCCCTTCAATCATTTACCCCTCCTCTCGCAGCACGCATGCAAGAGCTTGTGCGCACCCACCAACAGCAACTTCAGCAACTCGGGTTCGCACGGCAGCAGATCGTGCAACGGCAGGCACTTTACACGGGCAACACCCACTCAAAAACGCCCGAGGACAGAGACCCCGAGGTGTTTAAATGCTGCAACACATTGTTCAAATTATTGACAGTCCTTTGAACCATGCTTGAGCGCCCAGTCATAGTATAGATTCACAATGGTGCTTGAGTTTGAGTAGCATGAGGATACGTGTGCTTTTTAGAGCTGGCAATGTCCACCCAATTGACTTCAACATCCGTGCCGCCCCTTTCCCTATTCAAGAATGAGGGACTGTTGATCTGCAAAGTCAGAATTCCAACAACGTTGCTGGAAAACCTGCAATGTGGCTGGCTCAACTTCAAACACTTCGGTAATGTTTGTTAGTTCCAGTGATGTGAGAAATGTTGTTCGCACGCGCTCCTCCTCGTATTCTATCTGGAGCAGCATAGAAACCTCTAAATTACAGCCTACCTGAAGCAACACATAATAGGCTTGCAGATTAGACGAGGTTGGTGTTTGGCCTATGTGTGTAGCAGCTCCTATTTCTTGAAATGTTTTTTTTCCGGAAACGGTTTGCCTTATAGTGTACATCACACACAAGAACAATCACACACCCACACAAGGGACCCCTACACATACTCTAGCATCTGGATCACCCACATAGGAGCTACAGGTGGCTGCGGTGCCTTCAGCAGTATTTTCTTCAACGTCTTTAGTTCCTGGCTGATTCTATCTCCTGGTCCTACACAATGGCCTGCAGGTGAGAAGAGCCAAGCGTTTGGCCCTTGTGGAGCAGCTGACAGCCGACCAAGCTCCAGCAGAGGCGGTGTTGGAGGCCCTTAAAAAAGTGAGGCGGTGTTGGAGGCCCTAAAAAAAGTGAGGCCCACTTTGCCGCCTACAGTAGGCCAAGGGCAGTGCAAAGCATGTCCCACCCTTCCTTTGCATGACCACAGCCTTTTGATGCATGAGCATGATGTGAGTCGTTCTTTTTGTTTACAGTCAAGTGCACTTTTTGTGTGCACTCAAGTGCAACAGGAGCAATTATATTCTTATATTCAGCAAAGGAGACATCAGAGGACGAGGAAGTAACTGCAAATCAGGGTCTGCAGATTTTGCAGATTAAACCAGGACCTCAGAATCAGATACAGGGTGTTTTGAGCATGGATTTGGAAAGATATCAGATATACGGATATATGCGCTTGGTGTGAATAGTTCTGGCAATCCTATTTTGTCATTGCAGGGCTGCAGCTTGGAGGAGGCCCAAGCAGCGGGACAGCGGCTCCAACAACAGATGGCATCAATCCACAATAACGCTGCAAGGTGCGGTTTGTGTTGGGCATCCATACACCTTTTAATTGTGGAAATGATTGGTTGTACGCGCTGCCTTAGTTCTTTTGTTAGCATGTTGTAAATTCCTCGAATAAGAGTACAAAGAGCTTTATCACAAGCGTTTTTATTTTCCACCAGAAAGCCGGTTTTGCTAAACCCACTTGAAAAGAAATTAATTACAGACTTCTACACTACACTTATTCAGCACCGTAGTCGTAGCTTGTATATTGAGCTAATAATGAAACACTACTCTATCTTCCTGACATATCACGGCCTTGTGTCATTTCTTCCGTGGCATTCCATCGACAAGGTCCCCTTCACACAATGTTGACATATCTCTTATGCCATTGCCAAATAATCATCATTTACCGTGGAGCAGCGTAACGGATTGAAAAAACAACTAATAGACCGCATGTGATCGATGCAAGGAGCGGAAAAACTGTTATTTTGCACCAAAGCGAGCTATGTGATCCCTTGTTTGTATTAATCTCGATTTCAATACACTGTGAGGGGGGCAGCAATGTTAGAATGTTTGTGGTGCACAATCATGTAACACACACTCTGTGCTTAATATCTCTTTATTTTTGCAGCAATGCTTGGCATCATTTAACGGTATGCGTGAGTTCTTGAAATACAATCTGTCTTTGGCTGCATCACACTTTTTTTGCTCTTGATATACAGGGCTACCTCTTGCGCCAGCGAGGGAGGCAAACTTTTGGCTCAGGCGTCCATTACTGGTAATTCAGTGTGTGTGTGAGAGAGAGAGAGAGAGAGAGAGCTGCTGGTGAGAGCGTGTGTGTTATGGTGGATGAGAGGACATTTGTTGCTGGTAAGCAAGAAGGCGTGTGCTTACAGTGAGAAAGGGGGCGTGCATGCTTGTCTGTGCAAAAGCGTTTGTATATGGTGAGTAAGAGGTGTGAATATATGGTTAGTGAGGTGGGGTGTATTGTTAATTATTTACAAACGCATCGTTGGACACTTAGGTCGATTGTGGAAATATGTGTTCATACGTATTATACGTGTAGACACATATCAGTATCATACATGATCGTTATTATCATTATTATCATTATAAATATCAGTATTATATGTGTAGACACATATGACTGGCAGCGAGAAGGTGTGTTTTATGATGAGTGAGGGGGCGTGCACTGCATGTGTGTTTTATGATGAATGAGGGGGCGTGCACTGCAGGTGTGTTTTATGATGAATGAGGGGGCGTGCACTGCAGGTGGTTGAGAATACGTGCATTGCTGGCGAGTGAGGGGATCCTTTGTTTGCTTTGCTTTGTTTGCAAATTTAGCTGCTTGACTACTGCACAGGGGCTGTATCAAAAGAGCATTCTAGTCCACAGACGTTTATCATTAGGGAGGAACTGCACCAGTGCCTGTCAAAATAATCTTCTGGTTATTATCAGTCACATCGTTAAGGTATTGGATTTAATCAGTGTACTAAATTATTATCAGTCACATCATTAAGTTCTGGTTTATTATCAGTCACATTGTTAAGGTATGTGGCCCATTCTGGGTCAACACTGTGCAAATTGTGCAAGGCAAATGTACAGCTGCTTTAGAGGGGGGCAGGGTTCTTGGTAAGATCATGCAAAGTGCCACAGATAATCTAACAGCCACTGCTCTTTTGGTCCAACTTTACTTGCATATTCATTGCTGAGTTGCGTCTGTTGCCATCCTTACCGTGCTAACAACGTAGGTAGCACACTTTGTCGCCTGTACATACATTTTGCTTATTCTTGCAAGAGCTAGTTTTCTTGCCAAAGTCCATCTCTTTTTTTGCATATTATGGTTTGGTATTAATTGACAACGTTTCCAGTCAAATTGATATTGATTGAAAGAGAACGCACTCCTTTGAAACATTTATTGCCTCCTCACCTGTGCAGGCAGGCAGCCCTCCCTTCAAGCCTCTAGGGCTGCAAGCTTTGATCGGTCAGACAGCACCACCAACGACCCTTCATCTTTCCAGCCCGGAAAAGTGCGGTTCAACCCAGCTAAAGGTCAGCACACATGTATCTTGAATGCATTTGGACATACAGGCTCAAACACACACGTGCACATACGCTCTCTCTCTCTCTCTCTCTCTTCTCCCTCTCTCCCTCTCTCCCTCCCTCTCTCCCTCTCTTTTTCTCTCTCTCTCTCTCTCTCTCTCTCTCTCTCTCTCTCTCTCTCTCTCTCTCTCACACACACACACACACACCCACACACCCACACACAGACATGCACGTACACAAACATGCGCACAATGTAGGACAGCAGCAGCATCGGCAGCATCAGCAGCTCCCGGATGCTCTCGAGCCCCTCCAGCGGCGCCATCATGACTCGGTGAGCCCTACCTTCTGCCACAGTGAGCCCTATTACAATAGTGGAGCAGGCACTACTTGGTGTGCAGCAGCTTTTAAATGTGCTAATCACGTGTCTTTTGCCAGTTACACTGCAATGACAGGCGCTGCATAATTGAGCATGCAGTACATCACAGCCATCCAGGCCCTGCTTCTCTTGTTCGTGCATAAAGTCAATGGAATCATTTAGCGTCTGGCTGTTTATGGACTCAGTTTCTATGTGGCCCCATTTCCTTGGTGTATGTTGGGGAGTGTTTATCACCGCCTGCAAAATATTATATTGTTCAAGCATTGCAATTTGTTGCCGGTTTTTGCAGTAGTGCTGTTCGCTGCCAACAACAGTAGAAGTGCACGCGTCAGAGGTGAAGTGTGCATCAATGCCAACTAGAAATCACAAATTTACACCAGCCAAGCCCCCACTGCTTGCAATATAGATGTTGTTCCCCTCTCCTCCCAAGACTAGCGTCACTGTGAGAAGTCGCCAGGGACAGTGGGCAGATGGCGAAGATGGAGCTGATGACCACTTGTCCCAGGCTATTTCACAGGCCATGCAGAGCCGCATGAGCAGGTGACAAAGCAAAACTTCTCATCAAATCACTTCTCATCAAATCACTTCACATCAGAAGGTGACCAAGCAAAACTTCTCAGTTCGGGCGTTTCTTAAGACGATACATGGTACATGGTGAATCGTACAGCTGCAGCGATTTGGAAACCCGCAAGTATAAGTGTGCATACCCTCTTGTAACTGACTATTACCTTTGCCCCTAAACTTACTCACGGGCAACAAAACTGTGTCCTTACTGTCACACAGAAATGCTTACACTCGCAAACTAGCTCACAATGGCACCCTGTTTCTTCCACACACCTTGCTCCCCCTTGCCCTTCTCTTCCACACTCACACACAGGTCTGGAGCGACGTCTCCTGCCGCCACCCATAAGTCAGACCGCACTTACCCTGCCTCATTTGGATCCGGGGCACAGTCTTTGCATGGGAGGCACACAAGGTGCTTGCTTCATGCAACCTGCAACTGTGCTGTAAAGATGTACGTGTATACACTTTAAGCTCCGTGCGTGTAGGAGGTCCCTGTGCCAGGTTGCGTTGTTTAAAACCAGGTTACGTCTGGCCTGAAGTAATGGGGCAGGTCCCTTGCTTGAGGGCCTGGGCCCTTTGTAGGGCTGCAAGCGCACGTGTTCATCATTCGGAGTGATTGTCAAGTTGCTTGCCAGATTAGTTATTTAGTAGGATTAGTTATAAATGCTCGAGTGCACTTGTAGGTATTACACGGCTCAGGTTGTACGCTGTGTAACACAAGGGGCAGGCGGGGCCTAGCCAAATATATATGGTATTCTTTTTAATGTTATTAATGTGTAATCATATATATAACATGTATGACACGTATGTATATAACATGTATATATGTATGTTATATAACATATTTATAAACATGTATGAGACGTATGACACGTAAATAACATGTATGACATGTATATATAATATATCACATGTGTAAGGTTGGCCAGAACCGTTTGTATACACCGCATATGACCCTATATCTGGTGACTTCCCTGCCAAAAACACCGTATACCGGACAGTACCGTAACGAATGCGATAATCCAAAAATAATAAACCTCAATGTGAACAATGCGAGGGGGGCAACACTTAATTAATGAACAAAACGCGAGCCTATGCGAGGGCTGTTTGGCACTCTGAGCTGCTTGTGCATGCGTATGTACGCGTGTGAGCATGCTTGTGTGCGCGTGTGTGGATGCGTGTGCGCGCGTTGCATATGTATGCAGGCACAGGGATGTGCATGTGTGCGTGTATGCACACGCATGTGCATGTGTATGCATGCGTGCGCGCACGCGTACATGTGCATGTGAAGGACGGCACCTGCTTACACTGCTGCTCCTCCCCAAAGGACCCTTCTGCTGCTGATGCCTGAGGTCAGCCTAGGCCTCCAGATGGCCTCTTCTTTGCTGCTGCTGCTGCTTCCCGCTCTGTTGCATCCGCTCTGTTGCCCTGTCCTCTCCAACCCGCCTTCTGACTTGCTGTCCGGCTACTGGGCTTGAATAACGCCCACCTGTGCCCAAGCTGTTTGTGCCGCTCGGGGGCCTTCCCGGCCCCTTCCCGTTCATGCTCACAAAATTATAATAATTTTGCCCAATGCGAGCTTTGCGAGGCCTTTTTTTTTTAGTTATTATATGTGCTCGTGACACACCGCGAGGGGGTGAAAAACGTCCGCGGTATGCGGTGATATAAGTACGGTGCGGCATACACTGTACACTGTATACATATATTACCCAACCCTAAGCACATGTAATGTATAATATATTATATATTAGGTATATGGTAAGTATCTGTATAGGTACAACAGCATGCGTAACGTGCTTGCAGATGGTTGCAAACCAGGTTCAAATTAAATCCCAGCCAAATCAAGTGCAACTACTTTTCTTGGTCAAGATGTTCTTGTGGCTCTTTAATTGGACACGTTTCTCTCTTTCATTCTTGGTATGATCGATGCATGTATCTGCTTAAAATGGTTTATTGGCTAAAATAAACTCCTTTTCACATTCAAGATGGCAATTGTACGGCCAATTCGCTTTGGGCTGGCATGGCCTTTCATAACTTCATTTTGTTACAGCAGTATTGGATAAAGGGCTGCAACTCTGTACAAGCTACAGAATGACCCATCATCATGTTGGTTCCTAGGAGGGACAGTTTTCTTTTATTGTAAGAAAATTATTTCCATTCAAACACATAAAAGCAAACTCACATATGGCATGTGCAGCATTTGTAACAAGTATTGCTTTAAGGCTGCCCTCCCCTACACTAGCTACCTGTTGTTAATTCTGGCTGCATGTGTACCGATCACATTACACACAATTCAAGCTGATGTACACACAACACACAGACCTGCCTCCCATGCATCAGCCTCGATCTCACAAGCAGTCAACACTCCACTAGAACCTGCACCTCCTTACGTTGAGATGTACACACAACACACAGGCCTGCCTCCCATGCATCAGCCTCGACCTCACAAACAGTCAACACTCCACTAGAACCTGCACCTCCTTACATTGAGGAGCTCAAACAAAAGGTGAGGTGCTTAGCTACCCAGGGGTGCTTGCTCGACAAAGTGAGTGCCCTGCTGGTCGCTGAAGAGCTGAAGTATTGGTGCCTCATAAACATGGTTGCCAATTTGTTACACATTGTAGTGGCCTAGCCGGTATGGTAATAATAAAGGGCTTATGGTAATTCTCAATATGAGTGTCCGGTTCTGGGGAGAGGTATTATTTCCCCCGAAAAACTGAAAAACTGGAAATTGGGCACGAGACCGAATTCTGAGTATGCAATAAAAGAACTTATTGGATATGATTGCTAATTGTAATGGATTGTGATGGCCCAGCCGCTATGGAAATAGGTAGGCATATTCACATCTTGGCAGTTGCTGCCTTACCACTGGTCTCCTGGCAATGAGGCATAAATGGCCTGAGCTTCTAAGGGAAAGATGAGCCAAGCACACATCTGTTTCAAAAGGCCAAGCATGCTGAAACACGCATTTTATACAAGGTCCTCTATTGCTCCACTTTTGCTGTTGTACTTGTACTTTTCAGAGCTTAACATTACTCTACAACGTTGTCAGAGTTTACATGTGCGCTATGCCTTTGATACCTTTCTGGTTTGGTTGCCCGACTGCAAATGCCTGCAAACCTACCTAAACCACCTCTGCTCTTTTATCTTTTGCCCTACACCTTTTCCGTGCTCATGCACAGGTGAAAGCTCTCCAAGACGTGGTTGCTGCTCAAGTCGCCAGCCAGCAGCACCAGCAGCATTTCCAGCAGCCCTATTTGCACCCAATGATGATGCACCCGCCCCCTCAATACCCGTGGTACCCCCCACCTCAACCCCCTCAGCCGCCCCCTGCAGAAGCTCCTGAGACACAACCTCCCCAAAAAGCTGAGGACCCTGACGCAGGTGTGGCAAGGAGGCAGAATGGATGATAGATGTGCTCCTTTTGAACCTCTCGTACATGAAGAGCTCGAAGTGGCACTTGCACCAAGGTAGCAGCACACACACACACACACACACACACACACAGCAACGTAAAACTGATATAGGGAACTATACTGCCTTTTACTTTTAAGGCAATGTATCCATTGTTTGGGTTTTGACTTGCTGTTTAGTTTTCCCAAATTTTCTGTACTCTTTCGACACTAGACCCCATCATGGGCATGGGAATGATTACTTTTATCTTATTCCTGCCTCTCTCATGCAGGCTTGTTCTCATCTGACCCTGGTATGAAGGCCATTCAAGTCCAACACCAAAAAGAAATGGCACTGCTGCGTATGGAAATCGACAGGGCTCGTACAGCGACTGAGCTGGAAGGCATCAAATCCATGCTCAATGATCTGCGACTTCAAACTGAGGGTAAATGCGTTCTACATAAGCCTTCACAAGATGGCCTGCAGCAATTCCTTTAGGTCTGTGTCTTGTGTGTGAATTTATACAGGCAGATGAAACCACTCCGTATAAATACATACAGGCAGTGTAAACCACTCTTTACATGGTAAGGCAAACGGTCCACTCAGGTACAAAGTACCAAAGTCCAGCACTGCAATAATAAAGCAATTTTCCTTAAAATCCAGCATTTCCCTTGTGAAATCCCAGGGGCATGTCTGTTGGTAACAATGGCTGTTCTTTGCCAAATTATTGCTTTTACTGTGGTGATTACATGACATGTTCACCGTCAACCCTCCTATGATCTTATCCCTACATGCAATAATGGAGCCAGACTGTCTGTCCTCTGTTTTGCTCTAATACACAAACAAGTAGGGTTGGCCAGAATCATGTGTATATGGTGTATATGTGTATATACGGTATTTTAGGCAGGGAACTCACGAAATTCCGCGGTGTGTATAGGTGCACAGCTCCACGGTGTGCATAGGTTATACACCATCCACGGGGATATCAAAAAGTCCCACGGTGTGTTTAGGTACACAGCTCCACGGTGTGCATAGGTATACACCATCCACGGG
>Ga0307948_1002451_pt1 | contig 13499 bp, 17 predicted proteins | sample OrgLakmetagen280_FD_201824 | JGI IMG/M metagenome (GOLD analysis project Ga0307948, IMG submission 201824) | Saline water microbial communities from Organic Lake, Antarctica - #280 | ecosystem: Environmental > Aquatic > Non-marine Saline and Alkaline > Saline | place: Antarctica: Organic Lake...
GTTGGTGTTGGTGTTGGTGTTGGTGTTGGTGTTGGTGTTGTCGGTGTTGTTTTTTGCCTGGCCAAGGTTCCTATGAAAAAAGCAGTGCTATGGCTCTGTAGCCTTTCATAGCTTTAATTTAACCATTATGTACTTCATAGCTTTAATGCCCTTCATAGCTTTAATTAAACCATTATGTACTTCATAGCTTTGATTAAACCATTATGTACTTTATAGCTTTAATCATTATGTACTTCATAGCCTTAAATAAACCATTATGTACTTCATAGCTCTAATTAATCCATCATGTACTTCCCAGATCACATAGGGGAGTCCTTAAATTCAGATACGTCCATCTCAACCTTACCATGTACCTCCCACACCACACACACACACACACACAAACACACACACACGCACACGCACACGCACACACACACAAACCTTACCCTGTACCTCCCACACCATGCAGGGGGGGCCTTGCTAGCTGACATTATAAAGTACATGAACCAGGCCAAAGACGGATTTGAGCGAGGGGAGGTGTGTATGCGTGCATGCGTGCATGTGTGTGTGCGTGTGCGTGTGCGTGTGCGTGTGCGTGTGTGTGTGTGTGTGTGTGTGTGTGTGTGTGTGTGCGTGTGCGTGTGTGTGTGTGTGCGCGTGTGCGTGTGTGTGTGTGTGTGTGTGTGTGTGTGCGCCCAGACGTTACTCAAGCTTTGATGGAATTGCTGTTGCCAGAGTGGAGCTGCATAACCTTTTTTTCATTGCATCTTATTTTGCAGGTGTATTACAAGCTCCTGTCTGTGTCCTCACACTTCATCCTCCTGTGTCCTCGCACTCCATCCTTGCACTTCTTATTTTGCAGTGTATTATGTATTACAAGCTCCTGTCTGTGCCCTCGCACTTCAACACCCAGCTGCATAACCACAATTCCACTGCATCATGTTTTGCAGGTGTAATGCAAGCTCCTGTCTGTGTCCTCGCACTTCATCCTCACACGTCATACTTTGCAGTGTATTATGTATTACAAGCCCCTGTCTGTGCCCTCGCACTTCAACACCCAGCTGCATAACCACAATTCCACTGCATCACGCTTTGCAGGTGTAATGCAAGCTCCTGTCTGTGTCCTCGCACTTCATCCTCACACGTCATACTTTGCAGTGTATTGTGTATTACAAGCTCCTGTCCGTGTCCTCGCACTTCAACACCCAGCTGCAATAACCACATTTCCACTGCATCATGTTTTGCAGGTGTAATGCAAGCTCCTGTCTGTGCCCTCGCACTCCATCCTCACACATCATACTTTGCAGTGTATTGTGTATTACAAGCTCCTGTCCGTGTCCTCGCACTTTAACACCCAGCTGCAATAACCACATTTCCACTGCATCATGTTTTGCAGGTGTAATGCAAGCTCCTGTCTGTGCCCTCGCACTCCATCCTCACACTTCATACTTTACAGGTGTATTACATTTTCATTGCATCATATTTTTCATTGCATAACCATATTTTCATTGCATCATATTTTGCAGGTGTACTACAAGCTCCTGTCTGTGTCCTCACACTTCAACACCCAGCTGGGGCTGCTGTCAGCTTTGGAGCTGGACAAGCATGCCCCTGCAAGGTAAGGTACTGAAACACAAGGAAAACAACAAATAGAAGGGGAAACATTCACTTTGAACATTGTGCTGGACAAGCATGCCTCTGCAAGGGGATTTACTGGGGAAAAAAGAAAAACAACAAATAGAAGGGGAAACATTCACTTTGAGCAATGTACTGGACAAGCATGCCCCTGCAAGGTAATGTACTAAAACACAAGGAAAACAACAAATAGAAGGGGAAACATTCACTTTGAACAATGTACTGGACAAGCATGCCCCTGCAAGGTAATGCACTGAAACACAAGGAAAACAACAAATAGAAGGGGAAACACTCAATTTGAAAAATGTGCTGGACAAGCATGCCTCTGCAAGGGAATGTACTGAAACACAAGGAAAACAAAAAATTGAAGGGAAAACATTCACTTTGAACAATGTGCTGGACAAGCATGCCCCTGCAAGGTAATGCACTGAAGCACAAGGAAAGCAACAAATAGAAGGGGAAACATTCACTTTGAACAATGTACTGGACAAGCATGCCTCTGCAAGGTGAGATTTACTGAAACACAAGGAAAACAACAAATTGAAGGGGAAACATTCACTTTGAACAATGTGCTGGACAAGCATGCCCCTGCAAGGTAATGCACTGAAACACAAGGAAAGCAACAAATAGAAGGGGAAACATTCACTTTGAACAATGTACTGAACAAGCATGCCTCTGCAAGGTGAGATTTACTGAAACACAAGGAAAACAACAGAAAGAACGCAGGCAATTGAAAATTTACACAATGTGCTAGGCAAGTGTGCCCCTGCAAGGTATTGTCACTGAAGGTTTCTTTGGACCCAAAAAGGGGGGTTTGTGTTTAAATCTCCAGACAGCATTTCTACTTATGGCGTTGGCTGTGGTAGGAAAGGCGTGGCTTGCCCTTATGTCCCTGTTTAAATGCTGGAAAGCCTGTTGGAATCAGACATAGCTTCCCTATTTCAAGTTGCAGGCATGATCAGGCTCGCACAGCAAATGAGGGAACATTCACACACACCCTCTGACCAACAGCACAGATTCACACAGGCACATTTACACACACACAGATTCACACAGGCACATTTACACACACAGATTCACACAGGCACATTTACACACACAGATTCACACAGGCACATTTACACACACAGATTCACACAGGCACATTTACACACACACACACATACACACACATACACACACTTTCAGACCAATGCAGATGCACGTACATTCAGACACACATACTCACACGTACACGCAAACGCACTGTCTGCAAGCAACAAGAAAATTGTACGCGCGCACACACACACACACACACGCGCAAACTACACACACATTATTCTTAGAACAGGCATGCACACAACTCTTCCCTGCACAGGACTGCCCTGACCTGGTTAGATTCTTCATTCCCCTCGTTTTCAGCCGTGCTTGCTTTTGAAGTCCATTCAGATGGAAACAGGAGGGGGGAGCTGGCTGTGCGTGTTGTAGCACAAGATCTGGTGAGTGCACGTGAGTGGTTGTGTGTGTACGTGCATGTGTGTGTCATGGCACAATATCTGGTGAGGGCTCAAGTGTGTGAGTGTGTGTGTGTACGTGCATGTGTGTGTGTGAGTGTGTGTGTGTATGCGTGCACGTATGTATGTGTGTGCGTGTGTGCGTGCGTGCGTGCGTGCGTGCATGGCTGTGCGTGTTGTAGCACAAGATCTGGTGAGTGCACGTGAGTGGTTGTGTGTGTGTACGTGCATGTGTGTGTCATGGCACAATATCTGGTGAGGGCTCAAGTGTGTGTGTGTGTGTGAGTGTGTGTGTGTGTGTGTGTGAGTGTGTGTGTGTATGCGCGCGTGCATGTATGTGTGTGTGTGCATGCGTGTGTGCGTGCATTGCTGTGCGTGTTGTGGCACAATATCTGGTGAGTGCACCACATGAGTGTGTGTATGTGCATGTATGTGTGTGTGTGTGTGTATGTGCATGCATGTGTGTGTGTCGTGGCAACAAGATCTGGTGAGGGCATATGAGAGTATGTGTATGCGTGCATGTGTGTGTTTGTGTGAGTGTGTCGTAGCACAAGATCTGGTGAGGGCTCAAGTGTGTGTGTGTGTGCGTGCGTGCATGTATGTGAGTTGTGGCACAAGATCTGGTGAGGGCACATAAGTGTGTGTGTGTGTGCATGCGTGCATGTATGTGTGTCGTGGCAACATATTGGTAAAGGCACATGAGTGTGTGTGTGCATGTTTGTGTGTCATGGTACACTATCTGGTAAAGGTACATGAGTGTATGTGTTCACACATACTCACACATACACACACATGCCAATGTGCAGGGGGACGAATATGTGGTGGTGCCACTGCTTTAAACACACACATACTCACACACACTCACACATACTCACACACACTCACACATACTCACACACACACATGCCCATGCGCAGGGGGACGACTATGTGGTGGTGCCACTGCTTTAAACACACACATACTCACACACATTAACACATATTCACACACACATACTCACACACTCACACATACACACACACACACATGCCCATGCGCAGGGTGGCAAATATGTGGTGGAACCACTGCCTTAATCACACACTCACTCACACACACACACACTCTCACACATTCACACATACTCTCACACAGACACACACACACACACTCACACATACACACACACACACACACACACACATACACACACACACACAAACATGCCCATGCGCAGGGTGGCAAATATGTGGTGGTACCACTGACTTAATCACACACACTCACACACACTCACACATACTCACACACACTTGCACATACTCATACACATACACACACACATGCCCATGCGCAGGGTGGCGACTATGTGGTGGTACCACTGCCTTGTGCAGCATCTGGGGATGCTGCTGAGCAGATAGCAGGGCCGGGGGCGTGCACGTTTATCAAATTTAGGTACGCATGCACGTGAGTACACATGTGGTTGTATCGCGAATGCACATGTTGTAACGTGAATACACATAGCAGGGCCGGGGGCGTGCACGTTTAGCAGATTTAGGTACGCAGGTAGATAGCAAATTTAGGTACGTGGGTAGATAGCAGATTAAGGTACGCAGGTAGATAGCAGATGTAGGTACGCAGGTAGATAGCAGATTTAGGTACGCGGGTAGATAGCAGATTTAGGTACGCAGGTAGATAGCAGATTTAGGTACGCAGGTAGATAGCAGATTTAGGTACGCAGGTAGATAACAAATTTAGGTTTGTGGGTGGATAGCAAATTTAGGTATGCAGATAGCAGGGCCGGGGGCGTGCACGTTCAGCAAATTTAGTACGCACGCACGCGAGTACACACTTGTGTTTGTTTGTGTATGCATGTATGTACGCAACTATACACGTGTTTGTTTGTGAATGCATGTATGTAAGTATGCAAGTACACACATGTGTTTGTTTGTTTGTGTATGAATGCATGCGAGTACACTTGTGTGCTCGCACACGAGTGCACTTGTGTTTGTTTGTATGTGCATGCATGCACACGAGTGCACTTGTATGTTTGTGTGTGCATGCATGTGAGTGCACTTGTATGTTTGTGTGTGCACGTAAGCGATTGCACTTGTGTTTGTTTGTGTATGCATGCATGCGCGAGTGCACATGTGCTTGTTTGTGTATGCATGCACGTGAGTACACTTGTATGTTTGTGTATGCATGTATGCACACGAGTGCAAATGTGTTTGTTTGTGTATGCATGTATGCGAGTGCACATGTGTATGTTTATGTATGCATGCACGCGAGTACACTTGTATGTTTGTGTATGCATGCACGTGAGTACACTTGTATGTTTGTGTGTGCATGCACGTGAGTACACTTGTATGTTTGTGTATGCATGTATGCAAGTGCACTTGTATGTTTGTGTGTGCTTGTATGCGAGTGCACTTGTGTTTGTTTGTGTATGCGTGCATGCGCGAGTGCACATGTGTTTGTTTGTGCATGCATGTATGCAAGTACACTTGTATGTTTGTGTGTGCATGTATGCGAGTGCACTTGTGTTTGTTTGTGTATGCATGTGTGCATGCACTTGTGTTTGTGTATGCATGCACGCAAACATACACGTGTTAATGCTGTGTTGTGTGTATTGTTTAGGCCTTGCAATATATTTTGGGAGAAGGTGCGCCTGAAGTAGGTGATCAAGAAATCCCATATTGAGCACGACAGCGTTTAAATTGAGCTTTAGTACACAGAGTATACGAGTATACTAAAAGCACGATAGTGTCTAGGTGTGGCTGTATATCCATGCTTGCTGTGCTTGCCTTGCCTTGGTACACAGAGCATACTATAAGCATGATAGCATTTAGCTTGAGCTTTAGTACACAGAGCATACTATAAGCACGATAGCGTCTAGGTTGAGCCTTAGTACACAGAGCATACCATAAGCACAATAGCGTATAGGTTGAGCTTTAGTACACAGAGCATACTATAAGCATGATAGCATTTATGTTAAGCTGTATATACCTGTGCTTGCTGTGCTTGCCTTCCTCCCCCCTCTTCCAAAACACACATGCACTTACTCACACAAATGCCATTTTTCCACAGTGAGATGGCAGAGCCGAAGGGCTTGTCGTCTGCGTCAGATTGGTGCTCCGCTTGCCAATCAGAGGACAGCATAGTATGCACTAGAGAAGCAGCTGTGCAGGGGGTACAAGGAGAGGGAGGTGGGCAGGCAAGGAATGAAGATAGGTGAGCGCGCTTAATTTGTTGATGTCAAATAATTAAGCCTACCAAAAATAGTAGGTGAGTGCACTTGATTTGTTGATGTCAAATGATAAACCTAGTAGGTGAGTGCACTACATTTGTAGACGTGAAGGGGAGAGATAGATGAGTGCACTACTTTAAAATAGATGGAAATGAAGATGAATATGTGTAGGTAAATAACTAAGGAAAGGTAGTGCACTGCATGAAAATGAAAATGTGTGAAAATTGAAGTAAATTCATAAATGTGTGCGTGTCCTAATAGCAGCGCTCCTCCAATCCTAACCTCCTCCTAACCTAAAGTCATCTGATGTCCTAACAGTATCATCACGCATGTCCTTAACCCTAAAACCTAACCCTATTTCTAAGTAAAGATACTGTACTGCTCCTAGGTATTGCGAGTGTATATGTATTGCAGCAGATGGAGTAAAGGCAGCCGGGGATCTTGCTAGGGCGAATTGAACTTTTATTGTGCACATGATATTTATTTTAATGGTGATATTTACTTTATTGTTGCATCTTGTGTGAACTAACTTTAATTGTGCTCGTGGTCTTTATTTTGCCTGTACCTGCAGCAGATGGAGTAAATACACAGCCGGGGCACTTGCCGGATCTGTGGTGGCCACCTTTTTTGGCACGCTGCTTCTGTCCAGCCTTGCTTTTGTGGTGCTGCATAAAAGGTGTGTGTGTCGTGGCATGTGTCGTGGCATGTGTGTGTGTGTGTGTGTGTTTGAGAGTGTGTGTGTGTGTGTCGTGGTATGTGTCGTGGCATGTGTGTGTGTCGTGGCAAGAATGGAAAATATGACAAGGAAAGAGCTGGTGGTCCACATGCACGGAATGAGCGTGGGGTAGCAGGGGTTTTATAGAAGTTTCTTTTGCTTTTCCGTTTCATTGCTGTCTGGACATACTGCTGTGTGTTGTAGCAAAGGGCCAGATGAGTTGAGATAAGCTTTTTTGGAAGGTACAATACTCAATTACCAGCTTTTATTTGTATGCTGGATTAATATCATGTGTGGGTAGCTGCCCTGAAAGCCTTGTGGCTCGTGGTCAGGCCAAACTCTTTGGGGTCGCGGGTTTGAATCTGCCTGGTAGCGTGAGTACTTTTTGCTGTCCGACAGCTCCGTCTCCGTGTCCTTAATCCATGCTTGTGGTGGTATCACCCCTTGCGTTTAGTTTTCATGTGTGCAGTGGGATGGTTGTATTGGAAGAAGCTATGAGCAGCTGTTGTAGTTTGAAAAAGGCACACTTCTCCATCCACCCCTACTTTGAGTCGAAGATAGGATAGCTTAGATGACCGCATCCCTGCTAAAAAGAAAAAAGAAGGATCTACGCAGGCAGTGAAAATCACTCCCCACAATATTTGAGGAAAGCCACTTTAGTACTGGGTACCATAAAACTCCTCCACAAAAAGAAAAAGAAATAGAAAAAGATCAATGGATATCAGGAGGGTCTCTACTCTACATCTCTTTCCAACATTGTCGATCAACATGCACATGCAGTGCCTAATATGCACTGCAAGTGCTCTCTCCAACGTTGTGATAATAATACACAGAAGCTTTGGTATTGTTTCAACTTGTCAATGTTGAATGTGTGTGCAGGCTCAAGCACAGAAGCAGCTTTGGTGTTGTTTTAACTTGTCAATATGAATGCACGTGCAGGTTCGTGCACAAAAGCAGCCTTGGTGCACTCGCATTATTGGGCATATGGAGGAAGAAGCTATTAATTGAGGGTATCGTTTAAACTATGTAAATATGAATGCTTGTGCAGGCTCATGCATAGAAGCAGCCTTGGTGGCGCACAGCCTGACCCCTTCACCGCGTACAAAGCTGAGACCTATGCGGCAGAACAGCCTCGAGTTTAAATAGACAGCAGGCATGGGTTTTATGTTTATAGTACTAGCGAGTAGTAACCACAGCAGGTATGCATAAACAAATATGTGATAGTGTTTTAAGAAGTTGGGTATAGCAGAATACATGAAAGGTAGGGTTTGCTACACACAAGGTGGCATGATGACCTTTTGCTACACAAAGTGGCGTGACCTTTTGCTACACAAAGTGGGTTTCTGGACTTGCCTCCTTATAGTGCAACTTTCAGTTCCTTGCAGTTGAAATTTCCTTAAACTAGGTTGCGAGACCACATTTGGGATGCAAATTCTAGTTGGGGTTGGGCTGGTATGTGCACCGCAACATCTTTCCCTTCTACGCTTCTCCATGATTGCACATCCTTGGCATTTTATGCCAGCACTCCTGTGCAACGAGGCGAAGTGGAATGCACAGCGAGAGCTGGGTGGTCACATCTGAGTTTGTCTCCAGGGGTTCTAATATTGCCAGTACGAAAACACTGTCACATTCAATACAAGTTTGATTAAAAAAACACACACCAGGCAGAGAGTATATGCAATCAATAAAGACCACTTCCCACATTCACTACGGGAGGCATCGCTTGCAAAGGTTTGCATTCTCTTGTTGTCGTTCATCATCAAGCATAATTGCTAGCTAGCTTGAAGCCAGAGAGAGCATTTAGACATGTAGGCTACAAAATACCTGAAATTGAACGACTGGAACATTTTTTGCTCGATTGAAGCCAAAAAGCATATAGGCTACAAAGTACCTGAACAACTCGCAGATTAAATCCTGCTTGCGCGGTGATGATAAATCCGATTTGTACTGAGGTTTCATGCCCAATCGTTGGCAGCGACCTGTGTGACAGCAAAAATTTGGTCGGCAGTTGGGAGTGTCTTATGTCTTGTTCAATGAGCTGGATGTGCCAGTCTTATTGATAACCTTTATCTTCTGGATTTGGTGGTTTTGGTATTCAATTGACAACTCGTTGTCAATTGAACAAGGGGTTACAAGGATGGCCTACAGCCCGAGACTCTGGCTGATGGCAATTGGCTGGTGAAACGAAATCAACCAGTGTCGAAAATTGAAACTAAATCTGACATAAACTTGAAGTCTGTATGAGTATTGATTCAGGAATGCGCGCATTGATATCAAAATCAGTGATACTGTGATGACAAGCCAAGAAAGGAATAAATTCAGAGCTCGAAGGAGCAAACGCACGCAGAGTCTTAAACATTCCTTCAAAAAGGTCTCTGTATCTCATGCGCAGCTTGCACACTTCAGCACACTTGCAAAAGAAAATTGAACTCTTAGAGGTACCATTATTAATGGGGATCCTCAAAAGACCCTGTACCATGTAAAGTCTCCGTTTCTATTTGTTCGTTCAGTCTTATTAACGTGTAACCACAATGAGGCTGAGAGGTCTGTCTGAATCATTAGTCCCAGCTCCGGGAAGGGACATGGTGTGGCAGTCATCAACCAAAGACGAGTAGTAGCACTAGCAGCAGATAGACACACGAGTATGAGCAGAGAGCGCACAGGCGTGGTTGTATGTCCGGAACTGGTAGAAGCATTAGAGCGATGCAAATAACTCACTCCTCCGCTGGATAATTTTCCACCTTGGAGACCTCCCTTGGTCCGAAGACGCAATCATTATTGGTTATTGTGCTGAGTCATATTTTGCAGTGACGGTAATTTGATCTGACAAGGTAATGAGGCAAACTCCTGTAAAAGGCTCACTCAGAAAGCGTCAGTAGACGCTACTTTTGGTGTTTTATCCTTTATTGGCAAGTTGGTGCCACCTTAGCTTTTGATTAGAGGACAGCGCTTGGTTCAGTCGTTGATGTAGTCTGCCACCCTTGCACATGAAAAGCACGTTACACTTGCACATTAAAACCTAAAATAAAAGCACGGCACTTGCAAAGTTTACTGGAGCACGTACCTCCCTGAGAAACTGAAGGAGAGTCTAGCTACAAGGTACTTATTACCCCCGGCCCCTGCCTCGCAAAACAGTCACGAAAGGAGCAGACCCTAAAAATGTACCACCAGGCGCCATCGCAACAACGGAATGGAAAAAACTAGAACCTCCTTGCCCTGGTTTGTTGCTCAGGACAAGCACACAGGCCCCCCTTACAGGCAGCGATGTTTGGAATCAGAGTGCCCTCAGACAATGCACTCGAGGATTAAAAGTGCGGTGCAATTTAGACTCTCAGAGACCTAAAGACACACTCTAGGCTGAAAACATGCAGTGAAGTAGACTCTCAGCGACCGCGAGACACCGCACTCCAGGCTAGAGAAGCCAAAATCATTTGCTACTGCTTCGCTTGTAGGCCATCAACACGGCCACAGCAGCTGCTGCCCCTGCTGCTGCAGCAGCAGCTCCAAGCCGTGTGGCGTTCTGTTTTCGCTGCCTGCAAAGAAAATAATACAAGTTTAAAAGAGCAACACAAGGTTGGAAACAAGCTACACTGAAGCGGAACAGCATGCACAATCTAGGGGAGTCAGAGCGCCGCTAAGAGCAGCTGTGATTCTGTGACGCTCGCTACATTTGCAATGTAGGAAATAGGATTGAGAGTATAATGCACTTGGGGTGATGCAGGATGCAACAATTTATTTTCTATACATAAATAAATTTATTTAATAAATTCGAGAGTTTGGTGCACTCGGGGTGATGCAGGATGCAACAATTTATTTTATCTATACATAAATAATTTTATACAAATTTATTTAAGAGTATGGTGCACTCTGGGGTGATCCAGGATGCACACATTTATTTTACAAAGGACCTTTAAGGGTTGGCCAGAACTGTATATATACAGGGGGGAGTTATCTGAGGCCAAAAAATGGTACGTTTTTTGCATGCTCCTAGGTATGGCTCCCCTAATTGGCAGGTTTCGAGCTCAGCTCTGATATGCAATGCAGCTGAGCTTGAAACCTGCAAAATAGGGGGCCCATACCTATTCGGCCGCAGCGTGAACCCTACTTTTTGAGCAGCCATAAGTCGTATCTGACCAGCCAGCGCACCAAACCTGGTGAATTTTAGTGTTTTAAATCCCTTACAATAAATCAAGATCATTGCAAGAAAAGGGGCAAAAATACTAAGTGGTTGACGAAGAATGCAAATTAATGTGCCATTCCCCCTGGAAAGCACCCATCTAGGGTACAAGTGCACGACATGAGCTTCTAGTCCTGTCATTCTGTACGCAGGGCGACTTGTATACATCTGAGCACATGCTCGGACTGCTCGGATAAAGTCAGCATCAGTTTAAAGCTAGGTTGGGTCCAATTTGATGAAGTGACGTGTGAGTAGTTGCACCTTTCATGCAAAAAGGAGAATGTTTTGGCTTTTGCCCAGATAACCCCCTCTGGTATATATACACCGTATATTACCGTATAATCAGTGATATCCCAGCCAACAACGCCGTATATACACTGTAACCATATGGTTCTGGCCAACCCTACAAAAGGTACCACAGCACAGAGGGTGTGAGTCACAACCTGCAATCAGGCATGATGTTCAGAATGAAAATTACTTGTCTTGGTACTTGTAAACTTGGATCTAATGATTAAGATAGGTCGAGAACGAACTGTTATGACTCGTAGTGACTAAGATAGGTCGAGGCTGAACTGTTATGACTCTTAGTGATCTTGGATCTACTGATCAATGTGAACTTAGATCTACTGATTATCGTGAACTTGGATCTACTGATTATGTGAACTTGGATCTACTGATTAATGTGAAATTGGATCTACTGATTATTGTAAACTTGGATCTACTGATTACTGTGATCTTGGATCTACTGATTAGTATAGGTCGAGACTGAACTGTTATGACTCGTAGTGACATGCTTCATTACTCAATCACTCATATTGGAAAAGATCAAGAAAACGCATTGTTCCAGCTTGGAGTGGCATGCATCATTACTCATATTGGTCTGATGTAATTTATCTAGATCAAGCTGTTGGCTAGAGGTAGCTCATCAAGACAGACAACATTCTAAGAAGCTGCAAAACACCTCACCTTGCTTGCTCAGCAATAGCGGCGGCTGTCAAAGTTGCAGACGACATTTTAAGCAGCAGCAAAACACCTCACCTTGCTTGCTCAGCAAGGGCAGCTGTCGAAGTTGCAGACAACATTTTAAGCAGCTGCGAAACACCTCACCTTGCTTGCTCAGCAAGGGCAGCTGTCAAGATTGCAAGATTGCGACAACATTCTAAGCTGCTGCAAAACACCTCACCTTGCTTGCTCAGCAAGGGCAGCTGTCGAAGTTGCAGACAACATTTTAAGCAGCTGCGAAACACCTCACCTTGCTTGCTCAGCAAGGGCGGCTGTCAAAGTTGCAGACGACACTCTAAGAAGCTGCAAAACACCTCACCTTGCTAGCTCAGCAAGGGCAGCTGTCGAAGTTGCAGGGCCACAGCATGTGTGCGATCCTCCTAGGTGGGAGCCATGGTGCTGGTGGTGAGGGAGGGTGTGCTGCAAGCTGGCAGGGCCGGTATCTGTGCCTGTATGTGTGCGCGTTTGTGTGCATGTTTGTTTGTATGTTTGAGTGTGTGTGTGTGTGTGCATGTGTGTGTGTCTATGTGTGCCTCAAAGCTGGTGGTGAGGGAGGGTGTGCGGCAAGCTGGCAGGGCTGGAATCTGTGCCTGTATGTGTGCGCGTTTGTGTGCATGTTTGTTTGTATGTTTGAGTGTGTGTGTGTGTGTGTGCATGTGTGTGTTTCTATGTGTGCCTCAAAGCTGGTGGTGAGGGAGGGTGTGCGGCAAGCTGGCAGGGCTGGAATCTGTTCCTGTATGTTCGCTTGCGTGTGTGTGTGTATATGTATGTTTGTGTGTTTGAGTGTGTGAGTATGTGTGTGCGCGTGTGTGTGTACGTGTGCGTGTGTTTGCGCGTGTGTGTGTACGTGTGTGTGTGTATGTGCACGCGTGTGTGCCTCAAGTTGGTGCTGACGGAGAATGCGCTGAGAGGCCGTTACCTGAGGCTGTGTGTATGAGCAAATGCAGGTTTGCACAATGAGTCTCAGCTTGTACGGGGATGTGTGTATAGTGCATGTGTGTGTGCATGTGTGTGTGTTGTGTGTAGAGTTGTGTGTAGAGTGTATAGTGTGTAGTGTGTATAGTGTATAGTGTGTCGAGTTGTGTGTAGAGTTGTGTGTAGAGTTGTGTGTAGAGTTGTGTGTAGAGTGTGTGTTGTGTGTACGTGTGTGTGTGCATGTGTGTGTGTGTGCGTGTGTGTGTACGTGTGTGTGTGTGTAGTGCATGCGCGTGTGTGTTTGTAGGTGTTATGGAGGTGTGTAAGCACCAAGGATGTAGAGGTCTTAATTTTATCTCG
>Ga0307948_1002461_pt1 | contig 13471 bp, 15 predicted proteins | sample OrgLakmetagen280_FD_201824 | JGI IMG/M metagenome (GOLD analysis project Ga0307948, IMG submission 201824) | Saline water microbial communities from Organic Lake, Antarctica - #280 | ecosystem: Environmental > Aquatic > Non-marine Saline and Alkaline > Saline | place: Antarctica: Organic Lake...
TGAGTAGGGTTGGCCAGAACCATGCATATACGGTGTACATACGGTATTTTTGGCACGGAATTCACCAAGTATACGGTCATATACGGTGTATATATATATATATATATATATACGGTCCTGGCCAACCCTATGTATGAGGGATCTTTGTGCGATGCACTGTTGTTGTCCGGCCCATTTGAGGAGTTGTGTTGTGTAAAGCTCGGGACCTGCATCAAACCGATTGAAAGCTGCATCATCGTAATGCAGAGCCATTCTTTCCGTGTGTGACTTGCACGCAACATGACCTGCTCTTCTATAAGTCTAATGTAGTGCCATTCTTTCCATGTGTGAGCTGCACACAACATGACCTGCTCTTCTACATGTCGTAATGTAGTGCCATTCTTTCCATGTGTGAGCTGCACACAACATGACCTGCTCTTCTACATGCAGGTCATACCTTGAGTTGGGCTCTTGCTATGTAAGCCCTCATTCTGTGACTGTCTTGATCGTGCTGATTTAAGTGTGGACTCTCCTGTTGCCTGACACAGGTCCTGGCGCCAAGCCACCCGCGACAAGCCTGCCACAATGGCCCGCATTAGCTCCAACTTGTTCAGGTAAGGAAAAGGACAACCACTCCTCACGTCAGTTTAGAAAAAGGAGTAAACTCCCAGTTACAAGGTTGAGGTTGCACTAGGCAACACGGCTGGCTGCTGCTTATTGAAGGCCAGGACCTCTTGTTAGAAGGGGACCTTTTCTGCTTGCTTTGCATACCTAATCAATTAGAAGACTGCAAGCTGAGGTGATCAGTTGCACATACAAGGTGCTTGGGAGTGACGACAAAATGTGCCACCAAACATCCTCATTTAGCGCACGTCCGCCCTATGACATGACCCAAAGCACTCCAGCTTTTGCGTTAGGCATGCATACTGTTGTGCCAGGAATTCATAAATGAATCGACTTGTTTTTTTCAACCTATTCGGAAAGTTGTCACAACTTTCTAGTTTGCTTTGTCCGCTTGTGATGATGGAGGTTTCCAGAACCAGGTTAGAGCGGCTTTCTCTCTTTCCTTTATATAAGTGGGGCGTTTTCATCAGTGCCTGCGTACTCCTCTCTGCCTCAAACTGGTGTGTAGATGCCTGAGTCTCAGTCCTTATGGTCTTTGTGTTCTGTAGACAGTGTGTTTATTTTATACAGTGCGTTCTCATGGAGTGTGTGTGTATATGTGTGTGTGTGTGTGTGTGTGTGCGTGTGTGTGCTATGTACAGAATATGGGCAAAACATACTAGTTTGTGGCAGAGAGAAATATGCAGGCACGGATATTAACTCCCCACAAAGAGAACAATGTCATGCACTCTCCTTCGCCTCTTGGTCTCTGCTACTACTGTGCGCGTACATACATGCACGCACACAAACCCTGGCCACTTCATGCAGTGCCTTGCTCTTTGGGTGCATCTACAACCGTATGGGCCGTTCGCAATCCTCTATCCAGGACAGGATGGGCCTATTGCAGGTCAGTCGACGCTGATTCTTTGCGTTTGTACGCTACCCTCATGTACTCATGTATGTAGAACGTGATAAGGCTGACGCTCGCATCGCCGCTGTAAACAGAAACAAAATGTCAGACCTAGATTGGCCTTTGCCTGGTCTGCAAATGATGCATCTTGGCTTTGTCCCCAGTCATCCCTCTCACTCCCTCTCACATCACAGGTTTCCTGACAAAGGGTGCACACACATATACACACGCACACACACACGCATGCATACACACATACATATATACATGCACACCCATACACACGCGCCTGCTCTCACAGGTGGCTGCAATTAACACTGCCATGAGCTCCCTGGTCAAAACCCTGAACGTGTTCCCCCGGGAGCGCTTGATCGTGCAAAGGGAGCGGGCGAAGCACTCATACACCACAGCCCCTTACTTGGCAGCTAAGCTCCTGGCCGAGCTGCCTTTAGGTGAGGGTGGGAGAGGAGTATCGAATATATATTAGCATTAGTGGAAGGATTAGCCACCATCAAATAAGTAGGACGCCACAGCCCCCTACTTGGCGGTTGTGCTCCTGGCTGAGAGCTCCTTTCAAGTAAGGGTTGGAGAGGTCAATCAAATTTATATATTAGCATATGTGGAAAGATTATCAAAATGAGGACGCCACATCCCCCTACTTGGCGGCCAAGCTCCCGGCTGAGCTACCTCCAGGCAAGGATGGGAGAGAGGTTAATCAAGTTTATATTAGCAGCTGTGGAATGGTACCCCTTACCTGGTAATCAAATCGCTAGCTCTTGCCCTTTCAGATGCAGCTCTAGGTGTTGAGGACTGCAAGCGTGTTTTCTGGATGGAATATTAAGAATAGGAGCAGGAGGGTGTTTATTTTTGTTGTACAGCAGACTAATTGGAGGGTAAGAAAAAGGGTGCAGGGCGCAATCACCCTTTGCAGCGATGGATCGAAGCGTGGATGTTTTGAGGGAGGCAGGTCAATTGCACCTCTTAGCAGACACTTTATTGCGACGTCATTGGGTAGACGTACCCTTGTTCAGCTGGACGAAGGCACTCTATGAACTACATCTTGGGTATTGAGGCTGCGGGTCTTGCCTCTTACCTCCATAGTGCCCTTTATGTAGGGTTGCCAGAACCACACACCTACACCGTATATAACCCATGGGTATGGTGGTTTCCTGCTAAAATATTGTACATGAATCCCTGATACTTAGTAAACGCGTATACATGTATGGTGCTGACCAACCCTTCCTATTACGACCCTACCTTTTTTGTGCTGCAAACATGTGCTTTCAACGCAAAACAACGCAGGTGCTGTGTTCCCTCTCATCTTTGGCGTGGTGGTGTACCCTCTCACAGGCCTGAACCCCCACCCCAAGGTGACATTCTGAGCGCCCAAACCCAATCTCATCACAGGCCTGATCCCAACCCCAATGCGGTCACTTAAATGCAAAGAGATCCAGCTCATGTGTGCACTAAGTTTGCAACAAAATTTGGGTTGACTGGATGGCAGTCATTGACATTATAGGTTGCTTCATTCACAGCTTGAATCACTCCTCCTTGATTCAACGTATAGGTTCTGTTTAAAAAGAAATGATTGTTGTTTGAGGGCCAGGCATGCCAAATGTCAACTACAGCAAATATTTTAGGTGATCAGATTTCGGGAGGGTGTTAAGTTGGCCTTGCTATCCTCCTCTGTGCTCGAGCAGATGTCGTTAGAAATTTGATTCTTCCAACTGCTTCATTCTGATTCCACTCGATTTTTATTTCCCTCCCTTTTGCTCGTGCAGCGCTTCCTGTCGTTCCTTGGTGTCCTGACGCTGGAGAGCTTTGCTTCAAGCGCACTCGGCCTTGCTGTGGTGCGTCTCTTGCGCTGGCTGCTCTGATTATGCCACCCTTCTCTTGATCATGGCCCTAGGTCTTGAAAGACCAGTGCAATAGTAGCCAATTTGTGCATGAAGTAAACACTGCGCGCAGAGTAAATAAGGATTGGCAGGCAAGGTTTGCAAGGATGACGGTTTTTCACCTTCAAAGTACCCATAGTCTCACTTAGTGTTACGCATCATACATATCGGAACACTGACAAGATATGCAAAGGTGACCCCTGCCTTTTTTGAATTTGCATAGTCTCGTTAAGTGTTACGCATCACACATATCACATATCGGAACACTGACAAGATATGCAAAGGTGACCCCTACCTTTTTTGAAGTTGCATAGTCTCGTTAAGTGTTACACATCACACATATCACATATCGGAACACTGACAAGATATGCAAAGGTGACCCCTGCCTTTTTTGAATTTGCATAGTCTCGTTAAGTGTTACGCATCACACATATCACATGTCAGAACACTGACAAGATACGCACAGGTGACCCCTACCTTTGGAACAGGCAATCATATTCTCTCTTTGTGTTACGCATCATGCAGGGGGCAGCTGCTCCAAGTACTGAGGCAGCTGTCGCATTGGGTCCGGCAGTCATGTTGATCTTCATCGTGTTTGGTGGCCTCTATGTGAACGCAGAGAATGTGCCAAGGTGGGTGCCCACATGTGTTGTGTTGGCGGTGTGATTTTTCCAATCTTTGCAATACTTTGAAGCCTACAAAGACAATATAGCGCTTGTGAAAAGCATATGCAGTCCATTGCGTCCTCCACAAGGTCCATACAGGGCTTGTGGAAAGCACTCACAATCCATTGCTGTCCTGAACAAACACGTACACCCGCAGGGTGATGAAGTTCATTCCCAAGACCAGCCTCATCAAACAGGCGTTTGAGGCACTTGTGGCAAACGAGTTCAGAGGCGCAACCTTTGAACCTGATGCTCAGGGCAAGGGCATGACAGATGGCCAGCAGGTGGGCTTGTGATGTAGCGCTTGAAAATGCAGCACCTGCAGCACCTGGCTGACAATGTTGTGACTCGTATGTAAGTCGTGGATGCACACACACATACACACACACGCACGCACACACACACACACACACACGCACACACACACACACACACGCACACACACACACACACACACACATACACACGCACACAGACATGAAAAAACACACACACATACTCACACACATACATACACACATGCACATACACACACATGCACATACACACACATGCACATACACACACATGCATACATGCATACACATGACACTTGCGTTTGCAGGTACTATCTTGGCTGTCCTTTGATGATTGCAGCATCCGTACAAAGCTGGCAAGCCAGGCTCGCATCTTGGGCTTCTTTTATGTGGTAGGTGGTGAAAAAAGCACTGACATTTCTGGACTTTGTGTTTTGTGGATCAAAGGGGCTTAGACAAGTCTGACATTATGTCGAAGTTTATAAAATTTGGACTTGTCTGATCTTCTTCAGGAGGAGTGAAAATCTACATAATCTAAAACCCTTATGCATTCATGCCTCTGTACATATGTAGGTGATAATGAATAGAGATGGTAAGAACCATATATGTACACCGTATATGACATATGACCTATGACCTATGTATTATAATTACCCTGCGATAAATACCGTGTATACCATACGTACACATGGTTTTATCCAATCCTAGTAACGAGGAATCGGTTGAGGTATGTGTCTACAGTCACCAACATGCACGAGTTACGTGCTTGACGTCAAACGAGGCGATGAGGAATTGTTTTGATCACTAGACAAACTTACAACCACTGTGTAAGCCTGCACAGCTTCTTCAGGCCGAGGTGGTCGTCATACACGTTGTTCACTCTACTATGTAGATCAGTTTTCACTCAACACGTACATCGCAAGCTTGGATTGAAGTACACAATTATATCCTGTTGATGTGCCTTAATTACCCCTCTGATGTAGCCCAGGTAGGAGTAAGAAAGGTTTAAGGGTTGCCCTCTGTATGATTTTTTGTTAGGCTTGGACGGCATGGATCTCTTCCCTGGTTCTTGCTATGCGTTTGCGTCATCAATATATGATATATATATATGTATGTATATATGACACAAAACAGAGGTGCGTTCCCTTTGTAGTACGTTCTGTTTTCGCTTAAAATTATAATCTCCTGGTAAATTGTGTGCCCTTGCAGACCACGTTCGCGATCCTGAGTGCAAACAAGCCCATGTTTCAAAAGCTGCAGCCTGCCGTGGAGGTCAATGAAGAGAGCACACAACTACATGACCACGACAGATCCACATGAGCTGTGTATTATTAGAAAGACTAGTCCTAGACTTCAGAACTGACACTGACGATTGTGGCTGCCCCTTGCCGGTTATCCTGATTCATGATTCCAGTTAGCGGTTATGAAGAGGAGGAACCTTTGTACAAGTTTCTTGCATATTCTGATGCCCATCCAAGGGTGGTTTAATACATGTTTTTGCTAACAAAGCCCCAACATGCATGTTTGTGTTACCTAAACAGTGCAGCTGGAATATCCTGGTATAATGATGTGTGTGTGTATGTGTGTGTGTGTGTGTGTGTGTGTGTGTGTGTGCAAAATCACTTATTTGCGTGGGCATTTGTATCACTTGGGTGTAAGTTAGGGCGTGTGTGGGTGAGGGTGGGGTGTGCGTGCAATACAGAGTTTACAGTGATTAAAAGGTTCGCACGTTTTGACTGATGGCTCTGTCCGCACATACGAACGTGCGTGATGTGAGTGTGTGTGCGCATGTGTGCGTACACATGCGTGTGTGCATGCACATGTGTGTGCGCATGCTTGTTGTGTGTGCGTGTGTGTGTGTGTGTGTGCGTGTGTGTGTGTGTGTGTGTGTGTGTGCGTGCGTGTGTGTGTGTGTGTGTGTGTGTGCACGTGTGTGCGTGCGTGCTTGTGTGTGCGTGCTTGTGTGTGTATGTGTGTGTGTGTGTTTGCGCTTGCTTGTGTGTGTGTGTGTGTGTGTGTTTGCGCTTGCTTGTTTGTGTAGTGTGCATGTGTGAGTGTTTGTGAGTTTGTGAAACAGAACAGCAAACACACCTATTTGTACAATTTTTATAATTGACTAATACTTGAATTCAAAATGTTCGCCCTCCGATCCGCTTCCTCCACGATGATGGGCAGCAGGCAAGCTTGCCCCCGCTCTTCGGCATCATCCCAGTGCCGAACCGTTGGCGCAAAGCCCGTGTCTCGATCCAGCACCGTTATGACCTCCGCAGTCTTCAAGGGCCAGAAGGTGCGGAGGATGAGAGCTTCGTTCGCTTTTCCACCACAGAAGTGCCCCACACAACCAGCTGTTGTCGATGTGGCCTCTGTCCATTGTGCTGTTGTCGATGTGGCCTCTGTCCATCGATATTCGCGGTGTTGAGGGTGTCGAGAGCAAGTCACTCTCGGATCCTGACTGAAGTTGAGCTTAGCCTTGGAATTCTGAGCGCGCTCACACGATGCCCCACTGCCTGCTCACTGCCTGCTCAATGATGGTGCGGTATCTTCGCAGAAGGGCAAGGACGCCCCCGCTCCCAAGAAGCAATCCACCGTGAAGCTCGGATTGTGAGTGGAACATTTGGTGCAAGCCTGAAATGTCTTCTCTCTTCTTTCAATCATCTCAATAGTCTCAAGTGTCACTTACCACTTCCTACCTCCTGCACTGCCAATGCAGCACCAAGGACAACGAGTTGTTCGTGGTGAGTTCTCGTTCACATCTTGAACCCTCAAAAGCTCAAAACTTCACGTTACGTTACGTTGCTCTTTGTGGAGGCAAGACGCAAGGAGTGCAGCACATGGTTATGTTTAGGAAATTTCAGGCTCACCACTAGCACCTCAATGCTCTACAATGGAGAAACGTGCTAACATGCTAACCTAAGACTGTAAATACCTGGCACTGTCAAATTAATCACTTGATCTGCAGGGCCGTGCAGCCATGCTTGGCTTTGCCTTCAGCTTGGTGGGCGAAGTCTTGACTGGCAAGGGAGCGCTTGCTCAGCTTGGATATGGTAGGGATTGGCAACATAGACACATGTGAAATAAATTGCACACGCATTTGTAAGTGCAATCATGCACTCGCAAACACACACACACACACATATGTATGTATGCACACTATAATACACGTACACACATGAATGTTATTTCAGAGATCTTCGACGACAAGCTGAACATCGACCAAATTGATGAGCTTGTGGTTGGCCTCATCTTGTTCAACTTGGTAGGTTGAAGGCATGCTTCAAAACCGTTGCTGGCGCACGCGTTCAGCGCAGCTCAGGTACTTTTGCAAAAGGTATACTTTCCTTCGCCACGTTATAGCTCCCCATTTCGTAGGTAATAAAAATATTCCAACTGCATCGTGATGACTGACGTGCAATCACGGATGGTACGTGCTCCCTGTTGTCATACACACAGATTGCCGCCATTCTACCTGCTAGTGGCACCTTCAAGCAGGATGAGGAAGAGGAGGAGGAGGAGGAGGTCAGGGGCCCTCTGCAAGACCCCAAGAAGTCACTGCTCAAACCCTTTGAGTTCTTTGGTATCAAGGTATGAGCACAGGGACGGTGTGAATTTGAGGACAGATATTCATGGCTTTCAACCGTTTTGCACTGAAAAGTGGAAAGGCTGAGTCACGCACTTTGTTGCATGGGTATGTTCAGGGTCGGTGCCTGCGGGGTAATTGCCAGTAAGCTCCGGGTGTACTGTCATACTCAGTGTAAATACCAGAAAGCTATATACCTGTACTTGGGTATAATAAGGGAGAATGGCATCCGTCTATACCCCAACAATGCCCCAGCTGTCATGCACACACACTGACTGCAAACGTTCTCTGGCTGTACAGGGATTTGGATTCACAAAGGAGAATGAGCTGTTTGTTGGACGTACGGCGCAGCTTGGCTTCGCTGCCTCTCTCATCGGAGAAACCCTCACTGGTAAGTGCTACTCCTTCAGCAAACTGAAGTGCTGATCTGATGCGAGCCAGCCACTGGATTTTTGTAATAGCACCGCAAAGTTTTTCGTCTGACAAGGGGCATCTGCTGCTTTTAATTCGAGAAAATAAAGTGAACAGACAAGGTTCGTAGCATGATGGTCGCAAGCTGTTTCTTGTGCTAGTCTTCTGCCTTATTTGTACTTATATGCTATGAGCACAAACGTGCTTTCTTGCTTGGCCCCACCTTGGCAGCAACTACATGATTCGATACTTTATTGTCGCAGGCAAGGGCCCTCTGGCTCAGTTTGACATCGAGACAGGAGAGTCACTGAGGGTGCGTACGTAGATCAGTATGAACACGTTTCTCCTCCGAATATTTTTTGTTCAGAAGCCTTTGTGTACAAACCTTACCTGCCTCTCCAGTGTTCAATTTGTGTGCTTTGGTTTGACACCATTGGGCTTTTTGCTAAGTACGGTAGATCTTGCAATAACCAACCGCTTAGCAAGCGCACCAAGGTAACGGAGAATCACATAGGTGAAGCAGTGTTAGTGATTACGCTCATGCATAGTTAGTGATCTTGCTCATACACTGTGTATGCGGGCCCTGCAGTCTTACCCTTGGCAGCTTGCACCTCGCGCAGGACACTGAGTTTGGACTCCTTGTCTTCATTGGCTTCTTCTTCTTTGCGGCAATCAACCCTGGCACGGGCAAATTTGTCAAGGATGAGGAGGAGGTGGAGGAGTAAGGTCCACTTGACGAGCCAAAATGTTTGCTCCCTCCTATTGACACGCTTGCAGGACACCGAGTTCGGCCTCCTCGTGTTCATCGGTTTCTTTTTCTTTGCGGCGATCAACCCTGGCTCAGGCTCATTCCAGCCGGAGCCGGAGGAGGAGGAGAAGTAGAGAAGGGAGCTAGCCTGTTTGTTAGGGAGTGGCCAACTCGGGGCACACTGTGGCTGGCACTTTCTTGTCGGTTCCAATTTCAACTTGCACAGGGATGCCGAGCAGGAGCAGGAGTAAGCAGGCCATGCATTGTAATGGCCCCCTGATGGACTGTGCTAATTTTGCTAGTGTGTGTGTGCATTGGTGGTTTGTGTGTAGAGAGATCATAAAGGGGAACTACAAGATGAGCCTTGGTGAACGGCCATGTTTTTCAGCGAGACATGTCGCCTCTCCATTGTTGCTTTGAGGTGGTTATGGGGAGCTAGCACGACATCGTAATCGACAGACATCAAGTCATATCGGATGCCACTGTCATATTTCATGTGGTGACGTGTATATTTTGCCCTGGCCTGTTTCTGTAAAATCATGGGAGAACCAAGGATGACAAGAATTTATTAGGGGGTGTTTGGCGGGCTTGTACGTTGGGCTGATGGGTTTTTTTGCTGGGCACAGCCAGCAACAAAGTTAACCACAGAATGTTGAGTCAGGAAGGGGGCTCTTTTGCTTCAGCCAGTCAAGCTAACTCGAAAGTCTTGAGATAGTGTGCACCGCCTCAGGTAAGGTAAGGCTACATCGCTATATACGCCTCAAAGGGCATCTCAGCCGAAGCTTGGAAAAAGCCTGAAACCACACCTGGCTAATATACAGAATAAATAGGGTAAGGGTAAGGGTTACAGAATAAATAGAAGCTAGAGGAAACATGAAACAGATGTATGTAGAAGAGAAGGGTATTTCAAGGGTTACAAGGATGGCCTACAGCCCGAGACTCTGGCTGATGGCAATTGGCTGGTGAAACAAAATCAACCAGTGTCGAAAATTGAAACTAAATCTGACACAAACAGAGAAGGGTATTGGGGAAAGAGAACGTTTGTTTTGAAGAAGCGCGAAGGGAAGGCATTAAAGAACACGAGAAAAGGTAAGGTAAGGTTACATCACTATGTATGCCTCGAAGGGCATCTCAGCGGAAGTTTGGAAAAAGCCTGAAACTACACCTGGCTAAACAAAAGAAACAGAAGCTAAAGGAAATGGGACTGATGTTTGTAGTAGAGAAAAGTGTATAGAAAAAGAGAACGTTTGTTTTGAAGAAGCGCGAAGAGAAAGCATCAAGGAGGACAAGAAAAATGATGTTGATACGTCTTAGGATGTGTGTGTGTGTGTGTATAAGAAGCCTCAGTCAGACACGAGAAAAGCTTTTGAATGTCTCAGGACGTGTGTATATAAGAAGCCTCAGTCAGAAGCAGGAAAACAGAGGCTGAGAGAGCCTCAACCAGGAGTGCCAAGAGAAAAAGTATATCAGAAGATCGAGATGTGTTCACCACCTACGGTAAAATTAGGTAAGGTACACTGCCTAAACTATGCCGACCTCCTGTGTTTTCAAAGAAAAAGATAAGAGGATTTTAGATAAAGCAAGAAGGTAAGGTTACGCTATATATATGCCTCTGAGCCTGGGGGGCATCTGAGTGGAAGCTTGGAAAAAGCCTTAAACCAAAACAAAAAGGCGCTAGATGTAATAAATAAAGGGGAAAGGGCTAGGCACTCAGCCACAAAAGAGGCAACACTAGTAGACAGTGGTTCCAAAAGGTCCTCAAAAACAAGCTGGGCTATCCTCGCTCATGCTGAGGTAGGAAGACAAATAAAATTGAGTGAGTGTAACCACTATCGGCCAAAGGCATGAGAAATACTTAGGCTACTAATGCCTCGCTTAGTACTCGGACGCCGCAAAACCCTCCACACCATCCTGCTAGGTGCAACAGGCACCATTTACAGCAGCCACAGCATAAGGAACCCACTCCACAGCCTCGGAGTTACTGGTCTACATGCCACAGCACTCATGAAACAATTGAGCCTGTATGCAATCAGATCCACAACAATAAGCGACGAGACATTGAACTGTCGCGTTCAACTCAAGCGCTCGTTAGATGCTTCTGTGATTGATGGAGTGAAATTTGCTGCGCATCCTACAACGCTGCTCTCCTGAAGCTCTGCTGTTTTGTGCTGCCAAGCTTGTCGAGTGGGATTGTGTGTGTGCTTGGTGTTTGAGGCTGGCAGGAGCCTGAGGTGGATTGCTTGCTTCTTATCTTCTTTCTTGCTTTACTAGTTGCTTACCTTTCTCTCTTGCTTACCGCTACTGACCTGTGTGTCTGGATGGACGGGCTCTGATGTATCTTAATCTCTGCAAAGATTACAGAAGAGAGTTTTACTCGAAATTCAGACAGTCGTAGACTCAACTAAAACCCAAAGAGTTCCTCGCACAACATTTTCTAAATAGAACAAGGGCAATAAAATTATCTACAAAAGAAAGCCCTGGAAAAAACAGGCTGGAACACTGTTGATCCAGTCATAGATCTCACACGAATCCTCACACAGAGTCTTCCAACGCTGGGCTTCATAAAACAGGTTCATCCTAATTCTGTAAATGTTCAATCAATGACCAGTAATCAGTGCGCTGCTGCAGCTAGGGCGTGTGACAGAACACAACCCCCAAACTTATTTCAGCAATGCTGCCTGATGGTGTGCAGGCTTCTGCCGGTATTGTAAACACTGCAAAAACTGTGCGTAGAGGATGAAAGACAGATTGATAAAACCGCGCGCAGCAAGCTCAGGCAAGCTACTGAATTTGAAAGCAGTCCAAGAAGGCAATCCAAGAAGGTACACAGGGTGCATGGCTGCTAGCATAAGCAGACGTAGACAGTCGTGAAAAAATGGTACAACAAGGCAATATACACCCTTCAGCCGAGACGCAGCAAGGAACGCTTCCAATCTGGCTCCTAACTCCTACTTCAATGCGCAACAGCGGCAGAAATTTAGCAAGCCAGATGCAGTCATAGTAACTCCGACCCAGCAACCACACCCCAAAAGAAACCCAACAAACACGTACCAAACTAGGTCTGCCAATAATGCAAGAAAAGCTGCCTGTGATAACCTAGCAGATGGTGCTTCCAATCCATACCCCCTGGCTACGAAACCAAGAGACATACAACCAAACAAATGCCACATACACTTCGAGATTAAGTGCTGTGTAGGCACATCTCCTACCCAACAAGCAGAAAAGGCACAAGAACAACATAAGTTGCTAATGCCTCGTTTATTGGGACACCACAAAACCCTCCACACCATCCTGCTAGGAGCAACAGGCACCATCTACAGCAGCCACACATGGAACCTACTCTACAGCCTCGGAGTTACTGGTTTACAAGCCACATCACTTATGGAAAAATTAAGCCTACATGCAATCAGATCCGCAACAAAAATTATACAGATGAGACGAGACATCGAACACAACCCCCATAAATCTCTGAGCAATGATCCTGGTGGTGTGCAGGCTTCTGCCTTGATCCCCACTGAAAATCTCCTCCTCTCTATATGCTCCAGGTGGGATGTTGTGAAATGATTGGATGGTGCAGGACACAAAACGGCTGGTGGTGATTACCTTACCAGCGTTTTTGTCCTCTACTCTAACTCAACGGCTGCGCCCCGATAGAAACCCAATAAACACGTACTAAATTAGATCTGCCACCAATGCAGGGATATCTGCCTCTTCCCACCAGGTGGTCCTGCCAATCCGTAGAAAAAAGAAGAAGGAAAAATTACGCAGGCAGTGAAAAACTCCTCTCCCCACATTATTAAGGAAAGAGGGCTACTTTGGTAATGGATACCATAAAACTGCTCTACCAGAGAGAGATTTAATAAAATTTATGGATCAGGGGGGCTGCAGGCTTGGCCTGGAACTGGTTGGTAATGGTACTGGAAAGTGCACGTCTGGAATGGGCAAATTCAGCAGCGTTGACAGGATGCATTTGAAGCTTGCAGGCAACTTTTTTCAATTCCTTGAGAATTAAGACCTAATTTCTTGAGAGACTCCAGTGCGTGAGTGTGGCAGATCGTGCCACCCACGCCTAGAAGGATGATGTGGAGAGTAGTAGAGGCTTCTTAATAAAGAAGGGTGCACAAATTTTTGTGCTGTTCCTTTGTGGCGTTCATCTGGCTCTGGGTTAAAGTCTCACAGTGCTTGATCTCAATGAGGTGAATGTCAAGTTTAAGCCCTGCCATGATCTTTGGGCCGGGGCTGTCTGGTGATGGTTGCTTTGCAGGTGGCTGGTGCTAAAGTGCTCTCATGATCTTCATGAGTTGCCCCTTGCCACCCTGAAGAGCACATTCCCCTTGTAAGTATGTGGTTCATGAGTTGTAGCAGGGGGCAACTCATGAAGATCATG
>Ga0307948_1002468_pt1 | contig 13460 bp, 15 predicted proteins | sample OrgLakmetagen280_FD_201824 | JGI IMG/M metagenome (GOLD analysis project Ga0307948, IMG submission 201824) | Saline water microbial communities from Organic Lake, Antarctica - #280 | ecosystem: Environmental > Aquatic > Non-marine Saline and Alkaline > Saline | place: Antarctica: Organic Lake...
ATAGTATTCTATTTCAATAAGTGCGTAACGCAGAAGCTGTATGAAAGTAAATCAAAAAACACTCAATTTTAAAGAAGTTTTCTTCTTTAAAATATTGATGTAAATTATTGTTTTATAATGTGTTATAATATTCTTGAGTGTTTTGATGAATAATACAGGATAAAAGAGATACTGACTAGCATTGGATTGCTCCTCTTCACTCTTACATGAATAAAAAAAGAGTTCGTTTGACACAACAAGACAAATTGAAGCTTTTATAACGAACACATTTTGAAGAACAGAAGTAGCGGAGCAATGATTTATTAACAATCGCTAAAGATTCATAAATATCATAGTCAACAAAAAAGCCCTGACGTTTTAGTCAGGGCTTTTTAATTATGAAAATAATATGTGATTACATTTTTATGAATTTTGTATTCTCAACTTGTTCACCGCTTTGCACTCTAATTAAGTAAGTACCTTGAGGTAATTCTGAAGCACTAAATCCAACTTCATTTCGTCCAACATGTGCATTCGTTTTTTGAATTCTTTTCACCAAACGTCCTGAAATATTGTAGAATTGAATATCTAACAAATTACTTTCTTTCAAATCAACAACAAGAGTTGAATTATAACGCGCTGGATTTGGATAAACTTCCAACATGAAGGGTTTGTCTTGTTTAACTTGTTTGATTGGACCATTATTTGAAGTTGTCAATACCGCATCAGATGACCAGATACCACGTCCAAATGTTCCAATAAATAATTTACCTGGAACCTTATTTCCATCAGCAGCACTTCTCCAAGATTGACGAATCTCATATGTCGGCACTCCTGCAAAAAGAGGATCTGAAACATCAGTCCAGGTTGCACCTCCATTTTCTGACATTGAAGCTCCTACGAAAGTAGATGCAAACAACACATCGTTATCATCTCTATCGATAATAACATCATAAAACGCCATACCGCCTTGACTACCAACAGAAGTCATTGATGGTGAAGCAGAAGTAGCATTTGAAGAACGGAAAACCGAACCATTAAATTGCTGCACAGCAACTAGATCGTCTGCGTTATTAGGATTAACACCAACACCTGAGAAACTTCCTGTTTGCAGTGTAGTTTTATCAGTTGCAGTTGCTCCATCATCTAAATTCAATTTTTCTTTGAAATCTGCATCTGTGGAATAAACTGATCCTAAACCAGACAACCTATATACAGAACTACCAGCGGCAACAAACATATTATTTATGTCATTACTGAAAGCGACATCTAATTGAGAAATATTACCAACACCTTCCATTAGTCTAACCCAACTTGATGAAGGTGCTGACAATCTCAATGCATCACGTGTTCCCCAAATTTCACCACCATTTCTGTTCACACCAAATACAAACCAAGATTGGAAAGGATCTTGAACTACTAAAGTATCCCAAACAACACCATAGCGAACTGTATCCTTTCCGAATGGAAGAACATCAGGACCAGAAGCATTTGAGCCGAAGTAAAAACTGTAAGGAGTTACTAAAGCAACAATAACTGTATCTGGACCGTTAGGCACATCAACTTCTATTGTATCTCCAACTAATGGCGGAGTACTTCCTGATGAATTCGGTAAATGTGTATAAGAATAAATCCCTAAGTCGAATATATTCCCTGTACTATCTTCAACTTCATATTCTGTCGCAGTTAATGCTGGATTAAAAGCTAAAGTATCATCAAATTGAACAGCAATTGGATTAATATAATCAATTGTATCTCCCGAAGCTCTACTTGGAACTTTTATTGTCGCTCCAACATCATATGTAGCTCGAGGAATAAAAGTAACTGAATCTTCAGAATTTGTATCATAATACTCACCTAAGTGAAATTGTGTATGAAATGGGTGTTGACCTCCCTCTGTTCCTACAGGATCATAACCAGAACCCTGAAGAACAGGAGTGAAATCACTCATCGACTGACCTGCATCACCTGTTCTCAAAAATGTATTATAATACAAACTAGTAATAAAAACTTTAGGATTGAAGAAAGATATTTCTGCTGTAAAACCATCCCCTCCTGAAACTTGTTTAAATTCTTGGTATGTAGCGTTTTCATAATTATTGTACAAACTTCCATTATCCTGAGTACCCCCAATTACTGAACCATTTTTATCATAAGAAAAAGCATAGAACTGAGTAATGTTATAACCTCTATTTGCAGGATAATAGCTAGCTCCTTGATCTAAGGAAACTCCGATACCACCATCATTACCGATATATAATCTATCATTGCTGTCCCATTTTAATTCATGATTATCTGCATGTACATATAAAGAACTTGTTGGGTTAGCAAACCAAACTGAAATTTTATTCCAACCTCCTGTTGGTGGATTATTGATTTGTTTCTTCCATTCATGTAAGTCAATACCTCCAACAATTACACGGTCGCTATCTGTTGGATCAAAGCTTACAACACTGTTATAACCTCCCTGATCACGGTAATCAATTACACCGTTATTTATACCTGCTCCTGTTGCTGCAGTATGTTTGTGCCATGTTACTCCACTATCTAATGAGATCCATTGACCTTGATTATTAGATGATGAAGTGGCTGCGTAAATTGAATATGTACCATCTGATTTCTTTGAAGAAACAGCATACTCTATTCTACCAAAACCTGATTGAGCAAGTTTTCCATTTACAGGATTACTTCCTGGAGCAGAAACTTCTGTAAAAGTCAGTCCCCAATCAGTTGTTACCCATGTTGCCGTAGAATTTGATGCTACAACAATCACTTCTCCATCCATAGAATAAGTTAAAGTTCTAGCTCCATTACCTCCATATGAATTTGCGTCTTCAACTGTACCCCCAAAAGAATACTTTTTTAATCCGGAAGGATGCGTAAAATATACCTCAGGACTAAATTTAGTTGCTGCTACTCTACTGATTTTGCCAAAAGAACCTGTCCCTGGAACCAATTGCCAAGTTTGACCTCCATCTGGGGTTACAAACAAACCTTCTCCACTCCATGACTCATCAATTGAACCGGTAGCTACATATACGTTTCCACCTGCATCTTGAGCTATAGATGAAATAAACATTCCTCCAGGAAAATTCTCAACTCTTGACCAGTTATTCGCACGGTTTTCAGATTTGTATAAACCACCTGAAACACCTCCTGCCCAAATTGTATTTTCATTAGTATGATCTACCAAAATAGCTCTCGTACGACCACCAATGTTGTCTGGTCCTAACTCCAACCATTCAACACTTATCGCCTTATTTTGCATATTGTTTTTATGCTGACTTACAATCTGGTTTAATTTGCTGTTTTCAATAACCTCACCTGTTTCAACATCAATCATAGTGTTTTTAACCCACTCTTCAAAACCGTTTGATCCAGTTTGAGCTTCTAAAGAACCTCTTTCTTGGGAGTACAATACGCCCTCATTATTGTTTAAAATAATTGGACTCACCATCGCGGCTGCAGCTAAAGCTACAATTCCTAGCCCTCCAAGAATTAATTTAGTACACTTTATATTCATAATAACACATTCTTTTTTACATCTATTACAAGGCGCCAATTTAAGTAAAAATTTCAAATATTTTATAACTTTTTAACACCTATTTATTCAATTATAAAATTATTGCATTTGACATACTTTATGAACAGTCATTTATCTTGATTGTTCTAAAATATACACGTCTACACTTTTAGAGCTTCATCCATATCAAATATATGTCGTTCAGCATGGTAAGATGATCTCACCAATGGTCCTGACTCCACATACCTGAAACCCATTTCTATTCCTAACCTTTTATACTCTTCAAACCTTTCTGGAGTAACGAACTCTGCAACAGGAATATGCTTTTGTGTAGGCTGTAAATATTGCCCTAATGTAATAATATCGGTCCCGACGGCTCTTAAATCTTGCATTGACTCGATAACTTCTTCATGCGTCTCTCCAAGACCTAACATAATTCCTGACTTGGAACGCATTCCTGCTTTTTTAATTCTAAACAATGCTTCCAAACTCCGGTCATACTTTGCTTGTATTCGCACTTCTTTGGTCAACCTACGTACTGTTTCAATATTGTGTGACACTATTTCTGGCGCTACATCTGTAACAATGTCTAAGTTTTCCCATTTCCCTGCAAAATCTGGCAACAGTGTTTCTAATGTTGTATTTGGTGATTGTTTTCGGATGGCACGAATAGTTTGCGCCCAAATATTAGCACCTCCATCTTTTAAGTCATCACGGTCCACAGAAGTAAGTACAGCATGTTTCACACCCATCAACTTCACTGAATTAGCAACGCGTCCTGGTTCAAAAACATCAACCTCATCTGGGCGACCTGTTTGAACAGCGCAAAAACCGCATGAACGTGTACAAATATTACCCAGAATCATAAATGTTGCAGTACCCTCACCCCAGCACTCGCCCATATTAGGACAACTGCCACTTTCACAAATGGTGTGCAATTTGTGTTCGTCGACAAGTTTTCTAACATTTCTATACGCCTCACCTGTTGGCAGTTTTACACGTAACCACTTTGGCTTCTGAATTTTCGTCTGCTTTTTGTCCTCTACTAATTGCATAGTGTCTAACTTATTTAAGTTTTTCTTTTGAAGATGATTTAAACTATTACTTCTACCTCAACAAAGAAAATACTATTTTTGTGATATAAATTTTACTTGCAAAAATACATAATATAAAGCACTATGAAAAAAATAAGCTCTTCCTATTTAGGCGATTTACGAATTTTGTCTTTGCATCAAAAATCGGGAACAAAGATAGAAACAGATGCGCCAGTAGACAATAATGGCAAAGGAACCCGCTTTTCTCCAACAGATTTACTTGCAACGGGCTATTTAAATTGTATGATTACGATAATTGGAATTTATTGTGATGAAAATGGCCTCAATTTTGCTGGTTGCGAAGGTGAAGTTGATAAAATAATGAGCGATAATCCAAGGCGAATTGGCGGGTTAAATATCGCTCTAGATCTTGCTAGCAATGACTGGGATAAAAAGGAAAGAAGGCGAATAGAAAACGCAGCTAAAAATTGTCCTGTTGCAAAAAGCATTTCTCCTGAAATTGAAATTAATATTGAATTTAATTACTAATGTTAAAAATATTACAAATGCGCATTTTTCAAATAACAACTCTGCTTTTCATCGTATTCTCCACTTCGATAAAAGCCCAAGAAACGCAATTCTCTCTAATAGATTTCCATACTTACAATCAAAAATTGAATGAGCAGGTGATGAAACATTTTGATGCTTTATCTGATGAGGAAAAAGTAGCACAATTAATTATGCCAGCCATCGGACCTTATGGACAAACTGAAGCAACGATAGATCAACTCGTAAAAGATAAAAAGATCGGTGGTTTATTAATGTTGAACGGAACAAAATCAGAATTCACAACTTGGATCAAGAAATACAATGATTTGAATATTGAAAAAGGAACATTGCCTTTTTTGTACAGTGCTGATGCTGAGGCTAGTTTAGTGAACCGAAAAATAAAAAACTCTACTCCTGTAGGTAAAGCAAATACTTTAAAGACAGCAACAGAAGTAAAAGAAGTTGCTAAAATAATTTCAAAAGACTTGAATGAAATTGGAATCAATTACAATTTCGCCCCTGTTGTAGATATGTCTCCAAACAAAACGGTGGGTTGGAGAAGTTTCGGACATGAGCCAGACAGTATAATTCCGTGGTCTGACACATTTATACAAGAAACACAAAGACATAATATTATTGCCACAGCAAAGCACTTTCCTGGACATGGTTTTGTTGAAGGAGACACGCACAAAAAATTGGTCTATATTAAAGGGGAAATGAAAGAAGTGAAAAATTATCCTCCATTAATTAAGAACGGTGTGATAAGTATTATGATTGCACATATTGCAATTGAAAATAAAACTCCTTTCAGCACTAATGGGATGCCTGCATCTATTTCAAAAGAAATTGTTACTGACCTTTTAAGAGATAGTCTTCAATTTAAAGGTTTAATTGTAACAGATGCTATGAATATGTTAGGTGTTTCTACTATTTCTGAATCAAATGTAAAAGCAATTGAAGCAGGAGTAGATATTTTACTTATGCCCTTAAATGCAGCAAAAGCTCACAAAGAAATTTTAGAAAAATACAGAATTGATAAAGCCTTTAAATCAAAAGTTGACCTTGCTTGTAAACGAATAATACGTGCTAAACTTTGTACTGAAGGAGAGCTGTTTCCAACCACAAACTAGATAGTGTCTGGTCGGTAACAGGCACTAAATAGCAATCATTGCGAGTGCAACTCCTATCAATAGACTAATCAGTTTAATAAGGTTAAATTTATGATTATCACTAGATTCGAAGATTATTGTTGTTGATATATGAAGGAACATTCCGACCACCACAGCAAGAATAATTTCTAAATTCAGGAAGGCGTTCTGAGCACCAAAGTGCCCTACCAGCATTCCAAGTGGAGCCATCATAGCGAAACCAACGAGTAAGAGCCAGGCTTTTGTCATTTTGAATCCAGAAGCTAAAAGCAAGGTCATCAAAGCAATTGCAACAGGGATTTTATGTAATATTATTCCTAGTAATAGTCCTTGAACTCCTTCTCCTTTGGAATGATCATGATGTAAATGCCCAACATGTTCCACAACTTGTCCTCCTGCTTCTCTCATAAACTGAGCCTCCAATGGCATTCCTTCGAAAAAAGAATGAAAGCTTAACGCAATAAATAACGACCATGGAACAGTTCCTTTCACATCTTTTGCATGAATATGTCCGTGCTCTATCCCTCCTGAGAAATATTCAAGAAATAATTGAATAAGAAAACCAAGTAAAATATAATACCCCACTCCCTCAGAACCATGTGCATAAATTTCTGGAATGAAATGAATGAAAGCAATTGCAAGTAAAAAACCACCGCTTAAGGAGAGTAATACTTTTATGACCTTACCTTTGTTTAATTTCTGCAAAAAAACAACTAACCCGCCCCCTAGAATTACTGAGCCAATAAGAAGCAACGTTCCCCAAATCAAACTCATTTTTTCTTTGCAATAATGATCAATCGATCAGATTCTTTTTTATTAAAGGGAGATAATGAAAAGTCACCGAAAACGTCTTGAATTTCAAATCCAGCTTTTTCTAAAAGCAATTCAAACTCATCCTTTTTTATAGCCTGCACTTTTTCTTGGAAATGAAAATCTTTTTCTTTGTCTAAAAAATCTATATTTTTAAAGATATGGTTACCATCATACGATTTTGTGATATTAAAATCAATTCCATCTAACGTTTTCACCTCTTTCTCAACGAGATGATCTAGGGCAAAATCAGCATTCATAAAATCAATTACGACCATTCCGTCGGGAAGAAGCATATTATTTATAGAACTAAGCACCTTCAGATTATCTGAATAATCATCGAAATAACCGAAACTTGTAAAAAGGTTAAATACAACATCGAAAGTATTTTCCTTATACACATCCCTCATATCGTGTGTATCAAATGTAAGCGTTTCGTTTTCGAATGGCTTTGCCTCAAGGATACTGTTAGAAGATAAGTCAACTCCGGTAACCTTTAATCCCTTTTTATTTAAAAAGATAGAATGCCTGCCTTTTCCGCAAGCTAGATCAAGACAATTTACATTTTTAGAGAGGTTTAAATAACCCAAAACATTATTAATGAATCTCTCTGCTTCTGAAAAATCTCGATTTTGATACAAGATGTGATAGTAAGATGTATCAAACCAAGTCTCAAACCATTCCCCTTTCTGCTCACTCATATCAATTGACGTTTATTAAAAAAGAATGCAAATATAGGCAAACAAAACCATTCATGCAATATTGTTGCATTATTAAGCCAATAAAGAAAGTAATTTAAGAGTTTGCCTATAAAAAACAAAACTATATATTTGTAAATCAATATTCTGAACCAATTAGAAAGATGTCTTTAAATAGTATTTACGAACTCTATCAGACAATGGAACGCGATAACACGATAGTTTCATTCAGATCTGCTGTAACTAAAGAGTTATTGACTTCTGTGCTGAACATTATGGAGTCTAAACTAGATAGTTTTGAATCCTCTCCAAAAACCCGTAAAAAAGTGTATAGTGTTTTAGTGGAGTGTCTTCAGAATTTATATCATCACAATGACAATTTGAGTTTAGATAATAAGGAGAATAAAATCAATAAATACGCTTATTATTCTTCAATTTTAATCATTTCTAATCCAACAGGATATTATGAAATAAAGACAGGTAATTTTATACGTAATAATAAGATGAAGAAACTAGAAGAAAGACTAGATAAAATCAACGAATTAAACAAAGAAGAGCTCAGGGAATTATACAAGTCTGTTTTGAATAAAGGTCAATTCTCAAAAAAAGGAACTGCAGGGTTAGGTTTAATGGATATTGCAAGGAAAACTGGAAACAAGTTAGATTATGGATTTTTGCCTATTGACGACAATTTCAGTTTCTTTTGTTTAAATGTAAAAATCAATAAATAAAAATGAAAAGTATAAAACTAGGAGGTACAACAAAAATACCAAGTGTTTCTTTTGATTATGAAAATGGAAAATTAGAATTAAAAGGGAGATCAATTCCTGAGAATTCTGTTGAGTTTTTCCAACCATTGAATGATTGGATAAAAAAATATGGTGCAGACCCTCAACCTTTTACCACATTTGACGTGAAATTAGAATATTTCAATACTTCATCTTCCAAATGTATACTCGATTTGTTTAAAACACTCGAGTCGATTAATGGCAAAGGGACAGAAGTAAATGTGAATTGGTATTTCGAATCAGATGATGAAGATATGGAGGAAGCGGGAGAAGACTATCAAGAGGTCATTACATTAGACTTCAAGATAATTGAAGTAGAAGAAATTTAATTAAAGTGAAAAAAATAGGCCTAACAGGTGGGATCGGTTCTGGAAAATCGATCATATGCGATATTCTAAATATCATGGGGTATCCTGTTTTTAATTCCGACAACGAAGCAAAGTTACTGATGGTTAGTGATCCAGAAGTCATTCAACAAATCAAAGATGTATTTGGTGAAGAAGCTTACGTTGGCAATGCATTAAATCGCCCCTACTTAGCCAATAAAGTTTTTAAAGATGAAAGCTTAAAAATAGCGCTAAACAACATCGTTCATCCAGCAGTAAGAAACGCATTTGATAGTTGGGCAGAGAAAAAAAATGCAAAACTTGTTTTTAACGAAGCGGCTATACTTTTTGAAACTGGAGCATATAAAGCATTTGATTATACTGTTCTTGTTACAGCTCCCGAAAAAACGAGAATTGAACGTGTTATTTTAAGAGATAAAACAACTACAGAAGAAGTGAAGTTGAGAATGAATAATCAATGGGAAGACGAAATTAAAAAAGAAATGGCCTCCTATGTCATCAACAATGAAAACAATACTTTAGTCATTCCACAAGTCCTAAAAATAATAAAATCAATAGAAAGCGCTATTTAGTGTCTGGTCGGAAACACAACAAAATTAAAATTGATTCTTTTGAGTTTATTTTATTTTATTTTCTTGTCGGCTGATGCTAAGGCATCTCCTAAAGAAAGAAAATCAAACCTTAGCAAAGCAAGCGCATATCCTGTCCCGATTTCTCGGTACAGGCTATGCGCTTGCTTCGCTAAGGTTCTTGTCTCCACTCCTAAAAGTCGATAATGTCGGTGATCTCCGCCGCAAGCTCTGGAGCTTCCGCCATTATTAGCGACTTTCAGTACGCTTTATCTTCAAAAAAACATAAAGCGCGTCCGAATCAAACTAAATTTTACTAATTATTAAACATTTTTGATTTCATATTAATGTTATAAACCAGTGCTTTTTATTTTATGAATTTCTAAAGAACAATTAATTTAAGGTATAGAGTTATATGTGAGAATAGTCCATTAATCTATTTAGGGGAAAGAGGCGGATAAACATTAAATATTTACATTCTAAAACAGTACTCATTTTTTCATATTATTTATTGACCATGTATTCTTACATAAGGTAGAATACTATCCAATGGAAAGTATATTACTGAGCTATCAATTTGAATACTCTCTATCAACTCATTATCTTTCCCCCGCTAACGCGAGATTCCATCTCGTGGTTGTCTGATTCCATTTTCTGATAGCCTGAAAACTAATTTAAAAATACTGATTTTAAGTCAATCCAACAACCACTACTCCATTTAAAACACCTTTTTCACCGCTGTAATCAACAGCACTACTATACGGATAATCTTCTGGTCTAAAAACTAATCCCTGTTCTATGGGATTATTGTGTATGTATCTAATTTTTTGAGAAATCACATTTTTACTCCATAATTCAATCGGTTTATTGTCTTATCTCCAAAATTGATTATGCTTCACATTAGCGTTTTTATTTCCATTGCGTTTAAAAGTATTGGATAAATTTTCTTTTCGACTTTCTTTGTCATTTTCTCTAATTGCTTTTACGACAGTCATGCTTGTGTGTCTTTTAAAACTACCTAGTAATTGTCCTGGAGGAATACCTTTAGTACTTCTAAAAACTAAATGAACGTGGTTGGTCATAATACACCAAGCATATATTTCCAAACCTTTTTCTTTTTGACAAAAATGTAAGCTGTCTATTAATATGTCTTTGTATTCATTTCTTGTAAATACATCTATCCACTCTATTACGGAAAAACTTACAAAATAGGGTGCCTCAGGGTTATGAAACCGATAATTTCTACTCATTTGATTTAGATTAATTAAGTTAACTCTATTTAAATTAACTAAAATTATTCATTTTAAAAGAAGTTGGAATGGATTGTTTTAGATAAAGGTTGTCTTTTTTTGAAGAATGTGATTTTTGAAGGACGTTTCTGTATGGAGACCCAAGACCACGAGATGGAATCTCGCGGCAGCTTGGGGGTAAATTGGTAATAACTTTCTTGATTTAAGGAAGTAGAAAGCTGTTTTTAAAACAAACCAGAAAAATTTAACTTACATAGTTTCTTCTTACTTTATCGCAAAGCTTGTTAGAAAGTAGCGGATCTGAAATAATTTCTTTAGCTTCAGGTAGAAAACGCTCAAGAAGTGGAAAGAATGGTTCATCTAAAGCAGTAATTAGAGTATAAGAGATATTTAGGTTGCCAAAATTGTATTTATTGCTAATGTAAGGCAAGAACTTAAACAGTGCGCCTTTCCCTGTTTGTGCAGTGTACATTGAATGAAAAAAAATTCCAGAATAACGCTCCATAAAAAGTAACAAAACCGCTGTGTTACCAGTACGCCAATCTACGCCACATACTTTTACATCTAAAACAAAATCTTTAAACGGTGCTGTGTTTTCTGGTTCAACCATTTACTAATAGAAATATAAGTTTTTTTGTGTAAAAGTATGTAATGTGTTTTTTTAATAAAATCGCATTGGAGGATGTTTTTTATATCTATACCAAATATACTCTTCTTTATCTATATCGTACGTGCCAATAGTTGAGTAAATTTTACCCTTTTTAAAACAGAAGTATTCAACAGCCATATTATCATTTGGTTGAAGAACAATACAATAATCACAAGTTTTATTCTTTATAACGGTAAGACCATAAGGAGAGTTTTCCAACTCCTTTCCATAAATAGGATAATATACAGTTTTTAAATAGGGTGATGGTTTATCTTTTACAGATAGCCAAAACCTTTCAAAATCCCATAAGAATACTTCTATTAACTCTCCTTCCATCAAAGAGTCTGGCTCATAGTAGTACTTATAAAAAACGTCTTTAGTGTTATCCCAATTATCAATTGAACTTAACTCGTTTAAAAAATCTTCTAATAATTCAGTATATTTGATTTTATCAATGGTGCTATCATTTTTTACACCCTCATTCTTATTACTATCACAAGCTTGTGATAGTAATAACATAAAAATAATCGAAACTCTAATCAATCCTTTTCTCCCCATTTTTTTGGACTATAAATGTTTATAATTTTCTCTCCAGTAACTGTATCCACTTTATATAACATATATCTCCATAACCTATCCGTAACTTTATCATAAAAAACAGTATCTACTTGATAACCATTTAATAATGATTTGGTTTCAGACCATCCAGTATTCTTCCTCAATCTATCACATATATAATCTTCTTCGCTTTCGTTACGTTTCCCATTTTCAATCCAAGTATCACTAGTGCTGTAATTCATAAATTCCATCGCTTATTTCACTCCTCTTTTTCCTTTATACTTCGTTAAAATTTTAAACCGTAACTATGGCTATGCTTGAAAATTTTGCCTTGTCTAAAGAAAAAATTTAAGCGAAATTTAAGCACCGTTATTTATGAGTTACAGCACTAGTTCATTATTTATTATATTTTTTACTGGCTGTGGATTGGGATCAATAGGTTCTGCAGGCATTGCATTAGAATAAATTATTTTATTAGCTTTTAGATCTCCTATTCGGCTTGAGCCATAAATAAATTGCTCCTCTAAAGTTGTTTTTTCTGAACTTGAATTATTATACAAGCTAGAATTATAGGTGGCCATAAGTTGTCCATTGGCATCATAAGCATAATAATAAACTGTCCAATCCTCTTGAGGTGACAAAATGCAGCCTGTCCGTGGTTTGCTAATTTTAGCTACCCTAACCCCAAGCGGATTGTAAATAAATTCTAAATTAGGACTATCTTGGTCTGTTCTTCGAATATGTTTAAGTTTCTTATCACCTAAATGCCTTTCTAACTCCATATTTTCGGAGACGTCTTTGGTTAATTGACCAATATCATTGTACTCATAATTATCTGCGATTTGTCCGTGTTTAATGCCTTTGGTATAAGGGGATACAGAAATAGCGTCAGAAACATAATCCAATCGGTTACTTTCTTGTCCGTTAAGAGAATAATAATTGTAAGTAAATTTATCCATTTCTAAAATTGCTGGACCTAATCCATCGGGGTCATTTCTATTTCGGTCTTCCCGATTATGTATCACATTCATTTTATAAATGAAGCGCTACTAAGTCGGGAGATACAAGGTAAGGATATTTCCGTTTTTATCGTAGGAAATTTGTGTTAAATAATCGGTTGTTGAGTAGGAACAAGTCCAATTGTGATTGGTTTTCAGATTTGGATCACGGAAGACTTCTATTTTTGTAAGGCGTTGCAATTGATCATAAGAATAAGCATATCCTTGAATATCCAATCCGTCTATGGCAGTAACCATGCGACGGATATTTCCATTATACAAATTTGCAGAACTATTTCCGAAATTTGAAGTTGTTTAGCTGGTGATTAACCAGATCAGTGTCTGCAAGAAAACTAATCATTTTTAGGTCTTTGATAAGAAAACTTCAAAAACAAGCTTAACGCAGTATTTGACGTTTTCTTGCAAAGACTATTTAAACTACTGCATATTCAGGATCATCACAAAGCCAGCTTGGTATCCCAACATAAAACACCAACATCAAAAAAGCATTAAATTATTTCTTTAATCACAGTAGATAATTGAGGATCTATATGGAATAC
>Ga0307948_1002470_pt1 | contig 13453 bp, 12 predicted proteins | sample OrgLakmetagen280_FD_201824 | JGI IMG/M metagenome (GOLD analysis project Ga0307948, IMG submission 201824) | Saline water microbial communities from Organic Lake, Antarctica - #280 | ecosystem: Environmental > Aquatic > Non-marine Saline and Alkaline > Saline | place: Antarctica: Organic Lake...
GGTAGTTTTTCTCAAACAAAATACAACAATGGTAGAACAGAACTTGTTGATGCTTCTATTGAATGGCACTTATGTCGTTTGTCATCTTTTTATTTTATTTCAAAATATGGATGGATTGAATTTCCTGGTGTAGGGATAATACCTTATAATCTTTATTACTTTCAAAAAGAAGTCTTAAAAAACACTAAACATTTTAAGAAAATGGTATTCCTTAAAAGTAGACAAGCAGGAATTTCAACTCTTTATTCTTTATATGCTTTTTGGAAAGGAAATTTTCATGAAGGTGAGAACATTGATGTTATTTCAATAAAGCAGAAGAAGGCACAGGCTTTTACAAAAAAAATGTTTCCTACTATGAATAGGCTTCCTTCATTTCTTAAGACAGAGGTTGTAAAAAAGAATACATTTGAAATAGAATGGGCAAACTCTTCATATATGTTATCTGAGAGCGCTTCTGATAAAGCTGGTCGTGGTGACAGTTTATCATTACTTATTATGGATGAGTTAGCTTTCTATCGTAGTGATACTCTTACTCGTGGAATTGTTTCTGCCGCTCAACCTACACTCACAAGAACTGGTGGAAGTCAAGTTCTTATTTCTACTCCTAATGGAACCTCTGGAAGTGGATCATATTATTATGAACAGGTAGAGCAATTAAGACTTGCTGGTGGTGAAACTGAAACTGAAAAACTTATTGAAGTTGATTGGTTTGAAGTTCCTGATATTAAAGGAATCAAACCTTATAAAGGTTATAATGAAAAACTAAATGAATATATAGAAAAAAATTATTATCGTAATCCTGAAGTAAGAAAAGAAATGCAGGATTATTTTAATCCAATATTTGAGAATTGGAAGCAGAACGAATGGTTAAAGAAACAACACGATGATTTAGGTGATGTTCTTTTTAAACAAGAGATTGGACATAACTTTGTTATATCTGGAGATCAAGTATTTACTGATGAGACTTTGGAAGATGTTAAAAGTAATTTAAAAGATCCTGTTGATACGAACAAACTTGGAAAATCAAGAATAAATGGTTTTTGGGTATGGAAACATCCTATACCTAAGCAAAGATATTTAATTGGAGTTGATGTAAGTTCGGGAACAGGTAATGACTTCTCTACTATTGAAATAATGAATGTAGATAATTATGAACAAGTAGCTGAATATAAAGGACAAGTAGCAACAAAGACTTTAGGTAAGTTAGTTAAAAAATTAGCTCGTTATTATAATGAAGCTTATGTAGTTATTGAATCAAATAGTATAGGTGAAGCTGTTTTTAATGAAGTGTATTATAGTGATAATGATTCTTATAGTAATGTTTTTAGAACTAAGAAATCAAAGAATGGTATTGTGAGAATGACTGGTTGGGAAACTAATGTAAAGACTCGTCAAATAATGTTAAATAATTTAATTGATTGGCTTACAGTGGAAGAAATGTTTGAACAACTTAAAATTTATTCTAAACGATTATATCAAGAAATGATTACCTTTGTATGGAGAAATGGAAGAGCCGACCATGCAGAAGGGGCACATGATGATAGTTTAATTGCTTTTGGTCTTTGTCTTTATTTTAGAAATAAAGCAGATAGTGCAGGAGAGAGTTTTCTTATTAGTGAAGATGGTGATTTTGTAGGGACAGATAGTAAGAAGGATTTAGATGATGTTAAGTTAAATAAGAATGGTTTTGATTTTACTTCTTCAGATGAAGATGAGTTTGAAGATGAAATGGGCCTTAGTAAAGAAAATTATGAATGGATAATAGGATAAAACATGAAGGTTAAAGATATACTACAAGAAGAGTTTGTTGATTATGCGAAAACTGGATATAGTGATAATATATATCCTATATATAAAAACCCTACTGTAAAAGAAATGAAAGAAGTAAGAAAGACACAAGGAAAGGGCGATGATGAATTAAGAGGAATAATAGACTTTGATAATAAAAATTTTTATCTTTTTCCTGCTAACCTTCTTCATTTTATTGTTGCTGGTAAATATACTCGTGATGTTGAAAATGCTACTAACATAATGTGTGAGTTTATTCCTAGTAAAAAAATATTAGAGATTAAAGAAATAAATTATGTAAAAGGCGAAAAAAGAAGCTTAGAAGAGCAATGGTTGAAAAAATACTTGGAGTTATAAAATGAATATAGATAAAGCATTTAAAATATTAAAAGAAGAACTCTTATTAGAAGGTAAGTCTTGGGATAATTTTTATGAATCATTAAATAAAAGACTTAAGGTTAAGATAAATAATGCGGTGGAAAAAGCAAGAAGAGAAAAAGTAGATGAGGTAAAAGATAAAAACGATATATTAAATGGAATAAAAAAAGTAGATCCGACTGCTACTGAAAATAATGCAGGAAAATATAGTGAGTGGCTTATAAAAACTACAATTCCTATTTGGTTAACTCTATTTGCTGTAAATAATGGAAATAGATTAAACACTGATGTATTAAAGAGTTTTAACCAGATTCAATCTAATCTTGAAAAAAAAGATATAAACGAATATAAAGATATAAATGAATTAAGAGATGTAATAGATGAATACGAAGCTCAAAAGTCAACTAAGAAATTAAAAGGAAAAGTTGATTTACAATCAGGTAAATATGGAATAAAGAAAATTGATACAGCAAAAGAATCATGTGAGTTAGGCAGTGGAACTAGATGGTGTATTACTGACAAGTCTTCATTTGAGACTTATAATGAAAGAACTAATATTTTCTTTTTGACAGATGGAAAAAATAAATATGCTGTTACCATAGCACGTAAATTTGATGAAGGTGACAGAAAAGATACTATTATAGTATATGATGAACAAGATGAAAAAGTAGGCGGAATAAAGTTTTTAAATAAAAATTTCCCTAAAGAAATAGTTAATTTTATATCTAAAGAATCTAAGGTAAATGAAGAATTCTCAGATGGAATAAAAGCAGATAATAAAACAGGTATGTTCTCTATATATAAAAACCCTACATCAAAAGAATTAAAAGAGATATTAAAAGAGAATGATGGTTCTAAAGAAATAAGAGTTATTGTTGATATTGAAAATGAAGATGTATATGCCTTTCCTGTTGAATTTTTACATAAAGAAGCCAGTAAAAAACTTGGTATAGAATATAAAAGTATTCCAAGAAAAAGAATATTTACTACAGGATTTTTTGTCCCTACTAGTAATAAAATGATGTCATTAAAAATAAGAAGTTTAAAAGCTGATTTGACTGAGAAGCAAATAACTTGGCTTAAAAAATTTTTTATTATATAAGGAATATTTAAATGAAATACAAAGATAAGAAATATTATAAATTAAAAAATAAACTTAAAAAGTTTCGCTCTGGGGATGGTGATGAAGATGAAGATATTTATAACCCTCTTGAAAGAGATGTAGGTAATCTATTAACTCATGGTAAATCAAAGAATGTCAAAAGCGTAAACCTTTCTCATAAGAAAAGGGTTGGGAACATCATAAATAAGGATGTAAGTAAGAGGTATGATGGTATTCAAAAAACAATTGACCGCATGAGTAAAGGAAAAAGATAATATGATAATTAATGGGCGATACGTAAAATATGATGAAAGTAAAGCTGCCGAAATACAGACAGATCTAAATAAAATAGAAGATTTAGGAACAACAGTTAAATCTGATATTCAAAAACCTAAAGATGCTTTAGAAGATGGTGCTACTGTAGACTTTGGGTTTTCAGTATTTGACCAGAATGAAAATAATTCAACTCTTTTAGAGAGATATGGCTATTATCGCGAAATGTCTCAAATGGAATTTATTAACAGAGCATTAGAAGTCGTATCTGATGATTCAACTCTTGAGAACACAGAAGGTAATGTAGCTAAATTTTATTCCAATAATGAATCAATAAAGGGTAAACTCATCGATTTATTTTATAATCGTCTTGATATAAATAGTGAACTTTGGGGTATTGTTTATGAGACATCTAAAATGGGTAACAACTATTATGAGATTATACCTGATAGTTATGAAAACCCAACTAAAATTATTTATCTTCGTTACCTTAGACCTGAGAAGGTAGAGAGAATAGAGCAAAACGGAAAGCTATTATATTACACATATAAAACAGAAGAAAGCAGAGATGAGAAAAAGGAATATAGTCCAAACTCACCCGTTAGAACTGCTGGGTATGGACAAAATGAATCAACTGAAAACACATATCGTCTGCAGCCTTGGCAAATAGTTCACTTTAAAGTAAAAGATGATAAAGATGAATTACCTTATGGAGCATCTTTACTTAAAGCTGGTATTAGAACTTATAGGAGACTTGCATTATTAGAAGATGTTATGCTTGTATATCGTGTATCTCGTGCCCCAGAGAGAAGAGTGTTTTATATTGATGTAGGTCAAATGAATTATACTGATAGTAAGAAGTTTATTCAAAAAATTAAATCTCAATATAGAACTCAAAACTTCCTTGATGAAAATGGTAATATTAATAGAAAAAGTAATGTATTATCTACTACATCTGATATATTTGTTCCACGTAGAGAAGGTGGACAAGGAACACAAATTGATACACTTCAAGGCGGAGAGGCCCTAAAGAGTATTGATGATCTAGATTATTTTAAAGATAAGATTTTAAGACTTATGAATATACCTCTTGCTTATTTAGGTGGAGAGGCTGATAGATCAAGAGGATCACTTTCACAGTTGGATTTTAAGTTTGGACGTTTTATTGAGCGAGTGCAAAGTCAAACAAAAAAAGGGTTAAATAAAATAGCAGCAATAGAGCTTTATTTTGCTGGTTATAAAAAAGGAGACCTTTCAAACTTTAGTATTGAAATGACTCCTCCTTCTAATATTAAAGAAATAACAGACATTGATATAATGAATCAAAGAATGAGTCTTATTTCTGCAATACAACAAACAGAGCTATTTAGTCAACAATGGATATTAGGCAATATTCTAAAAATGAATGGAAAAGAGATATCAGACATACAACTTCAAAAACAAATGGAACAGCAAGGCACTGAAGGTGGTGAGTTAGGTGCTGAAGGTGGTGGCCTTGGTCCTGCTGAAATAAGCGGTGGTGAAGAAGGCGCTCCTGAAGGCGAAGAAGGCGCTCCTGAAGGTGAGGGTGAAGCTGAAACTGCTGACACAGACTTATCTGGCGAAAACAAATTAAATGAAGCACTTGTAAATGTGTTAGGAAAAGATTTTTTGGTTGAAAATAATGAAGATTTCTTTCGCTTGATGAAGTTTGTTAAAGATAGTAAAAAGCCAAAGGCAGAAGAGAATACTTATAATCCATTAATGGAAAGAGTATCTGATATAATAAGAACACCAGTAAGGGATACTACTCCTATTAATTCTACTCCAAGCCTAAGAAAACAAATGATTCTTGGTGAAATGAAAGGGTTGACATATCAAGCAGGTAGTAGATATATGAAACTTTATGAAAATGTTAATGGAGATTTTAAAGAAAAGGAAATTTTATTAAATGATTAGTATTTTTGAAGACATGGAAAGTTAATAATGACAAAACGATCTAAATATACGCTACAGCAATTATTAGATGAAGTAAAACAAACAACACCTTCCTTTTATGAAGGTCAGATCTTTGAAACCCTAAAATCAATTTACCCAAGCACAAAAATATCAAGGTATAAAAAAAATATTACATATAAAGATATTTCTTTTACCAAGCCACTTGCCAGCAGTAGAAAAGCAAAGGAAAACTTTATTAAAGAGGGTAGCCCTGTAAAGGATTTCTTTAAGAATACTACAAAAGGTGATTTTTTGCGAGTGGTTGAAACTGATGGAAAGGTGGCTAAGTGCATAAATCTTTCTTTAAAGGAAGATATAAGAGAAGACTATTATAGTAATGATGAAGATAACATTATTTTTGATTATTTTATGATAGCAAATGGAACAGTAAAACATTTTAAAAGAAAAAATGTAGATAAATATTTTATAGAACAATAAAAGGAGAAAATAATGGATTTAACTTTAAGAGAGTTTGAAAATCTCAATCTTTATTCAAATAAGAACATGGAGAAGGTAATCGGAAAACTTATTAATGAAAGCTCAAATGCTGTGCTTGTTAATATTTTTGATGATAGCCTCGTATTATTAGATCATGACGAGGGTCAGTTTTACACTGCTGATTATAAGTTTGATGAATCTAATTTACAACTTAATCTTGATAATTTTGAAAAGGTTGAACTTGTAAAAGAAGAGGAAGATTTTAGAGAAGATGTATCGGATTTCTTTGATGATGAAGATTCATTCGCAAAGAATCTAATAGAGAGTTATAAAGAAAATGTAATTGGTCAAGAAAAATATGTAAATGAGCTGATTAGTGAATCTATGAGTGTAAAAGATTTTTCTGAATATGCTGATTATGGTTCTTTAAAAGAAGCCAAAAAAGAAATGGTATTTGAGAGTACTAATGAAGATTTCTTTAAAATCTACAAAGAGAGACTTAACACTCATCCACTTAATGAGATCAAGTATGTAGATTGGGAAAACCCAATTACTGTATCACTTGTTGAAACAGAAAAGAAATCACTTATCAATAATTCTGTTCTTGAAAAAGCAAAAGACCTTTGGAAAAAACCAAGCTTTAAACAAACTTTTCTTGAAGCAGTAGAAGAGCTTGTAAATGAAGAGAGCGATGAGTCTATGATAGCTCTTTTTGAACAGTTTCCCTCTTTATTTTATTTAGAAGAAAATGATCGTGATACTCTTTTTGGAAAAGCTATAATCTCATCACCTCTTTCTGAGCATAGAAAAGCAGTTTCTAAAACTATCAATGAATTACTTGCTGAGAATGAAGATATTGCTGAGCTTAAAAATAAGTATGTAGTTGAAGAAGAAGAAGATGATGAAGGTGAAGAAGCTCCTGAAGGTGAAGTAGAAGGTGAAGTAGAAGTAGAAGTAGAAGAGAAGGCACCTGAGCTTACAGTTGAACAAGCAAAGAAAATGGTTGCTGATCTAAGTAAGGCTAAAGAAGCTATTGAAGATGAGGTCATGAAAGAAAAGATTGATAATATTATAATTAGCTTAAAAAACACTGAAGAAGAAGGAACTAAACCTAAAGACGTAAAAGAAGCTGTTGCTATTCTTTCGTTATAAGATAAAATGGTGCTCCCGTATGGGAGTACTATACTATTAAAGAGGTAATAACATGACCAAAACAGATAAAGTAATGAAGAAAGTAAGTGAGGGCAAATCCCTTTCTAAAGCTGATAAAGAAACGCTTAAATGGGCTATAGATAGAGGTAAGGATGCCAAGAACGAAGATACAGATATTACTGAAGCAAAAAGAACAGGTAATACTGAATTAGAAAAGCTTGTAAAAAAAGGTAAAGATCTTGCTTCTGATATTCCTAATAAAGCAAGTAAAATGAATGAGCTTGAAAGATATGATAAAGCTCTTTATCGTAAATTATATAAAGCAAATAATGTAATTGAAAGACTTAATGGATGGGCAAAAAAAGTTCCAACATTAAGAGATATGGATGATAAAGGTAGAGCTTCGTCAAAGAAATCTCTTAAATCAATAGTTAGTGAATTAGAAAAACTTTCTAAGGAAGTTAATCTAAGTCAAGTAGATAAATCTATTGTGCAAGCAAAGAAGAAAAAAGAAATGGAACAAAACGTTATGAAAAAGAAAGAACCTTTTAAAGAAAAAGTTAAAAGAAATATGAAAGAAGCTGCCGTTGATAAAGAAGAAGTAATGAATGCTGCTTATGATATAGCATTGGAAATTTATGGAGAAGATGTTAAAAGTAGTATTGTAAAAGAAATGGTAGATAAAGCTTTAAAAAAAGCTAATAGCGAGAAAGAAGCAATAGGAATACTCAAAAAAATGTTTCGCTATAAGTAAGGAGAAATTTATGTTTGACTATGAAAAAGTATTAGAAGAGTTTAGTCAAGAGTATGAGATATTAAAAGAAGATGTTGACAAAGGACAAAGAACTTATAAGATACGTGGAGTAATGTCTAAGGCTGGCATTAAAAATAAAAACAGTAGACTTTATCCAATGGAAGTTATGAAAGAAAGTGTAAATGAGGTTCAAGAACTTATTGGAGCTAATCGCTTTCTTGGTGAACTAGATCATCCTTCTGCTCCTAAAATTAATATGGATAAAATATCTCATAAAGTTACTAAACTTACAATGACAGAAGATGGAATAGTTATTGGTGAAATGATTCCTGCTGGTCCATACAAAGACAAGCTCATTTCTATTATTGAAGATGGAATAGGCTTTGGTGTATCTACTCGTGGAACTGGAAGCACTCGCTCTAGTAATCAACTTGGTGAGCATATAACTGAAGTCCTTCCTGGATATAAATTAAGAGCTATTGATATTGTTCATGACCCAAGTGCTGGTGCTTATCCAGAAGTAGTAAAAGAAGATACTGAACACAGTATCTTTGCTGTTCCAACTAGATTTAAAGATATTTGGAATGAAGTATTTAAAGGATAATTAATATACCAATTTGGACATAACAGGATAGGAAATGTATATACAAACCTCTACACAAGAGAAACTAAATCTTGGAATCGGAAATTACCAGTGTAACTGGGGTATCCATATTGCCGGACTTTACGAAACTGAGGCTGAGCGGGAGGAAATTGTTATGGGCTACCTTCATCAAGGGGACATTGACGGTGACCTGCAGCTGTACACTCCGGTTGAGCACAGTGTCGAAGATTTTCAGCATTCATACTCCGAAGCCTATCCAAAGTGCAACTCACATCTGTACAATGACAAGCATTTCCAAGTGAGCAGTGCAGAAAAGCTGTATTATCCGGACGGGACATTTTCCACGGAGAAAATGGACGAGAACTTAGACGCTTTCTACCGGGAAAGCCAAAAAACAGGTCGCAGAAATGTACGGGCCACTTCAGATATGGCGTGGGCACTTGAGAAAATACCTGGAACTGAGCACCTAATGGTTTACGAATCAAGACTTAACTATTTTATTCCCGGAAAACCGTGGATCAGCCTCTGCCTCTACAATATTACTAAATTTGATGGGGCAACTATCATGAATGTGCTTCGCACTCATCCTTACACGTTAAATGGCGGCGTGCTCACTGAAAACCCCTACTATCAGGATCCCGATATTTGGCTTGCAGAGAACGAACGCGCCTCAGTTCTTAAATCACTGACAAATATGCATGACACACACAAAGAACATGAACTATTTTTACTTATGCTTCATTTGTCGCAGCGAAAAAATATATACGAAATAAAGCGAACTCTCATCGAAGCCCTAAACTCATTATGGCCGGCAATTACATTTTGGGAGACCTCAGAAAATGACCAGCCTCTTACCGGCCAAACAGAGATGGACGTCGCCACAATTGAGATTGCAACTACCCAGCACTTTTTCGGGTGGTTGAGCTACAGCTATAATAGCTCTGAGATCAGCCCTGAAGATCATTCACTTGTAAGAAATGCGGCAAATATGACCGCAATTATTATGGCTAATCTATTTCAAAGTCAGCAACGTCAGCAGGAACTCCAGGCACAGGAGAGACTGCGCTATGAGAGCTACTTCAAAACCGCTTTAGATAAAGTACGTTTGTATGCCCTGACTTATGAGCCCGAGGGAACGATTCTGTTTTGCAACCAGTATTTTATAGAAAAAACCGGGTGGAGCCATGCAGAGATTATAGGAAGAAACTGGTTTGAATTAGGTGCATCGGAGGATCAGGAAGCTCACATTGATGCTGCAGCTTTCAAAACCGCAATTCAAGACCACACCCTGCCCCCACACTATGAGAATCGGATCTACACGAAATCGGGTGAAACGCGATATGTGTTGTGGAATAACCTCATGCTGTATGATGATCAGCAGCAGGTGCATTCAATTACCACTATTGGTGCGGATATAACCGATCAGAAAATGGCTGAGAAACAACTTAGAGAAGAGCTGAATGAAAAGACAACCCTTATAAAAGAGATCCATCACCGGGTAAAGAACAATCTAAATGTAGTTACCAGCCTGTTGAATCTACAGAAAAACGAAATCACCGATATAGAATCGGCTAAAAATGCTTTTGAGGAGAGTCAAAGACGGATTATTACCATGGCCTTAGTCCATGAAGACCTCTACCAATCAGCGAATCTTTCCGAGATAGATATGTCCTCGTACGTCCATAGTCTCGTCTCAAGACAGCGCGAACTATTCTCTGCTCAAGAAAATGTAAGCTTCAACCTTGATATTCAAAGTGTTTCTTTAGATATAACCAAGGCAGTCCCCATCGGCTTAATTATTAACGAACTATTGTCAAATGCCTGCACCTACGCTTTTACTGAAAAGCAGGAAGCGATCATTTCCATCAGTCTCCGAGAGATGGATGCCGGGATGTGTACACTAAAGTTTCATGATAACGGACGTGGATTCCCGGATAACTTCGATATCAATGACCAGAATTCACTCGGATTGACTCTGGTCAATATCCTCACACAGCAGATTGACGGAAGCTTACGCTACTTCAATAACGAGGGTGCGACTTTTCATATAGAATTCCCAAACCCGGAAGAGTCCCCAAATACCGGTGCTTATAGGCTCGCCCCGTATTCAATCGCTTCAGAGGCTCTGACCGATAACCTCGCCACAGAATCGCCAAGCCCTCTTCAAACAAGGGGGTAGAAGTGTTCATATTCCGGCTTAGATACTATTTACCCCCTATTTTTAAGGGATTGGAAAGTTAATAATAAATGTGAAAAACCTACCTATTTGAGATTTCCGGAGGACATTATGAAGAAATATAAAATGAATGATGAAGAGAGAGAAGTCTATGATAATCTTCCTTCAAAAGACAAGAAAATGTATGCTAACATGACGCATAAGCAGAGAAAAAGATACTCAAAGATGAGTGGTAAGCCTGCTAAAAGTTATATGTATGCATGTATGACTGAGAATAAAGACTATACAGGTAAAGATTTAATGAATGAAATGCTTGGTATGGTAAATGAGGAAGGAAAAGAACTTTCTCACTTAAACAGCAATTTTAAAGAAAGAGACCATTTTTGTAAGTATTGCGCAATGGGTTTTGTTTCAGACGAAGAAAAAGAAAAACATCAAAAAACCTGTGCCGCATCACTTTAAGGAGGAAACAAATGAATCTTAAAGAAAGCATGTTATATAATGCTGGTTCGATTGAACGAGAAGAATATCTTATGGCAGAGGAATACCAATTACTTGAAGGTATTAAAATGTTTAAGGTAAGTGGAAGAATAGAGAAGACTGTTGACAGTCTTCAAAAGAAAATGAAAAAAGTTGAGGATGAAGATCAGAAGAAAGCTCTTAAGAGTCTTGTTGATGAGATGCAAGGTGCTCGTGATGAGTTTGATGATCTTGAGCAACGTTATTCAGATTCAAAAGAAGACGTTGATAAAGAAGATTTAAAAAAACAGTATAATCAAGTGAAAAAAAAGTATACTTCTATGTTAAACAAAGTTTCTAAAGACAATATCAAGAAAGCATTGATAGGTGCTGGTGCAATGTCACTTGTTCTAGGTTCTTTAGCTGCTCTACATGCTGCCCTTGGTGGAGAAATTCCAAAAGGCGTTGAGAGTATGAAAGATAAGATGATGAGTGGTTCTCACTCTCCAATGGGAGTTAATGAGAAAGATACTGAAAGTCTTTTAAAGAAACTACAAAGTGGTGCTAAAAAAATGAATTTGGATCAGGTTTCTAAGATTGGAAGCAGACCTGGTGCGTTATAAAAGGAAAATAAATAAAGGAGTAATACTATGGAAAATAATATTCTTGAAATGGACTTAAACGAAGAACAAGAACATATGCTTCGTGAAACTCTTGAAAACTTCAAAGAAGAAGTATATGCTAACTTACTTGAAGAGGTTGAAGAGCTTAAGGAAAAAAAGATAGAAGAGCTTGAAGAAGCTAATGAAGAGTGGAGAAAGGGTGTAAAAGGCGAATACACAGATAAAATGTTAGAAGCCCTTTCTGAAATGAGAGAAGAGATTAAAGCAGAAGTAACTTCTGAAATGGTTGAAAGCAATCCTGAACTCCAGGTGCTTGAAAAAGTTAAAGAAGCCATTGCTCCTACTCTTGATGAAAGCTATGTTGAAAATGTGTATGCTGATGAGCTGGTAACCCTAAGAAAAAGAGTTGATGAATTAGAGGAAGAGAAAAAGGTTGAAGAGGGTGCAAGAACTCTTGCTGATCTTATCGCTCCTTATTCAGAAGAAACTCAAAATATTCTTCTTTCCGTTATAAAAGAAGGCGGACCCGAAGAAGTCGTAGAACAATTCTATGAAATCATTGAAAACCTTGAAACCGTAAATGAAAAGAATGATGATTACGAAGAACCTGAAGAAGACGAAGACGAAGAAGAAGATCCTAAGAAGTCTAAAAAGTATTCTAGAAATACAGAAGACGAAGAAGAGGATGAAGACGAAGAAGAAGACGACGAAGAAGAAGACGACGAAGAAGATGAAGACGATTACGAAGCTTACGAAGAAGAAAGGGATGAAGATATCGAAGACTTTCAAACTTATATAAACGAGAGTGAAGAAGGAAAGAGCGGTAAGGGCTCTAAGACAAATGCCATCCTTGATCGAATTTCTGAACTTTCTAGCTAAAATCTCTAAATATTCTATTAAAGGGGGGTTTATCCCCCCTTTTTTTAATGATTGTAAAGATAATAATAAACTATAATCCGATTATGGAGGCGATAAAATGGCTATTATGTCTAGAGAACAAAAACTTGCAGAGGAAAAACGACTCATGGAGCGTTGGGGTTGGCTAACAGAAGGTGTTGGCGACTACGAAGAGAAGCTTAATACTTCCATCGTTCTAGAGAACTCATATGATACTATGCTTGAAAAAGAACAGATAACTGAAGGTTGGCTGGAAAGCGTATTAAATGAGGAAAATCTAAATGAGGCACCTACTCAATCTGGAGCTGTAGGAACAAATGTTATTCCTAAAGTTCTTTTCCCAATGATTAGACGTGTTTTTCCGAAACTTATTTCTAATCAACTTGTATCGGTACAGCCGATTACCGGTCCTACTGGTGTAATTTATTACATCATTTATTCTTTCAGTGATAATAAGGGTGGTATTTCATCAGGTGATGAATATTCTGCACTCCCGCAACAAGAACTTCCTGCTTATGCAACTTACTACTCAAGTGAAAAGGTTGGACCTTTTACTACTACTGTTGCAGCTAGCGGTGGAGATACTATTATTGATACTGATAATAAAATTACAGATTTTCTTGGAACTGATGCTTCTGAATTCTCAATTAAGAGAATGGAGGTTTTCTCCAAAACTTCTCCGAACTTGAATTCTTATTCAACAGTTCTTAAAACTCCTTCTTCTACTAACGAACCTTCTTGGGACACAAATGAGAATGTATTCTACGAAACAGATGATGGAAATATTCATCTTCGTGACGTAGATGCAGCTGCTTCTCCTTGGGCTGCAGAA
>Ga0307948_1002472_pt1 | contig 13449 bp, 13 predicted proteins | sample OrgLakmetagen280_FD_201824 | JGI IMG/M metagenome (GOLD analysis project Ga0307948, IMG submission 201824) | Saline water microbial communities from Organic Lake, Antarctica - #280 | ecosystem: Environmental > Aquatic > Non-marine Saline and Alkaline > Saline | place: Antarctica: Organic Lake...
ACTCCGACATTGCAGACACCTCCATCAAAACAGCAGGCCCTGAGGGGAATCCCTTCTACAACATCCACTGGCTTGCAAAAGAAGACATAGAAAACCAAACACAAACCCATAATCATACCCATACATCAAACATGGCCCATTCTCCTCCCCCAAAGCTCTGGTACCTACCAAACCACCGTGACGCCCTTCAAGCACATATGCATATTCTCCATAAACTGATAAATGCTAAAACTGAAGCGAACTACCATGCGTACTACCAGACCCTCATCAAGGACGGCACTGCCAATGGAGCCACTAGCAATGCTTACCTAACATCATCCAATGTCCCTTTTAAGACCAAATGTATCATTATGAAATACAGAACAGGCACCCTATATAATCAAAAACATGCGGTATTGTTCAAACTCTCAACAAGTCAAACTTGCCCCCTCTGCCCACAAGTAGACAGTGTCCTGCACATCCTTTCTGGGTGCCAACACACGTAAATAAGGAACATGATCACCAAAAGACACAACATAGCATGCCGCATAATCCTTAAGGCTATCAGAAAAACAGGCTCCTTAGGATCATGCATTGTATCCATGGATATAGGCAGCAACGAACGGATGACCATGCAAAATCTCCAGATTCCTGAAACAGCTGAAAGTATAATAGTTCACAAATGGCTCTTTCCACCCCGCTTCCCAGATAAAGACAGATTTACCTCCAGCCGCCCAGATTTCGTGCTGGTTACTCCCATCGCTGCAAAAACACAAAAACAACAAACTAATGTAGGGGGGTGGGTTCTTCGGAGTGGCAGGGGGCAATTGAGGGAGACTGGGAGCACCTCAGCAGCACCGCCAGCCACTAGTACAGCCACCAACCCCAGACAGCACCGACCTAAAGACCTCAACAAAACTCGGCGTGACATCCACCTCGTCGAGGTTAAGTATTGTGAGGACACCAGACCTCAGAACCCGCTGATCGCCGCAAAGGAACAGCACAAAAACCTTTGCAACATTCTCCAAGGAGCCTCCGTTACTCTCCACATCATCCTTTTGGGTGTGGGTGGCACCATCTACAACACTCACACTCTGAAGCCTTTCAAGGAACTGGGTCTCGATTCTCAAAGAGTTAATAGGCTTGCCTCTAAGCTCCATGTGCACTCTGTTAACTTCGCTGCTAAACTTGTCCATACCAGACATGCCCTTTCCAGTACTGTTATCAACTCTCATCAAGAGTCGGTTTCAGGCCAAGCCTGCAACCCTCTTGATCCCCATTGATTTTTCCTTCCTTTTCGCGGTGGAGGAGCTTTACGGTACTCGGTACCAAACGTGGCTCCTTTTCCTTAAATAATGTGGGGAGTGGCTTTCACTGCCTGCGTAGTTCTTCTTTTTCTTTTCTTACTCTTGAGGTCACAATTGAGGTTTGTCTTCAAACCTTGCTCAGGCCTAAAAAATTAACAAAACAGAGGCAAGCATGGCCAAAACCCAACCAAGGCATATCAGCAACTTGCTTGTCCATATGAGCACCAGCCCTTGCTGCAGCACTTGGTATGTGGGTCCTTCCCTCAATGCACGTTGATAAATTATTCCAAAGCATATATAATTGTCTTTGCTTCTGCCCCAGCATGCAGACAGGGTTGGCCAAACTCAACAGTATAAACCAGACTTGAGCATGTGTTGGGGTGTTTCCTTGTAGAAGCACCGCAACTCGCCATGTTATGTGCCATGTGCTTAACACTTCTCGCAGGCCATGCCCGTGCAAGGCGCAGCAGCAAAATCCATCGCCAATCTGTGATTCAGATTGTGCTCAACACTACTGCAGGCCATGCCTGTGCAAGGTGCAGCAGCAAAAGCTATCGTGTATTTAATCTTTGATTCAGATTGTGCTTAACACGACTTGCAGGCCATGCTCGTGCAAGGCACAGCAGCCCCACCCAATAGCACAACGCGGGTAGGAGGAGCGGTATCTGCTGCCGTGGCGGCCTCGTACTTTGCCATACTGGAGTCTGACTGCTTTGGAGGCATAGAAATAGCGCACCTGGCAGCTCGTGTGGCGTCTCTTTTATGCATTAATGGTTTTGTGGCCAACCTGAGGACTCTGCTGTTCAGGTGAGGGGAGGGAGAAACTAAGAACAGCGATGAAATCATATCCCCCGTTGAGCAGTCCAGAGAAACGAAAAAATATGGTACCATATGTACATGTAGTCACCACCACCCCACAAAACAAGAAGCATTATACCAAACAACAGCAACAACCACCCCTAGGAATAAAAAGTAAAATTTAGCAACCACCCCCTTTAGAAGGGGCTTCTGCAGCCCTGAGCTTGCGTGTGGCCACCTTTACCTCCCATAAACTCGAGGAAATGGAAGCCACTGCCACTGTCACTGCTGCTGCTGCTGCTGCTGCATGCGAGTGCTAGCTTTGCGTGCTGCTTGGGTGCTAGAGCTAGAGCGTGGGTGCGTCGGTGCGTGTGTGTATGAGTGTTTGTGTGTGTGTGTATGTGTGTGTGTGTGTGTGTGGCCATATATCCACATTATATTGTAACATGACAAAAGCGTTGCGCTGTGCACGTTTAAAAAGAGAGTAAGCTCTTGACTTGGCTTACTGAGGCTCAATGCTTAAAATCCTGTACCGAAATTTGGCCATGATGCTGCTAAGGCCCACCGACCGGCCTGCTGGAACCCAGGCCTTTGCATGCTTTTGGTTGCAGATAGAAGGCAATCTTTGTGCAAAGGAGTATGCTGAGAACTCATTGACAGTTGAACCCTCTGGTAGTGCTCGACAGACCTAGCAGCCACCAACGGCTTGCAAGGAAGATTGCTGTATTGGAATGTGAGAACCACCAAAAACTGCCAAGAGGCAGTGTTTCATATGTCTGAATCGCAAGCGAGTGCAGCAAACAGTACGGAGGGGTTGCTGAAGACAGTGACCAAAGATGGATTTTTGTTTTGGCACAGGGGTCAGAAAAGTCTAATAAGTCCGTAACTCCCTTACAGAGGGTGTGGGACTGCAGAATTTGCTGGAGTAAGACGTTTGGTGTGCTGTCTGTGTATCCTACTTTTATAAAGTAACTTGTATGTAATACTACAGAACCTGAGCAGCTTTGTTCAATGACTTCTAAAACATGTTAAAATTTCAAGCCATCCTTCTATGGTAGCTATTGCCTGTGGATGCTACAGCAAGCAGCAGGAAATGCCTTGGCTGCCACATTCAGCGACGCATTTTCTTGTCCAGCCATCCTCTTATAGAAGGCAATGACTGTTACGGCAAGGAAAAACATCCCCACACCTCACACTCTCTTGCGCCTGCAATGAACCGTGCATTTTTATTTCCACAGGGTATTCGCAGAGGTGGCTACTGCAATGTTCGGAGGAGAAGACGACCAACCGCAACCTAACTCTGCTTCCGCCTCTACTGTAAGCTCTGACATTGTCTGATATCGCCTTGTGCCTTCAAACCTAGTGCAGGTTGTCTGCCGATATTCCGTGTGTGGTTCAAGTTGCTGATGTTGACTTTGCTCTCTACTTTGGTGAAAACTAAGGAAGCTTCACCTTTTCGAATGGACGTTCTTGATTGCTCTTTTGTGCAACAACGTGTTGGTCAACCAGCTCCACTTGACTGTTCTTGAAATACCCCAAGAAGAAATTGAATTTGCAGGCGGTAAAAAATACAATTAATTTAGGAAAAAGGTAGAGACATGCTGTTCGTTTCCAGATCACTAACATGTGAGTAGGCTTTGGAGTAATAAGACCCAAACAGGCAGAGGAATTACAAACCGGCATAATTTTTTGCTTGCATTATTTTTGCTTGTACTCTTCCTCACTCTCTTGTAAGACATTTGCTTTTGTTGCTGTTGCATGTCTGTATGTTTATGACGCACGCCAACCAATCCCCCTTGCGTGCTGCTGCAGGACTTTCAATTCAATATCCTTCTTATGAAAATGAACGTGCAGCGGCTGCAGCAACGACAGAAAAGAATGCAGGAGCAGCTGCAACAGCAGAGACAGCAGGAGCAGCAGCAGGGGCAGCAGGAGCAGGAGCAAGAGCAGGAGCAGCAGCAGGAGCAGCAGCAACGGCAGCAATGTCCCAAAGGGAGCAGCAGCTCCATCCCTGCTTCCCTGCTCCATCGCGCGGCTGAGCTTGTGATTGCCACCTGCCGCACCATTATCTCTTCCTACATAGTGCCGTCTTCTAACAACTGGCCGAGCGACACCAAGGCCAGCAAGCAGGCAAAGGCAAAGCGAGCACAGATTTATGCGCTAGAGGTGATGCCGTGCTATTTATGTTACCAACACCCAAGTGCCCAGACTAGAAGGGACAAGGCAGAGTTTATTCTCAAAAACTAAGAAGGAAGGGCTCAGTTGTGAGGGCCAAGGAAATTTAAAGATACTTGAGAGAAACATAGATAGAAATCAAGAGGGAAGTAAGTGATATCACTTTGCCCACTCCAAGATTTGGAGTTGAAGTGTTACACACTGAACTGAGTTCAGCAGTTTTGTGTGAGATACGAGAATGGGACATAAGGCAGGAGTCAGGTTTGCTAGAGTGCTTTGTGGTACGCTGCAAATGACTTTTACCGATCAATGTGATGCACCCAAACGTTGATGCAAAAACACACGTAACAGAAAATGTTTCGCCAGAGTCAAAAGAATCGTTATTTGCAAGGTTAAAATTTCGTTTAGCAAAGCAGAAAATAATTGCCATCCACCTCTCTAATCATATATAAATGGCTGGGGGTTAATTCTTATTGCAGTGACTGTAATGTTTGCCCACGCAACACCGTCTACGCACATACACTTATGCATAATCTCAACACCTGCAGTCACACATGCGCACACACACCAGCACACAAGCATACATGCTCACCTTCACGCACATATACACACACATACAGCATCTGCTGGAGGAGAACACTGCGTGGCTTATTGAGCCTCTGAGGTGTGTATGTGTGTTTATGTGTGTATGGTATACACTCAAGTGCGCACACCCAAGAACAAAGTGCGTGTGTTGTGTAGGATGGCCTGCACGTCGCTGCAGTGGTATGATACAGTTATGCTTGCTCAAATCTGTTGTTCCCCTCTAATCCCCCTTACCCACCTCTTACTAATAGATAGCAAACATACGATTAAACCTAACATGCCCCTCGTTAACAAACGCCGTTGCTCTTTGACTTGAATGCGTAGTCATTTGCTCTGCATCTTTGATGATCCTGGTCTCTGCGGAAGGCTTCCGCCTGCCTTGCAAGTGCAACTTCTGCTGCTACAAGCTCAGGTGGGGAGCTCGCGTCGGATTGCACCTTTGTAGCAGCTTTCACGTACGTATACAATGTGCTTGCGTGTATGTGCTTGTTCATAAATTTGATACCCCTAAATTGCATTCAAAAGGAAAAGGAAAAATGTAAGCGGAAATAAGGGGGATTGCGCATTTGCCCCTGAAGGGTCTAATGCGTGGGCCTGTATGCTGGGCAAAAATGGTGCTGAAAATTCTAAAAACAAAGAGTCTTGGCCACCACTTGCGTTTTACGAGCCCTTCAGCATGCTCCCGAGGCGTGACCTGTAAGGTCAAGTGTCATGGTCTGGAATGCTGGGGATGGGCGCCGGTGGGCAGCGTCAGCTGAGAAATTCCATTAATACCAAGCTCTGGTCATCCCACCGAGCACAAACTGAAGGGGGGCAGGAGTGTGAACTAATAGCTAGACATCGTCTATATAATTCATACAGTGCAGCAAGCAAAAGGCAAACTCAAACGGTTCAGTGGTTGTTGCCTGATTGTAAATCATGCTTTTCCCTGCCAAAAGAGGGGTCCAAAACCGGACCCTCGCCCAAGACCCCCGAACCTTTACCAAAATGTCAGGGGTATTATTTCGAACGTCCCTGACGTTTCTTGACATCGGGAAGGAGCTTCTGTAAATCATTCTTCTGGCAGGGATTTCCACCTGTTTTACCCTGCCCACCTGGGCACCTCCCGCCACAAAATGAGTGTGCAGGGGTGCTTGAGATATATATAGGTTCCTACATACTTAAATGCATTTTTTTGCATTGGGGCAAGAACTCACTCAGAAATGGCTGGCCTGACTTTCAGTCACACATGTACAATATCATACATATATGTATTTACACACACAGTTCTACAAATACACATACATTCACAGCTCATGTGCACACACACACACACACACACACACACACACACACACACACACACTCACAGGTCACGTACATTCTAGTTGCATGCCGACCTGTCCGACTGCATCTCGTCTCACGCCCTCTTCAATTCACCAGCCTCCTCCTCAGGGCCGTAATTTGCACAGCACCGCAGCTACAGGGCTTTGATGTTGTAGTAGAACTTGATAAAAACAGTGAGTCGAACTTGCATGAATATTGCAAAGTAAATTTGACTGTTGTGCTGCTGCTTTCCTGATACCTTTTTTGCAATGCCTGCTATTGTTTATCTAGCTGACACAGTATTAGATTTCTGGCCGGATGTTGATCTGGTCGCTTTTTTCCGGTTTCATGGCCCTTAATGTCGGCGCTGATGCCCATTTCGTTTCTTCGGTGAAAGAGTTGTACGGTCCTGGAACCAAAGGGGCTCCTTTTGTTTCATTAATGTGGGTAGAGGTTTTTCACTGCCTGCGCAGTTCTTCTTCTTCTTCTTATCCACTTTCTCTTTCCTGTTTTTGTGAGAATGCTGTGTAGGTACCAAATTGCATACATCTGGTAACGGCTTGCATCTCGTACCGTCTGCATCTCGTACCATCTGCATCGTAATGGCTTGCATACCATCTGCATGTAGGCTCCAATCGTGTGCCTGCAAGGAAGAGTAGCCAGATCGCCCACTACCTGCCTTCCGTCCCAGTCATCAGGCAAGTGTACATGTGAGGGATGCCCCTGACATTGATAGTGTAAACTCAATGTGTAGAAATGTATGTGCGCATAATTGTAAGCAAAGACCTCATGCATTTATTAACGATTTGAGGGAACTCCTGACCCCACTGTCTCATCTTTTTTTCTGTGCTGGAGGAGACCTCCATGCGCGGAACAAACGTGGATCCTTTTCCTTATTGCATGTGGGGATTGTTCTTCTAATCTGTGGTGGAGAAGAGGTACATATGCTGAACGAACGTGGATCCTTTTCCTTAATATATGGGGGGAGAGTTCTTCTTTTTGGTGGTGGATTAGACGTACATACGCGGAACCAAAGTGGATCATTGTTTTAATGTTTGTGGGGAGTGATGTCACACCATCTGTTACAGATGTTCACATTGTGCATGCCTTCTGTTTGCAGACACGCGCAGCTGCTCATTGCAGGCAGGTGCTATGGAAGATGTTCTAGGCTTGTCATGGTTGTCGACTTCAACACCTTTTCATTACAAGATTAAGATAGCCCGTTCTATTTATCGTTGTCCATCAGCCACTGCCCCCTAAATTTTGCTCCAATCCTGTTTCTCTCTTTCCGGCACACCTGCTGCTCATTGTGGGCAGGTTGCTAAATGATGCTCTTAGTGGTTGTCAATTTCAACAAGCATTGCACAAGTCACACACTGACCCTGTCTCATTCTTGCAGGCACACCCTCCTCCTCATTGTGGGCAGATTGCTCTTCGTAGTTGTCAATACCAACCAGCATCTCAAAAGTCACACACTGGACCTGTCTCACTCGTGCAGGCACACGCTCCTCCTCATTGTGGGCAGATTGCTTCCTTTTAATCCTCCTGTATCAGCGTCAATGGGGGGGGACCAGCCACAAGACGAGGTGATAAGATGCAATTCATTCCAACACAACGTTCACCAATGTTCTGACAGAGCTGGCCAGGATTGCGTTTCCTGTTTTTGTGTTCTGGAAGATCTCATTATAAACGGTGTACGTAGATCATGTACGGTGTGTGCATATGAAATATGGTTCTGACCAACCCTAGAGTCCTGGCATGTGAATTTAGAATAGCAAGAAGGCAGCGCAATTCTTGAGGAAGGTGTTAGATCTCACGCGATTCTTGTAGGATGCATAGTAATTAGTAATCACCTGTCTTGACTGGGCTATATAACTTAAAATAGAATGAATACATGTCCTGACCCTTTGTGTGTGTGTATGTGTGTGTGTGTTACCTTGCAAACAGTGGGTGCTAGCACCCCTGTTGCACACCCAGATCAAAGCATCAGACTTGGACCATCAAGTGATCAATCATGTATTGCAAGGAATTTATTTAGATGCTTGGGGGCTGTCAATGGGTTAGGGTTGGCTGATAAGGATGAAATAGTGACAGCAGTTGAACATTGGTCATGTGTAGGGTTGGCCAGAACCATATATATATACGGTGTATATACGGTATTTTTGGTCATGTGTAGGGTTGGCCAGAACCATATATATACGGTGTATATACGGTATTTTTGGCAGGAAAACCACCAAATATACGGTCATGTACGGTGAATATGTACGGTTCTGGCCAACCTTAGTCGTGTGATTTTCGTCACTCTCCCTGCAACATGTTTGAGAGCGTACTGCCAACCACAGATGGCTTTTGCTCTAAGTCTAACGTTTACGAAAGCAAATTGCCACGTAAGTGATTAAAGAATAGTTGCCGATTGCTTATGCACTGCCAATGCATCAGGCAGGTGATCTATGACAAAATCAATTGGTACAGAAAAAAGGTTGGAGAAAGTTATGAGGACCGCAAAGTAAGCAAGTTGGAGGATCAGAAGAGGACTTCAGATACAAAGCAAAATAGCTGAAGTGGCCTGTCACCTGCGCTGGGCGCTAAGCGCTGACGTTCATTCACTCTGAATCTCGACATGTTTTCACAAACCTTAGTGTAGCAGAGGTGCTCATGAGCACGTCAGGTCATAGCCACGTTTCTGGACAGGTGGCTACAATCCCCACTCATGCTTAAGTTCATGGTTATCTATCGCTGCTTTCTCCTTCCTTTGCAGGCTTGTGGTCCAGAGCAGGATCTGCTACTTGCTCGGGCCATAAGCAGCCTGACACTCCCTCCCTCATTCTTTTTTCATCAAGCTCAGCAACAGCAGAAGCGGCAAGCAAAAGCAGGTGCAGCAGTAGCGCCAGGAACAGCAGTTGTGGATCCAGCAGCAGCAGTACCAACCGCAGCAGCAGTGCCAGTGCCAGCAGCTGCAACAGCAGCAGCAGCAGAAGCACCAACAGCAGCAGCAGTGGCTCCAGCATCAGCACCACCAACAGCAGCAGCATCAGCAGCATCAACAGCAGCAGCAGTGCCAGTGCCAGCAGCTGCAACAGCAGCAGCAGCAGAAGCACCAACAGCAGCAGCAGTGGCTCCAGCATCAGCACCACCAACAGCAGCAGCAGTGTCAGTGCCAGAAGCAGCAACAGCAGCAGAATCACCAACAGCAGCAGCAGTGGCTCCAGCAGCAGCAGAAGAAGCAGTTCCGGTGCCAGCAGCAGCAACAGTAGCAGAAGCAGAAGCAGCAGCAGCACCAGCACCAGCACCAGCACCAGCACCAGCACCAGCAGCAGCAGTAAAAAGGCCAGTAGCAGCAGCACCACGACCAGCAGGCGCAGTGCCAGGTATATTCTTGGCCAGGGAAGCAGAGTCACTGTCATCGTTGTTGCGAGTGGAGTTGCAACAAGCAGAGCACTGGCCGGATGTCTGCAGGGAGGAATTGAAGGCGCAGCTGAGTGAAGCAGCAGCTGTCAAGGCACAGTTCACCGCAGATACTGAGGCTGTACAGATCAAGATGCAGTCAACAGAAGCAATGATAAACTCCACAGCAGACAGACGACGTGCAGCAGCACAAACGTCGCCCCACAAGATGGCATCATCGAAAGCGGGCCATTGTGAGCAGCTGGAGCAGCTGGAAGCACCAGACAGGACTTCGGACGCGGCCAAGGATGTGGGAGGATGTGGGTCGAGAGAATCGGGCAACATCTATTCAGATCTGGCAAAGCTGAAACAAAAGGTAGCAAGCAACAGAGCCGAGCTTGCAGCAATTCAAGCAAGGAGGGCGCCCCTGGAGGAAGAAGGATTGCTGGTGACGCTCAAGGCGAAATTGCAGGAGGCTGAAGAGGAACTGGCACAAATGCCTGTTAGAGCCCAAACTGAGCAGGAGGTACGTAAAACGCACATTGGCGACCGTTGAAAAGAAATGAAAAAGGCAGGCAGTGAAAAACCACTCCCCGCATTATTAAAGGAAAAGGAGCCACTTTGGTACTGGGCATCGCAAAACTCCCTCATTCAAAGGGACCATTGAAATATGGTTCAGGTCAGGCCTGCAAGGGGAAAGGGAGTAGCTGGCACAGCATTGTCTGTTGCCCTGGACTTTCAGCAAATTCGTACGCACAGTTGCGCTTAGTTACGACAGGGTTGATAGTCAGGGTTCGCCTGCCAATGGCAGATGCCTGAAACTCTTTTACACACATGAGGGTGGTCAGGGACCAATGAATTGATAGGTTGGGCGCACCTGAGCTTCCGTAAAATTCCAGACTCTATTGTAGACGCATGTATTGTTTATGCTGTTAATGCTTAGTATCGTTGGCCAGGTTCAAAATGTAGGAAAATATACAGATGGTGTAGCATGTCTGTTTGCATGATAAAGGCGATTTCCCTCATATACTTTGCTTTGCAAGGCATGCTTGTTGGTACATTTCCCCTTGGGTATTGATATGCAGAGGTCTTCCCTGCTTGATAGAAAAAGGGGCTAAAGGCCCCTCGCGTTGCGTGTTGCCCACGTCACAGTGCTCACATTGGGGCACGTTGGTTACGCGGCTTTACAGTAATGAATGAAGAATTCAAGTTGCAGAGAAACCGGGTTTCCAGGTTCTCAAACAAGCAGAAAAGCACAGAAAACTACAGAAATATTTATGCTAAAGCTTTCAGTGATGGTCAAGATTGCCGCCTGATTCAGCCAGAACAACATAACAGTCTGTTAAATTTCTGTGTATGATTGCATGTTTAAAGGTTCAACTTATCTAGGTATGAGCACAGATCTTGTAAATACATAATGTCAGCTGCAGCTTGAAGCCAGACTCATTTCAATTTGATGAAGTGGCGTGGGGGTTGTGGCCTCTTGATGCAATTACTAAGTAATAGGGTTGGCCAGAACCGTACATGCACACACCGTATATGACCGTATGTATGGTGGTATCCCTGCCAAAAATACCGTATATACCTATAAATGTATGGTTCTGACCAACCTTAGTTACATAGTAAGTAAGCTTTTTAACAACTGGCACAGCTAGCAAACAGGAATACTTTTATGCAATAGTAATAAACGTACTAAACCTCTCTCATCCCTTCACCATCCCTACAAAACAAACATTGAAAGGCCGGTGTTGACGCTCAAGTCAGCAGAAAGCATGAGAGTTTGCTCGAATAAAAAACTACTAAGTAAAAACCGCATGAGGCAGTCAATCTTGTCAAGGGAAGCCCAGATCGTGCCAATTTATCCTCACTGTGCACTGCGCACTCGTGTGTGGCAGGAGAAGTGTACACCAAAGCGCATACGATGCTCACACTGACACCTCTTTCAATACATAATTCCAAATGTAGCAGGTACTCAAGCAGCAAGCATGCCACGTGTCTTTGTCTTTAGATGCGCGGCTTGCTTACCAGGCCCATACCGTTTTAGCTGTGCGTTTGTGGCTGGAGCGTCACGTGCTGAAGCCCTTGCTGGATCGCGTGTCTTTCATACCATCCATACAAGAAAGCCAAAGAATGATACAGGCTCTGGAGCTCCTGGAGGAGAATTTGTTTCTCCCTGGTGAGTGTGCGGTGTTTCTGGCGAGTGTGTGGCATCCCTGGTGAGTCAGTGGCGTTTCCTGTCAGTGTGTGGTGTTCCTGGTCAGTGTGTGGCATTCCTGGTGAGTGTGCGGTGTTTCTGGCGAGTGTGTGGCATCCCTGGTGAGTCTGTGGCGTTTCCTGTCAGTGTGTGGTGTTCCTGGTCAGTGTGTGGTGTTCCTGGTCAGTGTGTGGCATTCCTGGTGAGTGTGCAGCGTTTCTGGCGAGTGTGTGGCATTCCTGGTGAGTCTGTGGCGTTTCCTGTCAGTGTGTGGTGTTCCTGGTCAGTGTGTGGCATTTCTGCTGAGTGTGGCGTTCCTGGTGAGTGTGCGGCGTTTCTGGCGAGTGTGTGGCATCCCTGCTGAGTGTATGGCGTTTCTGGTCAGTGTGTGGCGTTCCTGGTCAGTGTGTGGCATTCCAATTTTCTGATTGCTTTGTCAACAGTGTATCAGAATCTGAACGCTGAAATGGTCACAGCGGCTCTTCGTGCTGCTTGCTGGAGTGAGTCTGCGTGCCCTACTCCACACATAGGTGTTTCATTTCTCATGTGCTCATGTGGCTGGTCGTCTGGGCATGAGTGCACACTTGTGCATGGCTCAACGTGGTTGTTTGTACTTGCAGGCGCACCTCTGCAGAGGGAGCGTTTGGAGGGTACATCATTGCAAAGATGTGTCTTGCCCTTATTAATGTGGGCGGTACTTTTTCCACTGCATGCGTAGTTTCCTTGTTTCCTTTTCTTGGCATCGCCACCCAGGGAGCTCTGGGTTTTGGGAAGAATAGGGGTAAGAAAAACAGGTGGGTGGGCGGCTGGGCATGAGTGATAAATTCGCGTGTGTATCTTTGTGGATGGCTATGTGTGTTTGGGTGTGTGTGTCTGTGTGTGATAAGTGGACATAAGTGTAATTTGCAGGTGGCTGGGTATAAGTATACTTGTGGGTAAGCAGATCGGTATGAGTATACATGTGGATGGGTATGTGTGGGCAAAAAGGTGAGCGTGCGAGTGAATATTAGAGTGGGTGAACTTACCTTGAGAACGAATTATTTGAGCTGGAATTTGAAGTAGAAAAAGGAGAGACGCTGACAGTGACCTCTCACCAAAGTAACCTACCCATACACCTTTTTCTCAACAAGCATGCACACAAACATGCGCAAAGACACACAAACACAAAACATGCATACAAATAAGCACACACATTCCCGCTCATGCAAAGCCACACACATTTACCCAAACACACACAAAACGTGCACACAAACGCATACACACATGCAGGCGCTTGTGCAGCACTTTGCGCCGCCCAGCTCTTCTGCCCCCACCAGTTCCAGGAAGTCAGTGTCCTCGCACACAAGAGCATGGGGGTCAGCATCACGCGCAACTTTCACCACCTACGGCGCATTGAGGCAGTCATTCCTGAGGCGGGAGCAGTTGCAGGCACCAAGACCCTGTCTGAGCTAGTGGTCCGCAGCCCGCACGACGGGTTTGCTTTTTTATTCTGTCCTCCTGAAATAGTAGGCCTCCAGGCCCTCAGGTGAGGTCGCAGTTTCATGCACGTATGTGTACATGCAACTCACTGGATGTGTGTATGTGTATTTGTAGCTCATATTTAAATCATTTGAAGCATGTGTGTTGATCTTTAACTCATTGGATGCGTGCACTGATGTACGTTATACCTGTGTGTGTATGTGTGTGTGTGTGTGTGTGTGTGCGGGGGGGGGGAGGGTGGGT
>Ga0307948_1002476_pt1 | contig 13438 bp, 10 predicted proteins | sample OrgLakmetagen280_FD_201824 | JGI IMG/M metagenome (GOLD analysis project Ga0307948, IMG submission 201824) | Saline water microbial communities from Organic Lake, Antarctica - #280 | ecosystem: Environmental > Aquatic > Non-marine Saline and Alkaline > Saline | place: Antarctica: Organic Lake...
ACACACACACACACACACGCACACACACACACTCACTCTTCCTCTCACACACACACACACACATACACACACACACACACGCGCACACACATGTGCACACAAACACACTCGTACACACCATACACGTGCACACGCAAACACACACACACACATACACACACGCACACACACACACAAACACACACAAACACACTCGCACACCCACGCACACACACATACATACATGTGCTCACCCACTGGCACCTACGCACACATACACACACACGTGCACACAAACACACACACAAATACACAAACATACTCATGCACTTGCATACACACACATGCGTACCTACGCACAAATACGCACACACTCACACACACACACAAACACGCATACACACACGCATACACACACGCACAAGCACACGCACACAGACGCACACACACAGTTGCACATGCACCTACTAACACACATACGAACGCTACCACTCTTTTAACACCCAGCATTTCCGATAGTCTGTTCTGTGATGCAGAAGTTTCACCACACTCCTTGCTCATGCCGCAGGGGGCGTAATACCGAAGGCCAAGCTGGTGTTGAAACAAACAGGGTAGCTGTAATCCGCCCCACGCCCGTCCTCGGCTTACCGAACGGTACCTATGTTGCTGTTATTGGTGATCACCAGGAGTAGCAACACACCTTGACAATCCCTGCCTCGCATGAAGGGCTGACGATGCATGCACAGAAAGCCAAGGAAACACTGTGATATGCACACACACGTGGTCTGCAGGCAACCAAGACGGGGTGGTTTCCCTGGCAGCTGGAAGGACTACCAGTGCAGCTGTGACAGCTTCAGGTACTTCCTCGCACTCACAGCACGGTGCCTTATTGAAAAGGAAAAGGATTTGAACGCCTGTGCTACCCTGAAATGCAAATGGATGAGGGGCTAGCTCAATCGGAACAAACCCCTCCCTGCCACCTTCTCACAGATTATACAAATTATACAACAAAAATTGCTACAATCTGACGTGCCCGGATCAGGATGAGTGCGTGATTACTGACAAGTAATGCTGCTCTGAATCTCTGGCAGGACATGCGTACACTTGGGGGTGCGGCCGCAGCGGGAAAACAGGCCATGGCGCCTCGACCGAGAGTACCCTTGAACCCACTGTGGTAAGCCTGTGGTGTGTTCACTGTGTAGGTCCTGTTTTTGTGGATAGATGTGTTGACAATTGCGATGGAGCATGGATGGATTCTGTATGGACTGCAATTTATTGACTTTTGTGTGCTTTAAAATCCACACTATCGCCCTGCAGGTGGAGTGTTGTGTGCATGTGTGTGCGTGTATGTGTGTGAGTGAGTTTGAGTGCATGTGTGTGAGTTTGTGTGTGTCTGTTTGTGCGCATGCCCAAAGAAGAAACGCACCTTAGCTTATTCTGCGTTGCAAACACACAAGCACAAATATCTCCAACTATTTTTTCTGCTGCTGCTGCTGCTGCTGCTGCTGTAATCTGTGAAAGCTCTCGCACGCTGGTAAAGAAGCTGAAGTCCAACTGCTGCCCTTTTCTTGTCATTCTTTTCTAACTTCAAGGGTTGATAATGTGGTGGCTCTGTCACTGCCTGCGCCGCTTATCCGTCTTAGTAATCTTTGTGGTATAGTGAGTTATGGCGAGAAGTGTTGCTGCCTACGTTGCTTGTGCCTTCTTAATGTTATGTGGGCATATGGATATTATTGCAGGTAGAAAGCTTATCTAACAGGGTGCGGGTCACCGGAATCACACTTGGCGATCACCACACATTGATGATGGACGGAGATGGTGGGGTGTGGAGCATGGGGGAGAACAAAGCGGTAAGTCGATAGAGGCGAAGAACAAGAAAGGGACGTCGTACAAGCTGTCATTTGCTCAAGACGTAGTATGTTGTAAAAAGCTGTTGCTGGAGCTTTTGAGCCAGTTGCAGATGCTGGAAGTCAAAGCCGATTTTGTTGGTTGCGGTGTCAGTAGCTTTGCTGATAGTGCATGCGCTTCAGCCATGCACACTGAAGCATACCCATAAAAAGCATTGGCCTTCTCACACTCTCAGACCAGCATAAAAAGAGACGCCAATCCTGACACAAGTCTTCATGTTCTCCCTGAGTGTACCTAGACACATACGTGCGCACACATCTTTTGCAACATCATGACGGACTCTCTGCCCCATCCCTCACTCGTGTGCAGGGGCAGTGTGGGCTCGGCACTCCCTTGCCTGTCATAGCCGCTCAGCATCGCACTGCGCTCATTAATTCCCTCATGCATGGCAGCTCCGCTGACACCGCCGAGGCACGCCCACCCCCCATAGTAAAGCAGCACCACGCCAAAAACGGCAACCGCAGCAGCCAAAGCACTGGGGGTAGCGGCAACAACAACACCAACACCACCACCAACAACAACAAAAACAGCAGCACTGGCATCAAAGACAGCAGTAGAGGCATCCAAGGCGCTAGCAGCAGCAGCAGCAGCAGCAGCAGCAACAGCAGCAGCGGCAACAAGGCCGTTAGTTCTGGTAGAAGGAATGACATGATTGGCAGTGGGCAGGAGGCAGGGGCCTCTCACGTGGGCGTGGAAGTTGAGGTGGGCAACAGTGGGAAGAGCAGTAGGAACCAGGGCACCCCTCCTAGCAAGAACTTTTGGAAAGATTTGAATGGCAGCAGTAGGAGCAGCCATGACAGCAGCAACAGCCGAGAGACTGTGGGGGAAGAACGAGACGGCTGGATGGCCCGCGCCAGCAGCCGGATGCACCACCAGCTGCGCCAAAGGTTTCAGGTGCGCGCTACCTGTAGACCCCTTGTTTCTCCTGTTTAGGGTTGGCCAGAACCACATATATATACGGTGTATATACGGTATTTTTGGCAGGGAAATCACCAAATGTATGGAACCGTATGTACGGTGTATACGTACAGTTCTGGCCAACCCTACTGTCCAATTTATGTCGCATGTCACATGCACATTGTCACTGCATAAATCAGCTGTATGCACCGCCAGCTGCGCCAAAGACTTTCAGGTACGCGAGAGGTGTGGCCACCTGGTCGCTCCTGGCATACCTCGTGCCACATACGTAAGGTTAGCCAATTCCGTACCCGGTTTTGCCAGTTGACAGCAGTTGGAAACCCCTGCAATACGATGATTCATACATTGCGTTTGATTGCAATTTTGGCTAGTCCTGCACTTACCACACACGCATCGTAGAAATGTGTTTTGGGTGGAGGAAGTGTGCTTCTTATGACGTCCAATTGTACCATCGACATTGGCACATGAGGCGTGTCATTGGGTTAGGAGGCTTGGCTAGGTTTATCAGCAGGCTTTGCAGGGAGGAGGTATGTCCAACAAGAGCAGACTGGCTGGTAAACAAACAAGAAGTCGAACTCTCTGTCGTGCGTGCACCATAACCTTTGCACCGAAAGCCATGTGTGAACGGCGCCGTTGTACAAATCTGGCCAACCCAACACCTTGCCTTTGCCTCTCCCATTGAGTCTAACATCACACATTACTACCGTGGTGTTAAGCCAGGGTGAGCAGGTGATGCAGCGTGTTGATGCCTGCTCACTGCTGCATTTTTGTCGCTGCTGCCTGCACATGCACTGCAGGAGCTTCAGGAGCAGCACGAGCGGCAAGGAGCTAAGCAGAGGACCCGAGCCTTGCCTGTGTCATCCCATCAAGTGCAGATGGCGACAAGTGCAGAGGAATCAGCTGAGCTAGTTAGGCAGGGTGCAATCAAGTTCCGGCATCACAGGTTCGTGTGTGTGTGTGTGTTTTGTATATGCAAGTGTTTTTTCTGCGTGTCCTAGGGGCCGCTGAGTTTGCGTCTCTTGCTCCTGAGTTTATCCTCTCCTCATATCCGACCCGCCCTCAGCTGTAAAACAATCAGCTGTAATATCTATTATTAGTTCCTAGTCCATGCCTCACATGCACTTTTCATATCTGCCTGTTGCTGCTTCCGGCTCTTCCTCCCTTGAGTCCCCTGATAAGGCATTGCTGTCCACCTCCTTTTGTTCCTCCATGTCATCTTTTGTTAATATGCTCCCACCTCTGCATCACAACCTTCCCCTTGGCCCTTCCTACCATTCTTGATCCCTCCTCGTTCCATCTGCTTTGATGCTCCTGTCAGACCCTGCTACTTCCTGTCCTCCATACAGTGGACCTGCCCACATCATCCACGCCAACACTCCTGTGGCCAACAGCAGCGGTGGCAGCATCACTCACCCTTGGGGCCCTGGCAGTGCCAATCCACATGCTGTGCTTGGTCAGGGCAGTGGCCTCGACCTGGCAGGCCATTGCAGGTGAGAGGGAAAAGCATACTGGCATGGTCTGACATTGAAATAGGATGAGAGGGAGGGGAGTATTGTCAGGAAGTGAGGCTGCTTAGGGATTGCCATAAAATTAGGTAGCAAAGGGGGAAAAGTGTGCCAGAAAGTGAAAGAAAGAGAGAGAGAGAGAGAGAGAGAGAGAGAGAGAGAGAGAGAGGGAGAGAGAGAGAGTGTTTTAGGACTCTAGGGGAGGGGGCAGGTATTCCATTCTAAAAAGAACGTTGTACCTCTTGTTATCCTGTACCTCCTCATAAGACCACCAGCAACCGTTTTGCGATGAAAAAAGAGACCGCTCGTCCCTATTGTTGCAGGGTTGCTGGTCTTGCTGGTGGCCACCTATGCACACCCACACGTCTGGGGCGCGATCAACACGATCTTGCCTTGCACAGCACAAACGACATCTTGGGTGGGTGTGCCAGGATCCAGGATGTTCCTGTGGCGACTCAGGCTGGGGTGTAATTAAAAATAGGAGTAGTCCAACACGCAGAAAGGTGTTTCTCATGCTTTATGGCATCCCTGAGCTACGCCGGTGCTTTGTATGTCAAGGCTGCTGGGTTTGAGCCACAGCTCTACACGGAGCCACGAATGCATTGAAGACACCAACTGATTACTATGTACCGTTCTGTCGTATATCTCCCCCCTAATAATGTTTGGGGGGTAACAAGATCAAAATTTAAAAGGCCAATTCTGAAACTGCAGGAATTTCCTATCAATCAACCTTCAGTCACCTTACATTATGTGTAGGTCGGCCAGAACCACGAACATAGGTATACAGTATACAGGTTATGCAGCACATGAACAGAATTCCCAGCAGAGGTCGTATATTATGCCAGAATATGCGGTCTTATACTAGAGGGGGGCAACTGAGCAAGTGCCCAGACATGCACCTCTTTAACATTCAAGGGGCAACTTCTCACACACCACTTGATCAAATTGAAACCAAAGCAAATTCAAATGAAAGCTGACATTATAACCTACCAGAGCTTGTGCTTGAAGTTACATTGCGCTGTGTAGAGGTTGACAGGATAACTTGCATAAGTTGACACCTTCATCCAAGATAGGTGCTGTGAGCTCACGCATTCGCATACCTTGCCAATTGCTAAGTCTTTTCACTTCATTTGTTTTTATTGTTAATGTATTGCAAGGACACTAAATATCACTCAATTTAGTGCAGTACGCTATCTGCAGAGTTGGCCAAATTGTACATATGATACGTCGTATAATCGGTACCGTATTTGAAATTTCCCGACTGTATAATCCGTATGTCCGAATGCAATTTTTGGCCGACTGTGTATTGACCAGATTTCACTGTGTATGGAACAGAATGTATAAGCAGGCGGTACACTCCAGACTCGGGTTCAATTCCCAGCAGATGCAGTCCCTTTTGCTCTTTTTGGTCAATTTTGTTCTTCTTGCGCCTCTTTACTGAGCTTTTCCTTTGCTTCCCTTTCCTCTTGTAAATAAATGCATGTATCTGCATTAAATATTTGGTTAAAATGGTGGTTGTCGTAGTTGAACCTGTTTTTGCACTGTGCACAGGTTTCGCAACATAGGAATAAAAAGGAAACCTTTCTTCTTCAACCCATGTGCAGGTGCAAAAATCACACCTGTGCAGTCTTCGGGAGGCATTCCTGAGGTGGTGGTATGCATTGCTGCCTCCGCCAAGTTCTCAGTGGCAGTGACAGAATCGGTGGGTGTCTTGTTAGTGTGTGCTGCATTATCATACATGGTACTGAATGCTTTTCACAAATTGATCTGGGCGTGGCCCATCATGCTCTTCCAAGAGTGCCACATATTTGTAATTGCAAGCTTTTGGCTAATTTCCTGTTGCGTTCATGTGTTTTTACCAAAGTTCAGTCTTGTGCATTTTTCCCAGGGAAATGTGTGGACGTGGGGCCAAGACTCAGATGGGGCCCTTGGACACTCTGCTTGGAGCACCTCCCCCCAGGTGTGCATGCACGGGCACGTTCACGCATACATACACAAGTATATGAACACATGCGTGCTCGCTCACACGCGCCAACAGGCAAACTTGCACACACACACACACACACACAAACACACACACACCAAGTTATGTTCTGTGCCAAGGAAACTTCGCCGCAGTTTGACGTGCTTGCATAGAAGTGTCACTGTGAAGAATTGAGAGCCTGATTCTGTTTCTCTGCGTCCCCCCTACTCGTCGTCATCACGCACAGCATGCGCACCTTGAAGCACGTGTCAACGTGCTATGCATCCCACCGTGATTCACCAAGAAGCTTGCCAGCGTGCATGCATCCCACCTTCATTTACCCAAAAGCACGCCAGCGTGCATGAATTCCACCGTCATTCACCATGGAGCACGCCAACATGCTTGCATCCCATCCCTCACCTGCAGAAAATTGGGGGCAAGTTGTCAGAGGTCATTGCTCAGAACGGAGGCGCTGTGCATGCAGTCGTTGGGACATCCTTTAGCCTTGTGTTGACCAAGAATGGCAAGGTGCGCTGGACATGTATGTGTGTGCATTTGTGTGCGTAAACGTGTGTGTGCACTTGCGTGCGTGAGTGATTGCTGCTGACGTGATGGGAGGCGTAGTTCATACACAGAGGCCTGCACGAGGGGATACAACACGAAGCGTAACATGCCTGGCTCAAGCGTATTTCTAAGTAATTGTCAATTAGCTCATGCGTGGATGGCCTGCATACTGAGAAGTTGAGCAAATGCAACGCTTACGTGGCTGATCAGCATATACTTTTTTTGCCCTTCTTGCAGGCCATTGTGTGGGGGAGCGTGCCGGGTGGCAGAGCAAACACTCCTTCCTCACACACCAGCACCTCACCCGCACTGCCTAGCTCGACCAGCAACCTGTTACGCTCCATCCTACGTGACAGCAATGGCAGCCTTGTTGCTCCAGCAGGTACCAGACGCTGAAGGGCATGTCTCATACCTCACTTCACTGATTGATAGGTGTCCCCCCCCCAAGTATTTGTAGTACTGCAAGGCAGCTCGAGTAGCATGAGCTCATGGCACACAAGAAGGCAGTGCACTTTTCTTGCATGGTAGAGAACACAAGCATGTCCGCGCTTGCAAACACACACAAACACACGCACACATGCACACACGTCACAACATCACCCGCGAGCAGGGCGTGTGTTGTGCGGCGAAATTCCCGGCCTGCCTCCTCTCACAGCCGTGGCAGCTGGAGCTGAGCATGCCCTGCTGTCGTGCGGCCAGAAAGTCTATGTCATTGGAAGGACCATCGACCAAGAGGGCTCCGTTGTAGTGTCGGCTCCGTGGGATGCCCCCGTGGTGTGTGCACGCAGTAGCCTAGAGCCTGCTTGTGGTGCTTTTTTCGTGGTATATGCACATATGTGCTCTTTCTGTACCCTGTAAGGAGTGCACACTATGCATGTACCACCCTAGTGTGTGTAAATACATGTCCAAGGGGGGGTAACGGTGTGCTTTTCACGTTCACACGTGATCACACTTGTCTGTGTGATTGCGTGTGTTTGTTTGCATGACTAAAAGTGCAGGCTACTTCAGCAACCAAAGTGTGTTGTTGTCTAAGTGGTGTGCACGTGATATGAATGCAACGAAAACTTGAGGGATGTGTTGGCCACTCTTGCCACTCTCTGTGTCCAGAAACACAGCCCTTCTATACCCTTCTCGTTTACCTAGTAGAGACACCCAGATTTTCATTTACTAAGTAAAGTGTGGCACACTCAGAAATTGCATCCACATTACTAGCACGTTTTCACACATAAACGCGCACCAAAAAATGTGCATAGGTGGTGCACGACACTGGCAAGCCCAATTCGATTTGCTGCCTGTCCGCCGGGATGTACTGTTCAGCACTGGTGGACAGCTCAGGCGACCTGTTGATGTGGTGAGGTGTTGATGTGGGAGGTTTTTATCGTTGGTGTGGGTGTTGTTTATGTTTGCTGCTGGCCTGACTGAGCCTGTGATGAATGAGGTGTAGAGCCGACTTAGGCTTCTCAAAACACGTGACTGGACTGATGGGTTCCGATGAGGAGAAGGCAAGGCGTTGTATTTAACAAACAAGGGGATAAGGCAGTGGCCCTATCTCTTTGTTTGGGTAGCTCATTTTCGTTAAATTTTCAGAAGCTTTTTATATACACCCATATAACAGAGAGGACGTACGATTAGGAGTGGCACAACCAATGTATCTGCACTGAAGCCTGTCGCTACCATGCTGCTGCGACCTCATTCAAAACCGTGCTGCCTTTGTAGGGGGAAGCTGTTGGACAAGCACACCTATGACGTCCTCTTGCATCGAGAGGCTGCTCTGAAAGGTGTGTGTGCATGTGTGTACTTGTGTGTGTGTTTGCACGTACGTCGTTTGCGCACACAAAACGCGCAGACACACATAAATTTTGCAGAGACACACACAGGCACACAAACGCACACACACAAAGGAATATGCACACACTCATGCATTTACGCACCATTTCTCCACCCTTCCACTGCTGCAGCACTGCGCACCTCAGTCTCCAGCCCCAGCTCCAGCCCAGACGCCAGCCGCCAACGCCTCCCCTCTCACTCTCCCAAGTTTGGCCTGTACAAATCCACGCGGGAGGCTTTGGGCGGCCCTATTGTTAATTGGAGCTTGTGGTCTGAGCCAGTTGCAGAGAAGGACGGGACGCTGCAGTCTTCTTCTTCCTTGGTGTGTTTGGGGTCGATATTGTGTTGACTACGTGTTATTGTGTGTTGTGACTACGTGTTATTGTGTCAGCACATACACCTTAAACCTACTGGACATGTACTCCAAGACTCTGACATTAGTCAAGAGGAAGCTGCTTGTAGTGCAGAGCCATGACAGGACATTGGCGTACCATGACAGGCAGTATGCGTGTTGATGTGTTGATCCTGCAATCCACTGCGCACAGATGAGCCAAGCAGATGAGGGCGAGAGCGAGCTTGAAGATGAGGATCTGTGGCGGTGGCCTGGCCTTGGCGGTGCTTGGCCAACCCTAGTGAGCGATCTAGAAGGGCGAGTCAAGGGAGTTGCACTTGGAGGGTGGCACTGCCTGGCTCTGATTGATTAAAAAGAGCAGGGATGAGGGAAGAGAGAGAGGAAAGAGGAGTCTTTTTGTGAAGAGGTGAGAGTAGAGGGTGGTCTGGAATCTCAGGGTTCGCCAAAGAGGAGTGGAGGGGTTGCAACAGGGCCAGCAAGTCTGGTCTGTAGTTCTGTACTATATAGATTGTGCACGCTTGCTTATAATAAATAACCTCATCTTACTGGCTTCTTAAAACCTCGTGACCTGCTTGCATGTATATGTATGATGCTGTATTTTGTAGTGAGCCACGAGCATCAGAATCTGCTGGCTTATATATTAGAATTCATGGGTGCCAGGCCTCTTTGGACTGATGTTCACAGGTGCATTTTCCTTTTTCCCTTGCGTTTGACCACCTAGAACACTCGAGACTTGGCCTAATTGTAGCAGCAAGCAGGTCAACTTCTGGCATTTTTGGAGGATACTGAAGTGTATACGTACTAGGAAATTGAAGATTGGGACAAAATGCCTATTTCCGTTCAGACAAGACAACAGGGGGGTATTTATCCTCTTTTAGCCTTCTGAGTGCAAAACCTTGTAAAAATTATTGGCGCTTTTAAAGTTGGTGCAGGTGGCATCCAATGGGCTATTGATGATCAACAATGGGTGGATAAAATCTCAATGAGCGTGAGCACACCTATCCGTGTGCGTCCTTATGCTCCGATGAGGTGCTTTGTGGAATAGGGCTTTAAAATTTGAACAAAGGAAACATTCATTGCTACGGCTTATTAGTTTGCCTTTTTACTGGCTGTGTCCTGGCTTCTCTTGCCTTTTTTTCTGGGTGCCCACTTTAGTAGCATAGCCAGCCAAACGGCCAGCAGAACAGGGGACATTTTCCACCGGGCTATCCGCTTTCTGCAGAGGCAGCATCAAGTTTTAAGCACAAACTCCTTTCCATTTCCATCACACCTTAATTCAAGCTGATAATAAACTAACTAGAAAATTCAAGACCGCGTATTACCGCGGGTCGATTACAAGCTAATTTTGATGACGACGACTGGTTCCCAGTGTTTGTTTGCTTTGCAATGCAGCCCCCGACTGATCGATTTCCCTCTGCGACATTTGTTGACTTAATTTGAATTACATTTATATTTTGTTTTTCGTTCGGGCACATACATGCACATACATTTATAAACAACCGACAAAACCACCGGGGGGGCCCCGAGCGGACGGCAGGCAAACACTAACATTATATATGTTACGCAAGTCTCCTACTCCGCGCTGGCGGAATACTTAGGTGCGCCCTTCGCGCAATGCGTCCCCGATCGGCGTCCAGCTTCCATCCGTCGTGACAGTCGTCCAGACTGGAGAGCATTGTTGGCCTTTGTTTGTATGGTCCCGTCGTCACGCACCCTCATCATGCATCACTCCCATCATCCATCGAGACTTCGCAAATTTGCGATGCATTTGTTGCAGTTGCAGGCATCCCTGTATATCACATGGGTGTGTACCTAATACATGAAAGTGAGCAACCGAATGTTGCTTGTGACATGCAGGCATGTAGGCACAATTATTGTCTATCCTAGCCAAGGAGGGAGACAAACATGGCTGCCTTTTGCTTGGGGAGCTCGGGAGCTCCAGGTGCCTCGCTCTTCAGCAATTTGTGCGACAGTACGACCCGTGTGCGTATGCACCCCCGGCCCGCATGCATCAGATAGAATCTGGGCAGCGTAGATGTACACATGATGTACTTAATCAAAGGCCTCTTCCTGCCTCATCAAGCTGGCCATCCGGCGCGTTGCATTTTGTACGGTAAGTTACCCCTCCAGGGTCCGTGGTCTCACATTTGCTTAGTACCGTACTGCGCTCTTAGTATTGCGAGGCCTACTTATTGCGAGGTGTCAAAATAATTACAATAATTAATTTGCGAGCATTAAGCTTTGCGAGGCTCCCTCAGAAGTTAAGGTATTTTGCGAATTTTGCAAGCTATTCCTGTGCTCTCCTCTCTGTTCAGTGCCTACATCCATTTGAAGATTTGGAATCCTTCCGTCACCCGCAGTTGAAACAGCAAAAAGTTCGGGGCGAAAAGCAAAAAGTGTATTTTGGCAGGGTCGAACCCAAGACCTGCAGGTTCCTGCCAAAAAAATGGTTTTTTTAAAGTCTAAGTTTTGCGAGGTCCAAATTTTTTTAATTCTTTTTCGGCTTGATTTATTGCGAGGGGCCATAATAATTATTTGATTACTCGCAAAACAACCAAGCGCAGTACGGTAGTGTATAAACAGCAAATCAACTGTTAGCAATCTGTTTAAATTATAAGCAACCCAACGTTCATCTAAGCCCTTAGTTTCCAAGGTTTTTACAACTTACACGCAGCCCATCAAGAACGTGCGCTTGTCAATACTGGTCTCTTCACCTGATGGATTGCTGGACCACCTCAAAAACCTGCAAAGCACAGGATTGCGTGAAATGTAGAGTGCTGCCAAGTAAAGAGCTTTCTTCAGCCCTTAAAGTTGTGAGAGACGGTAATTGAGTGACAGTTAATAGTTTCTAGTAATCTGATGGTTCTTCCTCTCTGACAGGGCCTTTTCTGCCTGTTGGTAATGAAGTGTCACGGTACTCGGTGCCAAAATGGCGGCTTTGTTTTCTTAAATCAATGTGGACAGTGGTTTTCACTGCCTGCACTACCCAATGGCAGGCAAAGAAACACAACATCCCACCTGGAAAAAAAGTTACTGGTTGATTCAATGGAATTCAGGCAGAGGCCTGCACAACTAGGAACATTACTCAGAGATTTCTAAAGGTTGTTCGATGTCACGTCTGGTTTGATTTTTTGAAGCAGTTCTGATGCATGTAAGCTTGGTTTTGCGCCATACACCTCCCCTCTCACTCTCATTGAAAACCCCACAGCCGGCACTTTGAAGGCACTTTGAAGGCGAAAGCGCCTATCCGGATCCCGGGTCTGACCATGGACGTCCACCCCTGCGCCCAAATTGTTTCAAAGATGATTGTCTACCATGGCCTACAATGGATGTATGCTCGCAAAACTTGCAGGTGCCATGGAATACGCATTTTGAAGCTTGCCTTTCTTCGAGATTTCGAAAGTGCGATTCTAAATACTAAAAGTTCGCTTTTGATTTCAAAGTGCCTCATCAAAGCGCAATTTGATACGGTTAGTCATTTATATGTTGTAATAGGGGCTCAGCGCCATTATTGCTGAGCAAAAATAGTTGTGGGCGCTTTCAGACACAAACAGAGCTATCAGATGGTAGACAGGCCAAAGTAGGGTAAAGTGCGTAACAAGTACGTATAGGACTGCAAATTCCCAAATTACGATTTGCGCTCTATTGAACACTCAAAGTAAAGTTTTAGATTCCCAAAGTGCGTACACAGTGCGTACAGACTAACTTGAAATTTCCGCGTGCCATGGAGATCTCCCCCCGAGCAAAGACAACCAAAATTAGTAGTCTGCTCAATTCCACACGGGAGGCTTTGATTGGGCGGCCCTATTGTAAATTGGTAAATTGGAGCTTGTGGTCTGAGCCGGTTGCGGAGAAGGACGGGACGCTGCAGTCTTCTTCTTGCTTGGTGTGTTTGGGGTCGCTCTTGTGTTGACTAACACACTTGTGTTATTGTGTCAACACATGCACCTTGAACCTACTTGTAATCTAAGACTCTGACATTAGTCAAGAGGAACCTGCTTGTAGTGCAGAGCCATGACAGGACACTGGTGTACTCTAGAGACAGGTAGTATGCGTGTTGATGTGTTGATCCTGCAATCCACGGCGCACAGATGAGCCAAGCGTAGCTTAGCAGGCCAATTATGTAACCCATGAGCGATAAACTGTACTTTATGTATACGTGCTACTACAATTTAACAATTTCCGCGCTTATTGGTATGATTGATAAATTCAAAATCGATTAGAAAAATCGCCGAGGATACACGCTTATTAACTTCTGATGCTGGCCCCGCGCGTCTGCGTCTTATGGTGCAGAAATGGTGATTGCAAACACACAACACACAAACACACACACGCGCGCGCACACACACACACACACACACACACACACACACACACACACACACACACACACACACACACACACACACACACACACACACA
>Ga0307948_1002479_pt1 | contig 13432 bp, 14 predicted proteins | sample OrgLakmetagen280_FD_201824 | JGI IMG/M metagenome (GOLD analysis project Ga0307948, IMG submission 201824) | Saline water microbial communities from Organic Lake, Antarctica - #280 | ecosystem: Environmental > Aquatic > Non-marine Saline and Alkaline > Saline | place: Antarctica: Organic Lake...
GTTATGGCGTAGCTGTTCTGTTTCATCATAGCATCCAAGATTTAGCTTCTGTGTGGCACACCTCTGAAAACCTTCAAGCTCTATGGTTGAAATGTGACGGTAGCATTTTTGGCACTAACGGACATGTTATACTGGGAGCTGTTTACATAAACCCTGAAACCTCCCAAAGGAAAAAGCACAAAAGCTTATTACAGAACTATGATTGCCTTTTTGACGAGGCTACCAGAGCTTCCCTATTCTACAAAAACGTTATCATTATGGGTGACTTTAATGCCCACATCGGTACACAATCAGAATTTACAGATGAACATTATGACTTACAAGCTGACTTTGAATGTCTACAAACTTCTCGCTTGTGTATGTGCAAAAGTAGCAACACTAATACCGCTGGACATCTACTGTTAGATATGGCTGCAGCCGTGCCTTTCATGGTTACCACAGGCAGAGGAAAAGGAGACATAGGCCAAGCTTCCTATGTGGGATACAATGGCAAATGTAGCTCCAGACCTGATCACATCCTAATGACTCCAAATCTTTACAACAAGGTGGTTTATACAAAAGTGCAGGCAATGGAGACACGCATTTCAGATCATCTCAGTGTTGACATACATTTTTCTGCAAACAGACAAGGCTTACTGATAAATGCAGATCTTGGGGATGGAACACACGTCTGCGACACTGACTGTTTCCGCAGCTCAATCAAGTGGAACCCAGAAAAGGCTGAGGCTTATGCTACACAAATACTTGCTAACATAGACCTTAAATCTGCCTACCAAGAGGCTATTGCTGACAATGATGTTGAGGGAGCTAACAATGTGTTGCGTCAACTGATACATACTGCTGCACGAGAAGTAGGCATGGGGAAGAAATCATCTTGTTTGTTTTATAATCATGGTAAACGTGTTCGAGCAGGAATGAGGAAAGCCCCTTGGTTTGATGACGCCTGCAAGGCTAAGAAAGCTGCTTTCCTTACAGCTTTTAGACAAGGCAGAAACTATGTTAGTTTAAAAAAAGATCTTAACAGGCACCGCAGAAAAACAGAGCGTGCTCACTATAAAAAAACAGACTGCACTTTTTGTTGACAGGCTACAGAACAAAGACCCGGCCTTATACGACCACTTAAAGAAGAGGAAGACCTCTGTACCCTCCCCAATACACGCTGATGTCTGGAATGATTATTTACATAAACATTTCTCAACCACAAACCTTACCACCCCTACTGACGTTACTAACAGGAGCAACAAGCGTTGTCTAGACGGAAGAGCTTTAGCTGTACCCTTGGGACGTGGTAGATTACCTCAAAAAGGTGTGACTGAAGGAAACAAGACACCTGATGCTTTCTCTGTACCAAGCTGCTCAAACATTCATTACATCCTTACAAAATATTTAAGCAAGATGAACACCTCCTCGTCCCCTGGTTTTGAATCTTTTACGATGCCTTTCATCAAACATGCCACTATAAAGGAGGGAAAGGAATCTGTGAATGTTGTTACTCCTCTTGTCACACAGCTCTTTCACCTAGCTTTGAACAAGAAATGTGTGCCTGCTGAATGGAAAAAGGCCAAAATTACCCCTAATCACAAAAAAGGCGTGAAACTTGACCCCAACAACTACCGCATAATAGCTGTCAGTAGAACTCTTTACAGGCTGTATGCAAATGTTTTGCGGTATTTCATGACAACTTGGTGTGACGAGAAGAAGAAAATTCCTGGTACACAATATGGCTTTTATCCAAACAGGAATACTCTTCAACCCATGTTCATACTGAGACACCTCATACATGCAGCCAAAAACAAAAAGCCTAACAAACACCCATACCTACATACTGCTTTTATCGATTTCTCGCAAGCCTACGATACCGTGCACAGACCCTTTTATGGGAACACCTGGAAAAAAACAACATACCTACCCACTTGCTTGATGTCCTAAAACAAATATATGACAAAGATGAATATGTCTTAATTGATGGCGACAAGAAAGCCAGCACTATGTCTACCACAAAAGATCTGCGCGGAGTTAAACAAGGCTGCCCTCTGTCCCCCCTCCTTTTCTCTCTTTTCATTAATGACGTAGATGCTGTAGCCAACAATTGTGAGGGGGCAGTAACTGGTACAGAGGGGTTCAAGGTAACTCACATGCTTTACGCCGACGATTTGCTACTAACCTCGAATGACCCAAAACAGCTCCAGAAAATGCTGGTTAATCTTCAAAGATACGCAGATAGGAAAGGACTTGTTGTCAATGCTGAGAAATCACAAGTTGTCAATTTTAACACATATTTTAACTCCAAGGTCCCTGATTTCTACTATGATGGCAAGAAGCTAGACAACAAAGACAGCTTCAAATATTTGGGTGTTATCTTTGACAAACATATGAACCTAGACAATGCAGCTGGTTAAGCAGCCAAATCTTTCAGGGCGGCCATACGTAGAGTCAAGGAACTTGGTTCAGAAAACAAGGTGTTAAGCAGACCCCACATCATGTTATGGCTTTTCCAAACTTACGCCATATCAGCTGGCATGTACGGCAGTCAGGTATGGTCAACTCACTATCTGCACCCTAACAAAACCTTCCAGAACATTTCACAGGTGAAGCATATGAATTTTCTTAAAAGACTTCTACGGCTGAAAGATGGAACTAGTAATTGGGCCATTTTGAGGGAATGTGCTCAAGAACCGCTGCAATTTTACTGGTTTAGAGCAACAGCCAATTTCTGGAACAGCATGATTGACGCAAACAGCATTACTTTACGAGCTATCATGAAGGCAGACGTTGCACTAGGGAACCAAGGGAGTGATAAGTGCTGGACCAGACAATTTAAAGATGCTATGATTGGTCTTGATAACAAAGCTTATTATAAACAAAAGCTGAGTTCTTATCAAAGGATTGACATACCAATGTTGCGTGTGGACGTCAGACGTAGGCAACAAGTAGTTTGGAGAGAAGTTATAGGTCAGGACCCTTCTGTCTCTTCTAAGAAAGCAGTATCCTATCACAACTGGTTTGCACTACCTATGAGACCAGATACTGATCCGCGGGTACCGTACAGCATGCCTCACTATCTTAAAATGGCTTTAAGTAGCATAGTTATGAGGAATGTGTGCAGGTTTAGGCTGAGAGGACATAACTTACGCTGCGAGACTGCTTCATATAAGGATTCTGATAGGAGCATGCACATTTGCAATCGTTGTGCATGTGGTGAAAACCAGAATGAGAAATATGTCATGTTTATTTGTACGTGGGACGCTATTGTTCAACTGAGGCAGGAATACAACCATATTTTTGCCAACATCCATGATGGTGATCTGAGGTCCTTTATTCATCAACACCATGTTAATACATACAAGTTCGTTTCCAAACTCGTTGATTTCTATGACTCCTGAAACCTTTTTCTGTTTCTCCCAATCTTACACTTAGAAACTTGTTCTCTTTATATTTTGTCAAACTTCTTTCAATTTCTATTTTACACTCAATTGTTGGATGCACAGCTAAACCAGGCTGGTTTCCTAATGTAAAAACTAAAAACTAAAAACTAAGTACGATGCAAATCTGTTTCAAGAAGACATACTCATTGTCGATGAAACTCCTATGGTGGATCTCAGTCTAATGTACCACCTTTTAAATGCATGTCACAGTAAAATGTCTATCTTACTTGTAGGAGATCCACATCAACTCCCGTCTATAGGATGCGGAAATGTCCTTAGTGCTTGTGTACAATCAAAACAACTTTCATACACAAAATTAAAAAACATTTATTGGCAAGGGAGAGGAGCTACGAGTAACATAAGTTTGTTGTCTAAGTATATCGTGAGTGCTACAATGCCACCCCTACATGTACTTGATGATAGTATAAGAATAAGAAGCGAAACATCATATTCAAGGGCAAACACAAATAAAGAGATTACAACAAAAGTAGGTCAATTATACGAGAAATATGGAAATGATTGCATCATTATGTCACCTATGCGCAAAGGACCACTAGGAACAATTGCTATAATGACTATATTCATGCAAGGGCTGTTGAAATTATAATAAAATGTGTATGGATAAAGGATGGCATTATGAATTGAATGACAAGGATAAACCATATTTGGCAAATGAGCGGATCATGATTACATTAAACATGTATGTTCAAAATGAAGACGGAACTATAAATGAAAGTAAAACAGTATATAACGGAGAAATGGGAAGCTTTCTGCAACAAACAAATTAAGGCAATCAAGATGAATTAGGTTTAAAGTACGGCGAACTGGTTGTTGAAAAGGATAAGAAGCGGGTCATCATAGACTATGACAGCTTTGAGTTAGGACATGCTTGTACTGTGCATAAAATGCAAGGAGCAACCTGTAGTCATAATAATCATTAGCAGTGCTCATTCATACATGTTAAACCAGCAGTTGTTTCACTCGTGGTAATAAAAAGGTGTACATCGTTGGAGATGATGATGCCAGAAAACATGCTATTCTAACATTACCAAGAGCAAGATATGACTTTCTACATGAAAAAATTGCAAGCTTTTAAAAGTAACATGACTGGTTCAAGGGTTAAAAAAAAACACTTTTAAAACTGTCTGTTCTACTGTTGTTCATAGGGCTACAAAAATGGATATAAGGTTAGAGTACATCATATTTATAAAGAAGAAACAAAACACGGAAAAGGAAGAACAAAAGAAGTTTGTAACTCCGATCCTAACCAAAAAAAGGTATGCTAATATTTCTGAAAAAGTTAGTGCCATTTTGGAAGGAGGTATTGAAGAAACTGCTTTAGTTCTAAAAGCTTTATGTGAAGAAACCAAGTTTGATCCTGAGCTCAAAAAGTATACTGTCAAAGGTAAAAAATAATGGAAAGTAGAACAAGAAGAGCAAAAGAACAAGGGATCCCCATATATGAACTCACAAATGCAAGGAAGTATCATGAAAAAATAAAAGAATAAAAATACAAAAAGAATATATGACAACCGTGTATGGTTAGTATACAATGAAAACAATGGTACATCATGATATTACTTATGAAACACAAGTATACATAAGCACAAGTTATGAACCATCATCATGGTACACAACAAAAGAGCAATTAATGCATAACATTCCAGCAGGATTACCAATCATTGTATTGTCAAGAGGTGCCGAATGCAATAGCGGTAAGAAAAACTTTGCGTATTTCCCTCAACCACATCAAACAGTAGACTTCTTAGAAAGAAATGTTATTAAATCGCCTAGGCAATCACATCAATAATAACATTTACAATCACAGTATTTGACAGAAACCATCATTCCACAGCAGAGCGATATTGAAGATGTTGTACACACATTTTTAGATGTTTTAAAACGATTCTTGAAAGTTGTGTATTCAATTGATTTTGACACCATCGTAGGTAACACAGTACAAATTACACCATGCTCTCTTTCTTCTCATAAACTATCGTTACATGTTAAAACTGATATCTTATGTGCAAACATGAATGTATTAAAGTTTCAGAAGGTGGTGCAGGTATCTTAAGTTTGCCTCTATTTACATGCATTTCAGCCCACCTGCATAAATAGACATATGTTTTTAAGCCTCTCTAGCTTTTATACTCTGCAACTCCTACTTGCACTTGCCATTGCACGTTTTATGTTACAGCTCCTGCTAGACTTTAGCAGCACCAGGGCCTGGCCCACAGCACATCATATAACATGAACGTACACTTGCTTTAGCTTGACTCTTCTTATTTAATTGTTCAGAGGCTTTGTTAATTTTCTGAAAGAACCTCGTATTACTTTTTCCTATGTGCAATAGCTGTGCCTGTCTTGCTTTTCAATGCTTTAGCGTCAGCTTTGTTTTTTTTTGGCAGGCCGTTTACGGTACAGACAAACTTACCTGGGTCTTAGACCCCTGTTTTTTTGCACTTTGCTTATTGTTGGCTGGCAGTGCCCAGCAAAACCCAAACAGCCCAACTTAGTGGCTGACGGGAAACTCTTGTAAACTTGTAAACCAAGATGATGCCTTTGGTGTGGTTGCTTTTATCTTCAAGTGCCTTGGTTGCTGCTCTTGAGCTTGTGCTTCCACGTGCTCATTCAAACTCAAATGCTTGAGCATTAGTTTAGAATTTGGAGACCTCTTTATTTTTGTTTGGTCTGGTTACAGACTTTTTGTTTCAGCTAAGATGCCCTTGTATAGGCAGATACAGCTATGTGACCTTGACCTTATTGTTGGTTGACAGTGCCCGGCAAACCCCAAACAACATAACTTGTGGCTAACGGGAAATTCTTTTAATCATTTTTATTATTAATTGCCGGGCTGAAGGCCATTCCCTATGTTAACCATATACATAACAGTATCAAAATGATAGACAAATTTTTTAACTGCCAACTAGCAAAACGTATGACCACATAATTACAAATCAAGGAATTACTGAAACACTTTACTTAGCACATGTTTCTAGGGGTGCTCAAAGAAGTAACTGCCAACTAGCACAATGTATGGCTACATGCATGTGCAAAACAACCTATACACTGCAAACTCAATAGCTAGCCTACACCGGTTTTGGGGCATTGACCCTCTTACATGCAGTTGCCAAGCATTAAGAAGTGATATTTGCTTAGCACCTTAGTACTAACTGGACGCTTGGTTTTACAACTGCCAAAAATAATTACGAGTTCTTTGCCGCATTCATGACAAACTAAAAATATTCCGCATTATCACTAAAATCAATTGGAAAAAAATACTTCATGAATGGGCAACTCTCCAGTTATTCGGCCGAGATATTCAGCGTGCCAATTTCATCTCTAAAGCAGACTAGAGCAACATTTGGAGTTGCCTCACTTTCTTTGAAGTGCTTTTTCAACATACGGGTAATATCACTGGTGTTAGCGTCTTTGAGGGGCATCTTTACATCAATATTTTCAGGATCTTTTAATTCTCCAATTAACTTGTTAAGGACGAGCTCCTGATTAGAGACCATAGGTATGCCATAGTGGCTTACAACAATATGCTGAGAGGGACTGATTGATCCAAGCTTCTTAGAAAGCACAAATCTTGCAGCATCTGATTGTTTTTTTAGCCCGTTTTAATTAGACAATGGCTGGTCATGTAAATTTTGGAAGCATACAAAGTCTGAACAAGCGTCCTGACGGTAGCGAAGCAAGGGTCCCTTGATGTATCTATACGACAGCGCAAACAACCCAGAGAGGGCCTCAGTAACTCTCTTACCCACAGGTATCAAATACTTTTGCACATAATTGTTTTTATCATCATCTGATTCTGGAACCACATCCTCCAAGTGCTTCATCTTCTCAGCTAGGGAATCTCCATTGTGAAATTGGGCTTTATCGTTGGAAAGGTAAGCTATGTAGGATGTCGGGTCTTTCAAACTTTCTGTTTTAGGCCAGAATTTGTAGGCATGCTGATTCACATATTTTTGGTCAATAAGTTTAAACAAACTCATGGCAACGGTGGCAACATCGGTGCAATAATTGTACATACCGGCATAATAACATCCTTGGTCCTCTATGACGAGGGCCATAATATGCCCAATCAAAAAGCCTGCTGCCACAATAATCAATTTATTTCGCACCTGTTGTTGTGTTGTCTTTGACTCATTCTCAAAGTTATGCCTGCAAGCATTTGTGGTTCATGTCGACCAAAAATAAAATAAGGGCTAATTGTGGAAGCCGACAAATGTCAGTTTGTACACAAAATCAGTGCAGGTTGTAACATTCAATGTCACTGACCAAGGGGTATACTGCTATTCAGACCCAATTCCTACCAAATAGGGGAGCCACAACAAACTAATTTCATTGAATTGTGCAATGCGTATGTATGAGGGGGGTTATTACATCAAGATGCTCAACAGTGTGCTACTTTATGTGTAGCATTTCAGCCGAATAAATTATTTGGCGTGTACGCATGTCGGGTATTCAAGGCAGTAAAATCTGCGAATTGGCTATCCCCTTTCAGCACTGCATGGGCCCACAACTTACTTACACCAGCACCCCTAGAACAAACACCTATTTTTGAGAGATGATGCAAAGGCTTCCAAGAAGCCTGTAGAGCAGGTTACTACACCTTGTTGCACATAACAAGGACAATACATAAAGGCGCTGAAAACAAGTCCCCCAAATTTTGAATGTGCATAAAAGTAAGTTCACTTACAACGCCTGACGTCTATGAAGATTAATTACTTCTTCTCTCTTTTTTTCGGGCAGCTCCTTTTGGGGCTGCTCGTTTTCAAGGGTTTCTCTCCTCCTTGTTTCTTCCACTATCTCTTCCTGCTCGTTGGATTCTGTGTAATGATGCAAGCACACTAGGAATAAGTTGCATCTATCTGTGATATAATGCGAGACATTGATAGATAAATCTGTTAGTCAAGACATGGCAGTGCATGTAATGGATATGCACCCTTTCTCCTTGCGGCATCAAACCTAGACTTAAACCAAAGTTCCAAGAAATCCCTATCAACTTTTAGGTTAGAGCTAATCCAATGTGATATTTTATGAGTCTTTCAAACAAGCACGGGGATTAGCGCATACATGCCACAAAGCATGTCTGAACACACACTAAGAAGGTCCAAAAGGCGTGGTGAGTATAAGAGGCATATTGAATGGAACTCATTTGTATCCTTTGGTGCAAATGCGTGGGCCACGGTTGAATGCCGGGATGTGACCATGGAGCATGCACAAAGTTAGGGGATGCTGAAGCAGCCACAGAGCATTTAGGGCTCACATTAAAAGATAAGGTGCAATAGGAGCCAGGAAACATAACAACAGGCAAGCACATCTTGCTCATACTAGTTCTATTTGAAACATTACAAGTAAAGAGGGGGACTACATCATGCTTGTGTGATGGACGCAGTACCATGCACATGGGAACAGCCAGAATATTGTGAATTGTGGCAAGCAGGCTACATGTAAACTTGTTGTGGCCTACAAAACTGTTTTGGCTTTCACCCACATGCAAACATGTTGGGCATGTGTCGATGGCGGTGCAGGAACATGCAAATGGATGCACACAGCATGCCGTGTGTAGAGTGTGCGCCAATAGTCTTGGCTTGGAACTGAGAGGTCATAAAGGTAGCGTGCACAGGATGGTTGACAGTTTAAAAGTAACAAACTCACCAGCAGTTGGAGCGGGCGCGACATGGCCCTGCAAGCCAGAGCCATTGTCAGCGTTGGCGCTATGGCAATCATGAACACCATGAGCGGGCTCATTTGTTGTGCGTGCTCATGAGCAAAGCAATTGCACATGTGTGCAAATTTGGCAGAGCAGGTGCCATAACTGCTTTGACAGATTACATTTTCCCATGAAATCTGTATATACACACAACAAACAAATAAACAAACTAGTTTGCAGTTGCAGAAAGCCAACATTTACGATGAACGGTGAAGGTTGAAATCCCAGCAGTGGGTGGAAGGCGCAAACTGTTCCTTTGCATAAATTTAATTACATGCTAACTGTACTAATCAAATGCATCAACACTGTGTGTGCCGTACCTCCTGTGGTGTGTGTGTGTGTGCGTGTGTGTGTGTGTGTGTGTGTGTGCATGTGTGTGTGTGTGTGTGTGCGTGTGTGTGCGCGTGTGCGATTGCATCAGTCTACACACAGGGCATCAGTGTATGCGCGCATGTGTGCACGTGTGCGTGATTGCACCAGTCTACACATTAGGCATTAGTGTATGCATGCAAGTTTGTGCGTGTGGGTGTAGGTATGGGTGTGGGTGGGTGGGTGTGTAAATGTGTGGAGGGGGGGGGTGTCGTGAACATGCATGTGCACGCATGCTCATATTCGCAGATGCATGAAATGGGCAATGTTACCTTATTTAATATTCAAGGAAATTGAACACACAAACGCCATTGAAAAATTCTCAACTGCGAAACTGCATGGCTCAAGGGAAGTTAACAATTAACATAATAATATTAATAGCTAAAAGACTGATCCTGTTACCTCAATGTCCAACCAACAGCCATGCAGCATTTTGGGCTGCAATAACGCAAAGTTCTTTAGTGCAGGGTTTACAAGTGCTGAACACCTAGAGACCGTAAGAGGTAAGAGGTAACACGCACGCACGGGCGCGCGCGCGCGCACACACACACACACACACACACACACACACACACACACACACACACACACACACTTCGAGTGAATAGTAGCCTCCATGATTCTATCATAAATCGCTCTGTCTTCACGCATGCTCTCTTTTCTTTTCAGGCTCAGTGAAATGCAGCAGGCCCTTGAATCGAAACAGCCAAGAGAATGGGCAGGACCGCATGGATGCGCAACGTAACCATAAGACTCCAACGCCTGAGATTCAACAGTGGTTGGCTCAGCAGCAGCAGCAAGAGCAAGGCGCGAGCACAAGTGGCATTGCAAGGGCGCATGGCAGCTCAGGTGCAGGCCCCTCTTGTGTGCAGAATGGTAAGCTTTAAAGTGCTGTCTATGAGCATGGGTTGTGAGGCTCTCTGAGGCAAGAAACAAATTTTGATGTGTCTACACATCTTGTTTTCCTCATTGCTTGTCGTGCGTGCGTGTATATGTGTGTGTTTGTGTGCGTGTGTGCGTGCGTGTGTGTATGTGTGTGTGTGTGTGTGTGTGTGTGTGTGTGTGTGTGTGTGTGTGTGTGTGTGTGTGTGTGTGTGTGTGGTCATCACTTTATGATACCAACGTTGGGCTTTAGGGGACAGGTTCAAGATGCACGTAAACAGGGCTGCGTTTGGGGCATTTTGGTGGAGTTGTAGATGAGCTGTTCTCCTCTTGTTCCTTAGTCTTTTGCCACATATTTGCTCACTGATCTTCTCTTCGCATCTTTGGCTTGTCTGGTCATTCATGTTGCCATGGGATTCCAATCCCAATGTTTACCTGGACATTTTAATATTGTTCCCGCACTATGTTCTTTGCCGTGTGTGTCTGATATCACACAGGTACCCAGTCGGCCAGCACGCATGTTGTAAACCCAAGCCACAGCCCTCGCATTCCTGCGAGCCTGGACAGCAGCAGCCCCTCACTTGACGCCTCTGACAGTGCTGCAATGGCTGCTCCCCCGAAGGCAGGCCTTCAACCATCAGCAGACAGCATCTCGCTGTCCACCCCACCCTTGCAGCAGCAAGCTCCCCTACAGGCCCCACAGCCCACCCATTTACCCCAGCAGTATCAAAAGCATCAGCAGCACCAGCACCAGCAGTTAGAGCAGCAACAACTGCCGCCGCAGCACCAGCACCAGCACCAGCACCAACAGCACCACCAGCCCCAGCATCCCACCTCCAACAACACTGGCCCCACTCAAGCTGTGGAGGAGCAAGTGGCACAACGGCAGCAGCAGCACAAAGGAGAGGAGACAGAAGGTGTTGTTGCACATCTGCACGTGCACTTGCTGTACTTCGTGCTTTACTGCTTACGCTTGTTTTATGGCTGTTTGAAAGGGCTTGTAGAATGGCTCATTTGCGTATTGCATGCGCTCCTCTGCACACAAAAGTTCCGTCCTTGGCTATATCGTAAAAGAGATGCTGTAAACAAAGAGAAGGCCGATTTGGATGACCTCCCATTATCTGAAAGAGGTGGTTGCCGCTTAAAGAGGAAAATTTGCCGTTTAGAGAGGCAAGCTGACTTGTTGGATGTTATTGAACTTATTACCAGCCCTCGTATTGGGGAAAAGCGCCTTATGCTTTTACAATTCATTGTCGCTGCTGTTGGGGTTGTCCCAGGTTCTTTGTCTTTGTCAAGTAAGCCAGGTGGGGTCACCTTGGCAGCCGGCATTACCAGCGTGATATTAGGGTCTTTGTCTTTCTTGCTGGCATTTGTGAAGCAACCAAAAAGCACCAACGACAAGAACTAGAGCACGCAGTGTCCGCTTTAGGGTTGTCCTCTGTTGTTCATGCACGCCCCCTTTGTACATACATTTAACAAGACCACTATGACCTGTGCTTGGTGTTTTTTATCCCTGATGTTGTTCTTGCTTCTCTGGACCCAAACTTCTTCCAAACATTTTCTGCTATCAATTTCCTTTATAATCGCCCAAAAGTTGGATAAGGAAAAGGTTACATAGCTGTACCTGCCTACAAGGGCAGCATAGCTGAAGAAACAGGCCCGCAAAGAAGGCAGGCGAGTTTGTACCTAGACGTAGCTGCTCAAGAGAAGCAAGCAAGGCACTCAAAAGTGTACGCAGCCACACCAAACGTGTGAGCTTGGTTCATGAAATCTCTAAGCCTGGAAGGAGCAATGTCGTGCACACAAGCAAAAAGGTGCTGGTGGTTACTACGCACTTGGACCAAGTCCTCGCTTTCACAGTCACACATTACATGCTCTTCATCTTGAACGACATGTCAATCACACTTATGCGTTAAAGCTCGTATTGGCACCTCTTCCCATGTCAAAGTTGGATTAGCTAAATGGCTTGCTACAATTGGTAAACGGCTACTGCTTCAACTTCCAATGGATCTATAACACGCTACACAAATGCTACCTGTTTCTGCATCCGTTCCTTTATTTCTCCTCCGGGAAGGTCTTCTAGCTCCCACAATGCGTTTTGCAGCCAGATATTGATTTCCTCCATATGTAAGGTGTACTTTTCGCGCTCTTTTTCCATCTTCCCTGTAAGCAAATTATGTCATGCTGATGTGATGAGGAACTGCAAAACGCTGGCTACATTAGTACTAATGCTGGTAAGTAGCACTTACTTGTCTGCCTTTTGCAGTCCTTTCAAAAATTTAATCAAAATTTAATCAATCGTGAGCACTTCTCCGTTACTGTTGGAGAGGCTGCGTGGTATAGAAGATTCGACAATGTGAGTGTAAGCCACTCATATGTCTGCGTCATTGCTTTGGATGTCACAATAATAACTTGTTGCGCAATGTGCTTTCCTCAGGTCATCATTGCTTTCCTTGATAAGGGGCTGTGGAAAAGGTTCAAAGGATACTGTGATCGAGCATACGGAAAGGAACAGCACGTGAAAACAGGCCTGGCAATACATGTATAAGAGTCGGCATATACCATATTTTACCCGGTTCTCAGCTTCAGGATAATGTTTTTCACCTTGAGTGGTTTCATGTTTATGGTGACACCTTGTCATGTACAATCCCGAAAACTAAAAATTGACATGTGAGATTCTTTGGGATGCTGTCTTACATCACTGGAAAGAAGCCTGTAATCCGTTATCCTTCAATTCAAACGCCCCCTACTTCTGGTGAAAGCAAGAAAATGCCAGAAAAAGAAGGAGGAAGAACGATTTTGGCTGACGCATGTGCTACTAACAAAGGGAAAGTCGTGAAGTTTTAACACCACGGAGCATCAGATGTCAAGTTAACAAATTACTTATTCACTTTAAACCACACTTTTGATTGTGTGTTAGATACATCACCACGTGGTGCATCTGCAGTGTCAGTAGCATACACATTACAAAGCATACAACTAGGTAATGATCATACATGCAGAAACTTCATTCGAGTTGACCATTTGCTGC
>Ga0307948_1002480_pt1 | contig 13431 bp, 10 predicted proteins | sample OrgLakmetagen280_FD_201824 | JGI IMG/M metagenome (GOLD analysis project Ga0307948, IMG submission 201824) | Saline water microbial communities from Organic Lake, Antarctica - #280 | ecosystem: Environmental > Aquatic > Non-marine Saline and Alkaline > Saline | place: Antarctica: Organic Lake...
CCCCCGAATGCTGATTACAGCTGTGCTCAACAGAGATCTTGGTACGTGTGTTTTTCAAGCAGGCTAGAGACTATTGGACAGGTGGTGGTGTGCAGCAAGGATGGCACATAGCACGATGAGAAGCGTAGCAAAACTGTACATCGGTTTGGTGCGCTACACTCAAAACTCTGTGTGCTGCATTGAAAGGTCTTTTCTGCCTTTTTCCTCCTGTGGATGCTCGATGCGTTTTTGATGTGCTTCTGGCGTCCATACACCCTTGCATTTCAAACCCAGCATTTGATCAGTAACGGGAACATTAATTTCTACCGAAATGAAAGATGGACAAAGAGCATGCATTTAGGAAAGACCTACATTTTGATCCTCACACAAGCCAGAGTCCAGAGCCCTACCCAAAATTTCTTTCACTCCTTGCTCAGGAAACAAATGATCATGCAAACCAGACTCAATATTAAATGCAAACCCCAAATAGCATCCAAGCAATACTCCTTGAACTGTGCAGGCATTTACTTCCCATCCTAATTTCCATTGAAAAGCCTTTCCCTCACTTGATTCACTAGGCGGATGTTGTGTGAATTTGCATTCATTGGGCGGAGCAGGACACAAAACATCCTTTCCTAATTCATGCCAGCAGTGATTAACTCCATCCGTGTTTTTTTCCTTTCTTTTTCGCTCGCTTGCTTGCTTAGGGGAAAATGCGATGAGCCGTGGATGCTTGAGGGAGAGCACTGTGCCTTCACTTGCTGCCGCTGTGAAAGAGCGCCTGATGATGTGTACACTTGCGCTCAGCAGAAGGCGTGGTAAGCACGCTTTGCAAGCTGCATTCCCCTGCGCTTGGCGGTCCTTAACCTGCGTTGTAGCCTGCTGCACTGTAGATTTAACCGCTACAGAGAATTGAACTCGGAAGCACAGTCTGACATGCTGAAGCTCAAATCACATTGCAAATTTGCAGGGGCAAGTGCAACGAAAGCTGGATGCAATCTGGTAACTTCTGTATGATTACATGTGAGAACTGCTAGCTTGTAGTCTCCTTTTAAGGAAGTTTAGCAAGAAGTCAGGCCTACTCAGTTGCAACGACCCCGCAGCTGAATTTATGGTTTTTTTCCAGTGTTACTGCCTCTGCCATGCCTGTTTGTGCTGTTCAGGCATCTTTCCCCGGATCCTCTTTGGTCGCCAATAACTTGTACATGTAGTAACTCTCTCTTCTATATAACCTAGCAATGCAAGTTTTCTTCTAAAGTTAAAACGTAGGCCTGCGTAAAACATCGCTGATCCAGTTTGTGCAAACTTCCAGGATGTGTTGCAATTGCTTAAATCTTAAATCTGTCTTGTGTATATCCAGTCACCTTTTTTTTCATGCAGTTCTCTGTGATTGTACAGTTGCGTTAATGCCATAGTGATGCGTGACTTAGATATTTTGGAGTTGCACGTGCTAAACTTGCAATATAGCCACACCTGCGCCTCCTCTGTAATTGGTTGTGATTAATCGCTCTTTGCTTACCTTTTTTGTATCTTTTGTACATATTTTGAAACTGTCTCTTGTAGTGATGTGTGCATGTTAAGTGTATGTGGGTGTATACGTGTATACGTGGTGTTTGTTCGCATGCGTGTATGCACGCGTTGCTGGAGTATGTTCTTTGGAATGTAGGTATTTCTTTTAGCGTTAATATAACTTGAGGCAGTGCTTCATCTCCGACCTCTGTAGCCATTCAGGTATTGCTGCTGTCACCTAGAAAGTGACATATCATAATGTAAAAACTCAATCTTTCTCTTTAAATGGAAAAGCTATGCAAAGAAATAGCTAAAAAAAGTAGAGAGGGCATTGTAGGCAGCTGTGCAACAACGATACACAAGGCATTAAACGCCCTTTTGCCGTGACACAGATACTAGGGATGGTTTGATGAATATAACCTTGTTGTTTTTATTTTACTTTCAGAGTTTACAGAAAGCCATCAGTCAACCTGGTTATTTCCTTCCAATTTCAACACACAGCAACGGCAGAAATATAGAAGGCAGATGCAATTGTAGTTATTCGGACCCAGCGACCGGCCGTGCCCCAATAGAGACTTAACCAACAAGGATCACAAAGGTTACATTAGAAAGAGTTAGAGATTTACAGATAAGCCATCAGTCAAAAAGTGCGACTGCTAGGCTGCGTATGTATAACATGTAAAATTTGTGATAATTGTTGTTGTAGCACCAGACTTGTAGCACCTAAAAAAATACCCTTGGAAAGGGGAAAAAGGCACAAATTATTTCAACCGAGGGGAGCGGTTGATATCCAAGTTGAAATTAACCGCTTCAATCGCACTTCAACTGATTCCTGCTTTGGCTGACGAACGCTGTTTGTGACATTGCAGCACTGATAGTACCAGTAAAATTAATCAAGCATCTGCCAGGACCGACCGATTGCATTAAATCAAAGAGGGGGAATTATTATCTGTGTTTTGGGCACATGAAATAAATAGACTGTCACACTGAGGATACCAAGAATGAGGGAGACAAAAATTGTATTATATTAACTCATGTGTGAGGAGCAGCACATGCACAACGAGAGGGTCTGGAACTTAAACATAGTCTGGTTCATCACTCTTTTGCTGCGGGCCCTGCTGCTAGATGAACTTTGAACCAGCATTTGCCTGGCTAAGACTGTAAACAAGTATAAAGATCGAAATGAAATCAGATGTAAAAGCATATTAGCAGGCACTACCCGTTCTTACATTAAAAAGCAGTTTTGAGTCAAGGCGTTTGACTGCTAGCCTATTTGTAAGGATCATAAAAGGGAAAAGTGTGTTGTCTGATCGAGAAGCGTGAGCATGACATGTCTAACATGGTGAACTGGATACAATTACGAACACCTGCTGTGAGATGTAGGATTGTATTGTAATAGCAAGGGACCTGCAAACAAAGGAGCATTTTTGCAGCACAAAGAGCAGCCCTGAAGATTATAGAGGTTACAGGTAATTCCTTAAGTCAAAAAGTGTGACTGCTAGGCTGCGTATGCAAAACATTGTAAAAATTGTGAATACAGGCTGCTACAACAAACACTGAGAAGAAGTGTTTGTTGTTTGTTGTAGCACCAGACTTGTAGCACCTACGAAAAACCCTTTAAAAGAGAAAGAAGGCACAACGCTGTTTGTGATATCATGATTGCAGCGCTGAATAAAACGAGTGAAATCAATCAAGCATCTGCCAGGACCAACTAGCTGCATTAAATCAAAGAGGGGGAATCAACGTCTGAGTGTTTTGGACACATGAAAACCTTTAGATTATAACACCTTAACGAGTATTGTTCAGCTTAATCATCATTCTGGCAATTCACACAGATCACACCCAGAAGAAGAAGCATCACTCCAGGTGGACTGTTTATCACCAAATGTGTGTATGCGGGAAAATCTAGCCACAATTCTAAATACATGGTGTTGGTGATTCAGATTTATGTATTAAGGTGATGAGATTGTGAAATTTCTTCTAGGAAATTTCAGTTGGCGCTGCTCAATGCTTCATGTCACAGTCTACCAAACTGGAGGCTACCATACAAATTTGAGAATTAAGTGAAAAGTTTTGGTGCCACATTTGTAGCTTACTTATGCCACATACAAGAGAGGAGCAGAGATATCCTCATATCCCAGATTCATCCAGAATAGTGCTACATCACTACCAGCCCCTCTGCATCATAATTACACAAAAGACAGTGTGTAGGGTTGGCCAGAACCGTGCAACGCCGGATACCATATACCATAACCATAAACCGTATGTCTATAGGTATATACCGTATACACCGTTACCAAATATACGGTGCCCTTTAGATTTAAATCATAATAGGCTCATTTTGTAGCTCTTAAAGAGCTGCGCACCTGTATCCAATTTAATTGTGCCATAAAACGAAGTTTGAAGGCCTGTTCAAAGCCATAAAGACCCCAAAATGGCTATTTCCAGTGCAAAAAGAAGCCCAACTACTCTAACTACCAATAAAACGTTGTGATTGATGCAAATACACGCATTTAAAGAAGTGGAAAGTAGAGGGATGGCTTAATTAAAGAGTCGCAAAGAAAAATTGGCTGAAAAAGAGCACAAAGAACTAGTTCTGCTGGGATTCAAACCTGAGCCTGGGATGTACAATTGGAGACGGTACGTACATATGGCGTATTTACGCGATACACCCCCCCCCGGTATTATACGGCATATATACCTTACCAAATAATACCTATAATCTATAACTATCCTTATACGGATTTGGCCCACCCTAAGAATATGTCAGTAACAGGTTCTAGGATGTACTCTCTGTATGGATGCAGGCTGATGCAGGCATAATTATAACCTATCTAAATGCAGGTATACGGGTTAAGCCTCGTCCCACGTCGTTGCTGGCTCACATATTTGCACTTGTCTGTCGCCGAACCCTTCAAATTTCTATTAAAATCACCAAGGGTGGCATGGAAATCGACTGATAATATGTTGGCCAGGGAAATATAAGGTGTTTAGTGAGCAACGGCAAAACAAGTGTAAAAATGTCAACAGATTTTGTTAGCCCATTTACTTCAGATGCCTTCAGAAAAATTTACAAGTAAATTTAGGAAAACCATCCGAGGGAGGTGAAGTTCCCGAGAAGCTGCTGGAAAGGTACACACACACACACACACACACACACACACACACACACACACACACACACGCGCGCGCGCACGCACGCACGCACGCACGCTCGCACGCACGCACGCGCGCGCACGCACGCACACACACATGCACGCACACACACACACACACACACAAACACACACACACGCACGCGGACACACACACATATCCGGACACACACATACACACACACAACACACACACATACACACACACTCACACACACACGCACGCACGCGCACACACACACACTCACTCACACACACACACACACACACACACGCACACACGCACGTACACACACGCACGCGTGCACACACACACACACACACACACGCACACACACACATGCATATGAAAACATATATGTAACATCAAGTGCAGAAGCTAGCTTGCAGGAGCAAGTGCAAGAGCTGCAGCGCCAGATGCGCAAGCAGCAGAACCTGTTGGAGCAAATGCAGCGCCAGGTCCAGGGGAAGGTAGATGCCCCAGAAAAAGAGGAGAATGGCTGGTGAGATACAGGACAGCATAGCTTGCCAGGCTAGAAAGATATGCTGATGTGTGTGCCCTCGTATAAAATTGAGTCAGTGCTTGCATACATGCACAGGTACAAGGATTTGTCCTAAAGCAAACGCCTTCCACAAGGACTCACAAATATCCGCGCAGAACAAACAAATATGCGTGCACACGCGTGCACACACACGCGCACACACACGCACACACACTACACGTGCACCTGCAATGCTCAGTGAATAACTCAATATATGCTAACATGATCTTGAATCATGCAGGGACCCCTCTGTCAACCCGTTTGACGCACAAAGGATCGGCATTGGAGATCGACGACTAGCTGGATTATACGACGCTCGCTTTCACTCCACTGCCACGTAAGTGGCAAATGGTCCCTGCAGTGTGCTGCCCTAACAAGGGTGCTGCTTATAGAGGGGCTGGTATGTCTGGTTGTGCGTGTGTATGCATGTGCATGTTTATGCGTATTTAGGCGTGCGTGTGTTTAGGTGTGTGTGTGCATGCGTATTTAGGTGTGTGTGTATGCTTGTGCGTGCGTGCATCATGGCCCTTGTCATCCTGGGTTGGCCATGATCCTACTAATGCTGCTAACGTTGGTACCACCATGGCAAATCACAACGCTGTGAACAAACGAGATGAGAAAGCACATCACCTAACCAGAAAGGGAGGGCTGGGCTGCTTCTGTTGATCACTCTTGCTCTTAAAGCATGCAGCAGTGCACCAAGGCTTAGTCATCATTGACCGATGCAGGGGTGCTATCCCGAAGGACTTCCGTGTGCTGCCCGACAAGATCATCCTAGTGCGCCATGCAGAGTCTGAGGGCAACGTGAACAGCGTAAGTGCTTGACAACTTGACAACACACGTACGCGCAACACACATGAACACACACGAACACAGATGTATGCACGCACGTTAAAACGCACACAGCTGTACCTGATCGCTGATATCAGCATCTCCTGTTTGGACGATGCATGTCACGTAGATCCACAAGTCATATTAAAGGAGATGACCGCTGTTCAGGAGTTGTACTTCATCTTACTAGGAAACAGCATGAGGCACACGCATTAAAGGGCAGCTGTGCCGTCGCTTCAATCTGCATCTGCAGCCCAGAGAAAGAAAGCCCTTTGACTTGGCTATTAAGGGTATGCTCTTAACTTCCAAAGTTGCTGAGCCCCTTTTGCTCAGTTTCAAAGTATCACCGCCCATCACAAGCACCAGCCTTAATAGAAGAAAGAACCACACACAGAGGGTGGAGTCCTCTGTACTTACCTGCCTCTGTACTCACCCGCCCCCAAACAAACAAAGATCCTCTCTGCTTACTTTTCCCACTGTGATGTTCAAAAGCAGGGCATGGAGCGTCGGTGCAGCGGTGCATGCGATTTGTTTTTCACGACAGGCTGCATTCTAGGCTAAGCTCAACCAAACAAGACCCCCCTTCTCTATGCAGGCCACCTGCTCCTTCAATTTTAAAACATGGCAATTGCCATATTTCAGATCCAACTTTCCAGCTACTCCTGCCTCCTGCCCCTCCTTGTCACAGGCCAAGTACTCCTTAAATCATTCAACATGACAACCGGAACCTGCTCCTTGTCACTTGTCCAACATCCTACGCCTTGTTACAGGCCAACTACTCCCTCGAACAACATGGCAACATGGCAATTTGTTTGATCCATGTGACATTTGATCAGACTCAGTAGCAACCTATACGATTCACTTGACATTCCATCAATCTCAAACATCATCTAAACGCTTACCTCCCTGCCCCTCTTTGCCGCAGGTAGGCTACCTTTCGTTTATCATTTAACATGGCAACCATCTAAATCAAGCACCCGCCTGCTCCTGCCTCCCTGCCCCTTTTCGTCGCAGGCCACCTACTCCTTAAATCAATCAACATGACCAACATCTACATCAGACTATCACCTGCTCCTCTGCTCCTGCCTCCCTGTCCCTCTTTGTTGCAGGCCACCTCCTCCTTTGTTGCAGGCCACCTACTCCTTCACCCCTCCTGCCTCCCTGGCCCTTTCTGTTGCAGGCCACCTACTCCTGCCTCCCTGTCCCTCTTTGTTACTCCTTTGTTGCAGGCCACCTACTCCTTTGTAATCCTACTCCTTTGTTGCAGGCCACCTACTCCTTCACCCCAGACTCCCAGGTCTCTCTGACAGAGAACGGCCGGCAGCAGGCCAAACAAGCAGGCCTCAAGATCCGCGCTTGCCTCGAGGCCGAGGGAAAAGGCTCTGAAAAGCTGTTCTTCTACACAAGCCCCTACAGAAGGTCTCTTGAAACGTACGAGAACATAGCCGCTGCGGTGAGTACGTGACTCTGTTTTGTGAATACTAGTGTGTGTGTGTATGTGTGTGTGTGTTGTGATATTAGCACGTAAAACACACTGTTTTGCCCGAGCACCAAGTGATGTCATTCATACTGGTGAGCCTGTGCTGCGCTGCTGTTTGTGAAACATGCCTACCAATGTGTTTTATGCAACAAGTGCACAGCACACTTGCGCATTACATGGAAGCCTGCATGCCATGATTTTAGAACCGTTCTCAACAGCAGACAAATGGAAAACTGTGCTGTAATTTCGATCACGTTATTTTGTAAAAGCCACTACAGCAGCAATGCTGTACAACTATTAGTAATAAGAGGCCGTGTCAGCTCGTGTACTGAATTGTCTCTGATGGGAAGCTCGTGCACTGCTTGCACGCAGCTCGTACGATAAACAGTACATGTTAAGTTTTGTGTAGCAGCACTCTCACGTGTTTGCTTTCGCATATGTGTGCAGTTTCCGCCCGAGAGCGTCATTGGCGTGCAAGAAGAAGTACAGTTGCGGGAGCAGGATTTTGGGAACTTTCAAGTAAGCCTAAGTGTGCATAAGTGGTGGGGTGTGTAACAGTGGAGTGCGTGACAGTTGTGTGTGTGCATGATGAATGCACAAGACCTTCAGAGTGTTATGGGCTTGTTTTAATATGCTTAAGGGTGGGTCACACATGTGCTGGGAAACCTGACCATTCGGTTTTTTTCGGGGGTTAGGGATTAGCACAAATTGAAAAGTTCAGTGAAGCCCCCGGTAGGCTCCTTCGTGTGCTTGACACCGCCCAGGAACTTTGCAAGCTTGGAGGTGCCTTTATTCTTGCTATGGTTGCCCTGAGTGCATCACGTAGCTGTAGAAAGAGAGGGATAGGTAAGGAGGAAATTTTAATAGCACACTCAGGAGGGAGTTAATATTTGTTTTGGAAGGCGTGTCTACTTTTTGGGGTGGACCCCCATTAGGGATTACCCACCCCCAAACCCCCCTTCAGTGCTCCCACCCAGGCAAAAAGGGTACCAATCTGCTCCTTTCTGAATTCTGCATACTCATCAAAAACTGAAATTGAATTGTTGCTGGATTATGGGGCAAAAATTGAGATGCGGATGCCTATGCACACATGACCTACCAGGCACCCACAACTGCTTGCACAGCCCCATATTGCTTCCATTTCTTAAGAATTCCACTGTCTATCTTATGCTGACACAATCCTGGAAGTTTGGAGTGAATTGCTCCTCCATTGGCTTGGCTCACCCCGCGGCCTGCACCCGAGATTGTGTGCCTCTGACTTTTGGACATGTCCACAGACCCCCCCTTTTACCCATTTCCTCAAAAAGGGCCAACTGACTGAATTTGAGCTGGGAATTCCTATATATATTTTAAATTCCGTGGAAGTCCTAGAAAATTTGAGACCCCCCCATAAAAACTAAAACCCCACCGGGGGACCCCCCCACCACCCCCCCTCCCCGATTCGACCCATATATATACTAATCGATAGCTCTTGACGTCAGGATTTTGATATCTAATTTAAATTAGAAAGTAGACATGTCGTCCAAAAGTCATGCATCCTACACCCTCCTGGCACCCTCCTGTATTTTGTACCTCCTGCACTTTGTGGTAGGGAAATACTTAGCTAACCCTCTTTTTACTACGTTATCAATACAATTGATTACCCCCATCTCTAAATATCACTGCAACACTCACACAGCCGCACGTACACACACGCACACAAACACACACACACACACGCATCACACACAGGATGCAGAGGGCAAAAAGAGGGAGAAAGCAGACCGCTTGCGTTTTGGCCGCTTTTATTATCGCTTCCCTGACGGAGAATCTGGAGCTGACGTGTATGACAGGCTGACCATATTTGAGGACCATGTAAGTCAAGCTTTTTGCTTATAATTAAGGTCAGGGTAGGTATGGATCTACTATTATTTACTGTTCTGAAGGTCCATGCAAGTTGACGGAAGGTTTGTGAGTCAAGCAAATTCATTTTGGGGTTTTAACCTACCTGGCAGCAACGTTACTCCCACGTTTAAGCTAAGAGCCTTTGCGTTGCCGATGTGTGTGTGTGTGTTGTACATTGTAAGCACACCATCATGTGCACGGTCATTGAATGCAGGTTTCTCACACGTTGTTAACCCTCTTAACTAATTTAGTTTGCAAGACTGCACCAGAAATGGAATTCTTTGGTGCATGCCTCCATTCCAGGCCCTGAGACTGGGGTCCCCAGCCCTATGTTTTTCCAAACTGTGCATTTGCAGCGCAATGCCTTGTGGGTGTTGCAGCAGTCTCCATCAGTTGCCAATTGTCTCTCCTTTGCCTCCTGTTGCGCAGCTGGTTCGGGATATCAACGCTGGTCGGTTTGCTTCTGGAACCACACTCGTGCTGGTGAGTGCAGATGTTTTGAGAACCCAGCTTGTCCTGTTGTGCAAACTTAGGCCCCAAATGTCATATGTAACTTTTACATCCTGCTCTCTTGTTTTTGGTTGCATTACTCTTCTGCGTCCATGAGGTTGCATCACTACGTGTTCCGCTATCATTGTGTCCCCCGCCATCATTGTATGTCTCGCTGTCTATGTGTGTTCTGCCATCATTGTGTTTCTCGCCATCTATTGTGCCCCGCCATATTGTGTGCCCTGCCATCATTGTGTGTCTCATTATCTGTGTGTGTTCCGCCATCATTGTGTGCCCTGCCATCAGTGTGTGTCTCATTATCTGTTTGTGTGCCGCTATCTATGTGTGTTCCGCCATCATTGTGTTTCTCGCTATCTATTGTGATCCGCTATCATTGTGTACCCGCTATCATTGTGTACCCGCCATCATTGTGTGTCTTGCTATCTATGTGTGTTCCGCCATCATTGTGTGCCCCCAAGTAGGTGGCTTTACCTATTATATAGCTAGCAGGCTCAGCATCAACACTTTTTCTATTCCAATACATACTGCTGCTTCCTCATTCCTTCCTCTCTTTGTTATAGAAGGTGCCTAAACGCACACATTTAACGTTGCCAGACTCTTTGTGCTCCTAACTCACCTTTACGAAACGGCAGGTCTCTCATGGCCTGGCAATCAGGATCTTGCTGATGAGATGGTTCCACTGGACCGTCAATCAATTCATGAGCGTGTATAATCCACCAAACAGTGAGGTGCGCACTACTTTGACGACGCGTAAGCCCTTGTAGAAATCTGACGCACTACTGCACACTATACTTTGACGACGCGTAAGCCCTTGTAAAAAACTGGCGCACTATTGCGCACTATACTTTGACGACGCGTAAGCCCTTGTGAGAACTGCCGCACTATTGCGCACTATACTTTGACGACGCGTAAGCCCTTGTGAAACTGACGCACTATTGCGCACTATACTTTGACGACGCGTATGCCCTTGTGAAACTGACGCACTACTGCGCACTATACTTTGACAACGCGTAAGCCCTTGTAAAACTGACGCACTACTGCGCACTAAACTTTGACTTTGACGACGCGTAAGCCCTTGTGAAACTGACGCACTATTGCGCACTATACTTTGACGACGCGTAAGCCCTTGTAAGAACTGACGCACTATTGCGCACTATACTTTGACGGCGCGCAAGCCCTTGTAAAAATTGTTCTTTGTACAATTTTGTGCTGACCTTTATTGATAGCTGGCCTCGCTCCCTTGGTTTCCGCTTATAAGCATTAGCTGTGAGTGCGCCAGGCTGAAGGTATGCCATGTCTCAGAACATCCAGTTGGTGTGTTGCACGAATCATGCCTGTGCCAGATGGTGTGTGGCAGGAAACCTGTTTCAGGTGATGTGTTGGCACCACAAATCTTGCTGATTTTAAATGGTGTCTGGCACAAAGCATGCCTGCTTTAGATGACGTTTGGCACATACCATGCATGTTGCACATCTGCATTTGTGCTTTGTGCATTTCGACTACATAGGGTTGGCCAGAACCGTGTATATGATCATATGCATGGTGAATTCCTTGCAAGAACACCGTATGTATACCGTAAATACCTAAAAACGTAGGGTTCTGGCCAAGCCCTACTGCTACAGTTTGTAGCACTGAAAACTAGTTGCTGACCGTCGTTTCCTCTCACCTGCCCCCCGGTTTTGCAGCCTGTCATCCTTGAGCGTGTACCTGAAAATGAAACCAACTTGGATGGCGCTGTGGCATGGATGCACACAAAGGTGAGGTCAATATGTGCATGAGCATGAGTGCATTGCACAACTCTACACTGCCTGCATTACCCGAGGACTCCATGGGGTCGAGCTAAGGTCTTGTTATGCTGCAACACATTCCGCACCATTCTGAAACCAATGCTTTTGAGACTAGGTTAGGGTTAGGGTTAGGGTTTAGGGTTTAAGGGGGTTTAGGGTAAACAGCCCCAGTGTCGCGTGAGTGTGCTCCAGTTAATCCCCCTGCTCACGAGCTTGGACAGTGTCAGTGTTTTGGTGTTACAGTGCACTTGTGAAAATTATGTTAAGTGTTGCAGGATGACCACAAAGAGAGGCATTGTTGAAAATTATGTAAAGTGTTGCAGGATGACCACAAGGAGAGGCATGTGTTGAATCGACAGAGCACTTGTGAAAATTATGTTAAGTGTTGCAGGATGACCACAAAGAGAGGCATGTGCTGAATCGTGTCCTCAAGGAACTGGTTCTCAAGCACTCCCATTGTATAAAACGAAGACAAAAGTCCTCCTCATGCACAATAACTACACATGATTGCACACGTAACATGCACGCAATCACAACCTTGCTTTCAGGCTCTGTACAGGTTATCATTGGACTCCCTTGAAATTCTCCCGGGGTGCACTGAGGAGATGTGCATGTCAGATCATCTCCCCAGACCCGCCCGCTCAATTTCTCCTCCTCCAGCACCTACCCCGCCCCAAAGCCCTAAGCAGCAGGAATTTGCACAAAGCCCGCAGGTATGCTTGTTTGATAAAGATCGCCTTGCATCACAGCAAAGAAGGGTGCCTACCTCCCTCCACACGCTACGTGGGTCCTGTACACGCAGTTACAACTTTGTGCCTAGTGTCTGTTTTGTATGTCACCTCCGCGTGCATGCTGTATAAAGTGTATACTCGTGTGCTTTGCAAGCGTGTGCAACATGTGTGTCATTAATATGTATGCTTTGCTAACCTCGTGGGTCAATAATATGCAGGGATGTGTCATACGTTCATTTGGGACGTTCAATACGAAATACGCGTATAATATGATCGTATTTGTTAAGCGATTTTGGGAGTGCCGATTTTTGGCCCAAAATGGACCCGATTCGCCCCAAATTCACCCAAAACGTCTCCAATTCTTTTCCAATATATTACATGTTATTAATATATTGTATGACAGCATTGAAAGCTCGCTGAAAGGCCGTTTATGGGGCGGAAATTGCCTAAAAAGGCCAAAAATCGGCAAATTTAGCGATTGTATAACACGGCCCATTTGTTCAATATGGTAAAATACGCGTTAAATACAAAATGGCGTATTATACAAATACGCCGTATGACATATCCCTGATAATATGTGCTTTGCAAACCTTGTAGGTCGATAATAGGTGTGCTTTGCAAACCTTGTGGGTCCAAAATGTTTGTGCTTTACAAAAATGTGCAACACGTGGATCAATAATGTGTGCGCTTTGCAAACTTTGTGGGTCAATAATATGTGTGCTTTGCAGACCTTGTGGGTCAGTAATATGTGTGTGCTCTGCAAACCTTGTGGGTCAATAATATTTGTGCTTTGCAAGCATGTGCAACACATGGGTCAATAATATGTGTGCAGGACGAAGCACGGTTGGCTCCAGGTCAACAGGGGCCACCGCGACAGCAGCAGGAGCCTTGTCCACTGTAAGTCGGTCAAAGAGCTGTACTTCTCCTAGGTAGCTGCAGCAGCAATTTTTCACGGCGTGCACCATTAAACACAAATATTTCTCCGGGGAGGGGGGGGGGTTGTTTTGCCTCTTCTAGGGTGTC
>Ga0307948_1002481_pt1 | contig 13430 bp, 13 predicted proteins | sample OrgLakmetagen280_FD_201824 | JGI IMG/M metagenome (GOLD analysis project Ga0307948, IMG submission 201824) | Saline water microbial communities from Organic Lake, Antarctica - #280 | ecosystem: Environmental > Aquatic > Non-marine Saline and Alkaline > Saline | place: Antarctica: Organic Lake...
TGTATAACTTTCCTACCTCACAGTCACGGTGATGGAAAAAATTGGTCATTTCCTCGACTCTGAGGTAGGAAAGTTATACAAAAAGTTAAAAGAAAAAGGCTATAATAAGAAAGAGGCATCTCCTCATATTGTGGAACAATTGAAAATACACAAAATTCTCAAAAAGTCCTCCAAAGACTGGGATGGTGGTTATGTGATTGCAGGTATGCTTGGACATGGAGATTCTTTTGTATTGAGAGATCCTAATGGTATTCGCCCGGCATATTACTATAAAGATGATGAAGTGGTGGTGGTGGCTTCAGAGCGACCAGTGATACAGACCGCTTTTAATGTCGATTATGAGGATGTTCATGAACTAGAACCCGGGCAAGCGATTATCACCAAAAAAGACGGGTCAGTTCATTTTAAAACCATTTTGGAGCCAGGAGTACGTAAGGCCTGTTCTTTCGAGAGGATTTATTTCTCCAGAGGGAGTGATGCTGAAATTTATAAAGAACGAAAAAAACTAGGTCGCTTATTAATGCCGGAAGTTCTTAGTGCTATCGATTATGATACGATGAACTCTGTATTTTCTTATATTCCCAATACAGCAGAGACTTCATTCTATGGGATGGTAGAGGCGGCTCAAGACGAATTGAATCGTCAAAAAAATGAAGCGATTTTAAAAGAGAAAGAAAATTTGACGGATGAACGGCTTTCAGATATACTTAGTTTACGGTTACGAACTGAAAAGATAGCGGTTAAGGATGTCAAGCTCCGTACTTTTATCACACAGGATAGTAGTCGAGATGATTTGGTAGCTCACGTCTACGATGTGACTTACGGAGTAGTAAAACCTACTGACAATCTAGTGGTGATAGATGATAGTATAGTTAGAGGGACCACTTTAAAGAAAAGTATCTTGAAGATGCTAGACCGTTTGTCACCAAAGAAAATCATTATCGTGTCTTCGGCACCACAGATTCGATACCCGGACTGTTATGGTATTGACATGGCTAATCTGGAAGATTTTATTGCTTTTCAAGCGGCAGTGTCTTTGCTTAAGGAGCATGGTATATATCAGGACACTATGGACGCTGTATATAAGAAATGCAAGCAGCAGATAGAACAGGCGACCAAGGTCGAGGAAAATTACGTTAAAGCAGTTTACGACCCTTTCACTTACGAGGAAGTTTCAGAAAGAATCGCCCAACTTTTAAGTCATGAGAGCATCACCTCAGAAGTTAAAGTAATTTACCAAACCGTAGAAAAACTCCATGAAGCCTGTCCCAAAAACTTAGGCGATTGGTATTTCACTGGAGATTATCCTACAAAAGGAGGCAATAAGGTCGTGAACAAAGCGTTTATGAATTTTTATGAAGGGAAAAACGATAGAGCTTACTAAAATAGTACCATTATACACGCAACCTTTTTGTAAGGTAGTGCATCTTTATATTGTGAAAGATTTATTAAATTTATACAACTAATTTCATCCATATTTTAAATGTCAGAACAAACTTCACAAAATACCTCAGACGAAATTGACTTAGGTGTTGTTTTTGAAAAAATAAAGTCTTTTTTTAAGTCTATTTTAATAGGAATTATCCAAATCTTTCAGTTCTCTTGGAAGCATAAGTTTGCGCTTGCTGGACTGTTAGTTATAGGAGTTGGTATTCAGTTATATTTGAAATCTACAACAGAAGCTACATTTTTAAATCAGTTTTTAGTGAGAACGAACTATGGCAGTACTGAATATTTGTACAGTAAGGTGAATTCTATTAATTTAAAGCTTGAAGCTGAAGATAGTTTATACATACAAGATATCTTTGGCGAACATTATGATAAAGTTAAAGAAATTGAAGTAGTTCCTGTAATCGATGTGTATGGACTCGTAAATAAATCTGAGCAAAATAAAGAAACCTTTGAACTCCTGTTAGATGAATACGGTGACATTTCTTTTTTAAGCGATGAGATGAATATCAATGAATACGCAATTCATAAAATTAAAATATACATCGAAGGGCAGACTGATAATGAGATGATTTCTAATCGACTATATGACCATTTAGCAAGTAATTCTTATTATAATGAACTTAAGACTGCAACTTTAGAAAGTTATAAAGAGCAGCTAGAACAAAGTAAAACTATTAGAACTCAAATTGACAGTATTCTTAAAGATCAAAAAGGAAATACACTCCCTAAGTTAGATAATAATGCAATTAATTTTTCGGGTAGTCAGGATTTAAACGACTTATTAAGCAGAAAGCAAAGGCTCTTAATTGACGATTTATCACTCAAAAATCGATTGTCTTCTAATGATGAAGTGTTAAAAATTATTGATTCTTCGTTTGGAGTTTTTAGTAAAGAGCGCAACCAATCTTATCTTATTATACCTTCCATATTGTTAGGAATATATTTTCTCTTTTTCTTTTTCAGATATTTAAGTATAAGAATTTTAAGTTTTGTCGGTAAATAAGAAATATATCATATTCAAAATGATAGATTTCTTATTTGTGATACCATTCAAAATATATTTTTACTATAAAGTACGCTTAAAGATCTAATTCAAATTAATGAAAAAAATAAAAAACCTTATAATTTTTGGTACTCGCCCCGAAGCTATTAAAATGGCACCATTGGTAAAAGCTTTTAAAGATGAGGTCAGTTCTTTTGAAACTAAAGTTTGTATTACGGCCCAACATAGAGAAATGCTTGACCAAGTTTTATCATTTTTTGAAATTACACCAGATTATGATTTAGACTTGATGAAACCAAATCAGAATTTGCATTCATTAACAGCAGATATTATCACTGATCTTAAACCTATTCTCGAAGAGTTTAAGCCAGATTATGTTTATGTTCATGGTGACACAACAACAACAATGGCTGCTAGTATTGCTTCTTTTTATTCTGGAGCGAAAATATGTCATGTAGAGGCTGGGTTAAGAACCTTTAATAAACGATCTCCGTTTCCTGAGGAAATGAACAGAAGTGTCACTGGGAGTATTGCAGACTATCATTTTTCACCAACAGAGACTTCAAAAAAAAACCTATTAGAGGAAAACATAGATGCTAGAAATATTCTTATTACAGGTAACACAGTCATTGATGCGTTAAAATATAGCAATGCCAAAGTGAATTCTCCAGGGTTTAATAATGAAGAAATTGAATCCGTTAAAGCTTTTTTAGAAACTACTAAACGACTTATTTTGGTGACTGGTCATAGACGAGAGAATCATGGCCAAGGATTTGTCAATATATGCAATGCCTTAAAGCAAATCGTACAAGAAAACAGCGATGTTCAAGTTATTTATCCAGTTCACTTAAATCCTAACGTCCAGAAGCCAGTTTATGAGATCCTTAAAGACGTTCCTAACCTAACATTAATTGCCCCGCTTTCCTATCCATCATTTATATGGCTAATGAGCCAATCACACTTAATTATTACCGATAGTGGAGGAGTTCAGGAAGAGGCACCAAGTCTTGGGAAACCAGTATTAGTCATGAGAGATACAACTGAACGACCAGAAGCAGTTGAAGTTGGAACCGTTTTGTTGGTCGGGACAGATACCATAAAAATAGTTTCTGAAGCTAACAAATTACTTAATAATAATTCTTTTTACACTAAAATGAGCATGTTGCACAATCCTTATGGCGATGGAACAGCATGTAAAAAAATAGTAGAATATATTAAAAACATTTAATTATGAAGATGAAGCCTGAAGTTGTAATGGTTGGGCTGGGTTATATCGGCCTTCCAACAGCTGCTCTAATTGCTCAAAATAAAACTGCTGTACATGGTGTAGATATTAATCCAAATGTAGTTAATACAATTAATGAAGGAAAAATTCATATAGCGGAACCAGATCTCGGTTCAGCTGTTTCGCAAGCTGTATGTGATGGGTATTTAATAGCAGACACAAAGCCAATATCAGCTAAAACCTATTTAATCGTTGTCCCCACTCCTTTTAAGGCCAAAAATGAACCTGATATCTCCTTTGTTGAAGCCGCAACAAAATCAATTATTCCTTTTTTAAAAGAGGATGATTTATACATCATTGAATCCACTTCGCCTATTGGTACGACTGTAAAGATGGTGAATTTGATATATGAAGCACGACCCGAATTAAAAGGAAAACTTAATGCAGCATATTGTCCTGAACGTGTCTTGCCTGGTAATGTGATGTACGAATTGGTTCATAATGATAGAGTTATTGGGGGTGTTGACGAAAAATCAACAACTAAAGCTATAGATTTTTATAAACAATTTATAAAAGGTGAGTTGCATGAGACCAATGCCCGAACAGCAGAAATGTGCAAATTGGTTGAGAATTCATCTCGAGATGTTCAAATAGCCTTTGCCAATGAGTTGTCTTTAATTTGTGACAAAGCCGATATCAATGTATGGGAGCTTATTAAGCTAGCAAATAAACATCCAAGAGTGAACATTTTGCAACCAGGCTGTGGAGTAGGTGGTCATTGTATTGCAGTCGATCCCTATTTTATTGTAGCGGATTATCCTATGGAATCAAAAATAATTGGGACTGCAAGAGAGGTTAACAACTATAAGTCGTTTTGGTGTGCTGAAAAAGTGCAATCTTCAAAACTGGAATTTGAATTGAAACACGGACGTAAACCCAGCATAGCTATAATGGGGCTTGCTTTTAAGCCTAATATTGACGATTTAAGAGAATCCCCTGCTAAATATATTGCTCAAAAAGTTTTACAAAACTCAAATAATGAAGAATATTATATAGTAGAGCCTAATATAGAGTCGCATAAGATTTTTAAATTAACCAACTTTAAAACAGCAGCAGACAAAGCTGACATAGTCGTTTTACTTGTTGCACATAACGAGTTTAAGGATTTAGAACTCCCTAATAAAGTGGTTTTGGATTTTTGTGGGGTCTTGAATTAAATATTATATCTTGAATTGAAAAATAAAATAAAAAAGGTTCTTAAAAACTCTAGCCAAAAAGAAATTCTAACAAAAGGGTTTTCTTTTTTGGTGTTTAGGCTAGGCGGTACGGTTGCGGGTTATTTTTTTACGTTATTTATTTCTAACAAATTTGGTGTAGATATTTATGGCTTGGTCGCTATATGCTTTTCGATGTTTTTAATGTTAAGTGTTGTTGGTCGGTTAGGCTTAGACACTAATATGATTAAGTTTTTCTCTCAAGATAAAAACAGTAGTGAAGCAGGTATTTTTTACAAATCGATTTTAAAATCACTTCTTTTAAGTTCGCTTTTAGCTTTTGTTATTTACCTGTTTAGAGCCTCCATAGTTATAGATCTTTTTAAAGAGCCAAAGCCAGAGTTAATTCCGTTTTTACCATGGGTTTTAGGTGCGATACCCTTATGGAGTATTACCATTATTAGTGCTAGTTTTTTGAGAGCTAAAAAAAAGAATAATGCGTTTGCGTTTTTCAATAATCCAAGTCGGTTTTTATTTGGTTTGGTCTTGCTGATTATATTTTACAGTTTTTCTCAAGAACCGCTTATCGTATTTAAAGCTCATTTTTATGCAGTGGCCATTTCGGCAGTGTTAAGCTTTGGTTTAGTGGTGTATTCTCTCAAAAAACTTCAACTGAAAACGCAAACCAATTCTTGGTTTTTTCTGAAGGATTCACTTCCGATGATGCTATCGTCTTCTATTTTAATTTTATTAGGTTGGATGGACACCTTTGTGATGGGTGTTTTTGAAACTGATGCCAATGTGGGTATTTATAATGTGAGTTTAAAGGTGGCGAGTTTATCAGTATTTAGTTTGCAAGCGATTAATTCGATTTTAGCACCAAAGATTGCTAAGAGTTATGCTGAAGGTGATACCGACTATAAGCGGTTAATAAGTTTTTCGACTAAGTTGAATTTTATGATTAGCGGTGTAGTTGTTATAGTGATTATTGTTTTTCATAATTTTTTATTAGGTATGTTTGGTGAAGAATTTAAAGCTGGTGCCACTATTTTATTTATATTTTGTGTAGGTCAAATAATTAATTCGTTTTCGGGTTCAGTTGGGGTGATTTTACAAATGACTGGCAAGCAAAAAGTACATCAAAACTTTGTTTTATCGGCCTTGGTTATAAATCTTACACTTACTTTTGTTTTAACGCCAATATATGGTGGAGTTGGCGCAGCTATAGCCACTGTAATTAGTATGTCTTTTTGGAATATAGCTGGTGCAATTTATTTAAAGAAAATGAAGGGGATAAAGACTTACTTTAAGCCCTTCTAATTGTTTTAAAAGCAAGTTAGGCAGAATATCTCAGAGCGAATATAATTTGAAACAATAGCTGTAAGCAAAAAAATAAAAATAAAACACTAAGCTATGATAAAAAAACACGTTCTATTACTTTTCATATTAATCATCAATTTATCTTGCGTTAAAACTAAAGAAGCAAATAATATTAAAAAAGAGACAAATAAAATGGAAAATATTTTAGCGGTGTGAGCGAACATTTTGAAAAATCTTTAATTAATAGTAAAGGGTTATTTTTTAATGATTTCGAAAACATTCCAAGACATACCAGTCCAAAAAGTCACGTAGGTCGCGAAAGCCTCATTAGATATTCATATCATTCTTTAGTTGAGAAGAATAATTGGAAGCCTAAAATAATTCTGTTAAAGTGATAAATGAAGATGCAACCAATTATTTAGAAATCAAGTAATCTCCAAAATAAAAACATAAAAAGATTGACGGTTTTCGTGCTGAACTTACAATACAAAATGGTAATCCCAATATTGAAGAAGAATGGTATGAATGGAGGTTTATGATTCCAAATGACTATAAACTCGACAAGGTGAATATAGGTAGGGAAGTCACGATTGTACAGTACCATTATGTAAAACCTAAAGAAGAGGATAGAGTAATTGTGTGACCAACAATTAATTTTACATATTTAGAACGATATGGCAAAAATATGCTTTTGTTAAGATATGTAATTAAAGGTCAAGATAAAGCAAAATATGATGGGTTTGATTCGAAAGTAGTAGCTTTAGATAATAGAATAAAAAAAGGTAAATGGTATACTATTCGGGTCAATATTAAGTGGAGTCTAACAAATCAAGGATATATTGCAACCTAGTTAAATGGAGAGCCTTTTACCCCATTCAATGGTGTAAACAATAAGGTTTTTGGAGTAAATTTATATAACAATATTGAAAATACGTTTAAATTTGGCTATTATAGATATTGGGATAATTCACTACCAACAACTATTTATTTTGACTATTTTGTAAAAACAAGAAGTTTTGAAAGTCTCACAAGTAAAAGTCTCTCTGCTGAGAGACTTTACGGAGTTAAACAAGATTATCAATATTTGAATTATAAGGACAAAATCCTTAGAGAGAAATAAAGGAGAGACAAAAAAATTAGAGTTTTTTAAATCTTTGAGCAACACTAGTTTATAATTTAGATAAAAAGATTAGGCAAGTTTTTTTATGAAGATTATAAATTAACCCTTAAAAGATGGTTTTCTCCATTAACCTTAAGTGTTAGACAGTTTCTCTTAGATTACATCTTCATAGTTATTATAGCATTCACTTTTGTAACCTGAGCTGTAAGTTTAACTACTTTTTTAATGTACTATTAAAATCAATTATTTTTTTGTCACTACTAGCTTTCATGCTACACATAGTTGAAAACTATATTAATATTTTTTTAAAAAACATTAATAATTATAATCACACATATTAAAGTTATGTTTAAAATATATATACATGTTACTAGTACAGAGCTTTTATTAATTGTAATTTTGAATCATATAATATTACTCCATAACAAGTAAAAAACAAGCAACGATAAAACAAATGAAGCATGTATTTATAACAGGCTGTCCTAGAAGCGGTACAACCATGCTCGCTAATATTTTGGGGAATGGGGATTCTTGTGTGGCCACGCCAGAATCACATTTTTTTAACGACTTTATTTATAAATATCTGCCTAATAAGTCTGCCGAAGCAGAAATACAAGATCTAGTTAAATATTTTAATAATCACTACAGATTTAAACAATGGAAGATTAGTGCAAGTAATATTAAAAACCTTCCAAAAAAAATTACAAATAATAATTACAGTGCCATAATTGAAAATACCATAAAATTATTTGCTGAATACGATTCGGAAAGACAAGAAAAAGAAATAATAAGAATTGATCATACACCAAGTAATATAAAATCTTCTAATATTTTAAATGAACTCTTTCCTGAGTCAAAATTTATTTTTATAATCAGAGATCCAAGAGCCGTTTATGCTTCAATTAAGGGATTGGATTGGGGACCCAATTCACCATTAAAATTGAGTCAACTTTGGATTGAATATGCAGCAGCTTTCTTTGCTACACAAAAACTATATCCTAATCGAGTTTGTTTAGTAAAATATGAAGACATCCTAAAGAAACCTGAATCACAAATTAAAAAGTTATGTGATTTCATAGAGATTGAGTACAAAACCTCCTTGTTGGAAGAAAAAAATGGATTTAAAGTACCTGAATATACTTTTGCTCAGCATGCTTTAGTTGGGAAAACTTTGGATGAAAGTAGAATAGATAAATGGAAAAAGGAACTTAAAAAACAGGATATCAAAATTATAGAGTCTCAGTGTGGAGCTACTCTAAATGCTTTAGGTTATGAAGATTTTATAGATATTAAATACAAAACAACCAAAAAGGATAAGTTGAAAGGATTTTTTAAAGAAATGTATTATTATTTCCCTAATAAAATCAGAAAAAAAAATCGAGAAAAAAAAATATAAAAGATATTTAAATGAGTAGAAAATACTTTCATTACTTCGCTTTTTTTATAATTATCGTGGTTTTCTCATGTAAATCCAAAACAGAACTTTACTTAGAAAGAGGTTTAGACATATTAAGTAATGTAAAAGAAATTGAGTTTAATATCTATCAAGATGTTATAATAAATGAAATAGGGATTATTAGGGATCAAAAGGAAGGGATTAAAACCCTAGTTTTCAAATTAGATAATAATACTAATAAAAACGCTTTTAACAATAATAGTATTATTGGGGTAAGAGTATGGATTATCGATGAAAATAATAACGAAAGAAAAGAAAATTGGGATTTCAAGCCTAAACTAATTAAATCAAAAGGACATAAATACATTTTAAAAAAAATTAAGGTTAAAGAAGATAGAATAAAAAAAATGAAAATATGTGATTATCAAAATATAGATGGTAAGAAGCAGAAAATAGGTTCTTCAATTCTATTAAATAAAATATATACATACAATGATTAATTCCAGCCCTAATATTGCTTTAGTAACACCATTAAAAGATGAAATAAATAATATTGATAAGTTTTTAGACTCTATCAAAAACCAAAGTATCCCGATAAAAAGCTTAATTATTGTAGAGAATGATAGTACTGATGGAAGTAAAGAATATTTAGACAAAATCACTAACTTTAAAAATATTGATCATTTTAAAGTTATCAATATAAATTTTAAAGATACGACTTACCGCGTAGGTAAAAAATATGCAACGATTATTAATAAAGGGTTTCAATCTTTAAAGGAAGAGCCATTTTATGATAAATTAGATTATATAGGCATTTTAGATTGTGATGTGTTTCCAGAAAAAGACTATTATAATAAATTAACCAATTTTTTAATGAGTAATCCAGAAATTGGTATTACTAGTGGTCTGATATATACAAAAGGAGGGAAACAACATATTGCAAACCAAAATTGGGTAAGAGGAGGTTGCAGAATTTGGAAAAAAAAATGTTTTGATGAAGCAGGTTATCAAATTGCTTATACTGCCGATACTGTATCGGTTGCTTTAGCTCATTTCAAAGGGTGGAAAACGAAAACTTTAAAGTCAGCAAGTGTAACTTCTAGAGAAGTTGACACACGATTTACAAATTCTTCTGAAAAAGGCTATCACGCCTACTATAGAGGACACACATTTTTTTATATGCTTTTAAAGTCTTTATATGTTGTTTTGATTAAAGGAAAAGCGAAAATAGGCTCAACGCTTTTGGTTGGCTACATTAAAAGTATGTTCAACAGAAGACCTAGAATTGAAGGCAAACAGCTAAGAAAGTATTTTAGATATTATATGTTTAACAAACTAATTAAAAAGTATAAATAGTGAATGCTAATGTTATAGTAATATTTGTTTGTTTTATCCTTTCAGGTTTTTTTCATCAAGGGCTCTATATATTATTTCCAATCCTCACACTATACTACATTTCATTTCAAAAAAAGTCAAAGTTAATATTGAACCCTATTAGCAAAATTTATTTATATATTGTTTTAGTTGCCTTTGTTTTTTTTGCTATACAATCTATACTTTATTTTGACATAAAAATATTTTCAATTAAAGGCTTATTAAGGTATGTTGCTTACTTTTCTTTTGCAGTATTTGTTTCCTATATGACAAAGGAAAACATTAAATACTTTTTCGTAATACTAGTCGCTTATTTTATTATAACAATACCAATAGGTTATTATCAAACTATTAATTTAGGACGTTATCAAAATGTTTTAGGGCACTCAAATCATTTAGCCTATGTACTATCTATGATTATTTATTTCTTAGTTTTTAATAGACCATTTAAAAGTAAGAAAATCAATATTGTATGTATAATATTACTTTTTTTATCTTTAATATTAACAAAATCATCGGGAGGATTATTAGTTCTTCTTGTCCTATTAGGATTTAATGGAATTATGTCTAAAAGAATATCACTTTTAAATAAAATTATATTCTTAACTGTTCCAATTATATTAGCCATATTTGTAATAAATTTTTCTGAAAAAATTGCTTTACAACTTGAATCAATAACCTTTTTAACATGGGAGTTTATTGAAGATAGAGCGACACAATTTACTATAGATGGTGTTAATAGAGCTGGTGGTTATGGTTCTTTTGTATGGCGAATTATATATTGGTCTGCAATAATTTATGAATTTCTTTCAGAGTCTTTTATCAAAATAACCTTTGGGCTAGGGGTTGACCATTTAACTCAAGGAAACATGCCTTATGAATTTATGGAACAAGATCCACATAATGATTTTGTAAAAGCTCTATTAGAGTTTGGCTTAATTGGCTTGTTATTATTTATATGCTTTTTTAGAAAAGTTTATAAAGTAGTCAAGAAAAACTTCAATATAATTATTATCATGATTGTACCCTCATTTTTTGGAAATCCAATGGTAAATTACTCTGTAAGCATGACCTTGATTTTAATTTTAATGTATGAATATAAAAAAGTTAATACCGAAACTGACTAATTTTTTTTTAATACTATTTGTTCTGTTTACCGTTCTTCCTGTTAAACTGAATTATAGTAGCATTATAATAATAATTTTAGTATTACTAAGTATAACTAACTTTTTAGTGTCCAAGGACAAAAGTTTTAAGTTATTAAAAATCTTTATTTTCTGTGTATCAATTCCGCTTATTATTTACACATTAGGTCTGATTAATACGACAAATATAGATTATGGACTAGGATTTTTATCCAAAAACATGAGTTTTGTGGCTTTTCCTTTGATATTTTTCAGTCTTAATAAATATATAAACAAAGATTTATTATATAAATTCTATCTTTTGGGGCTTTTTGTGACTAACTTGTATTTGTTATATCTTTTTTTTTACTATTTTAATTTTGGTCTAAGATTTTATAAAATTGTTACAGTAGATATTTATCACTCTACCTATCTTGGGATGTATAGTCTATTTGCGTATTGGATTTGCTTTATTTTTTTGAAAAAAACCAATAATAAAACCTATTTACTATTAGCAATATTTTTCTTAATATCAGCTATAGTTTCTTCAGCAAGAATTATTTTTTTGTTTTCGATTTTATCTGTTTTAGTAACTCTAATGTACACTATTAAATCTAATCGTAAAAGAATTATTGCGCTTGTTTTTACAAGTTTATTTTGTATTGTAGCTTTAGTAAATATTCCGTCTTACAAGCAAAAATTCGATCAATTTTTAGAGTTAGAAAAAATGAGTTTCGATAAAAACAATTACCGTAGTATATCTTCCAGATTTGGTAAACTTGAAGCTTCTGTAGCAGTGTTAAAAGATAATATTTGGATAGGTACTGGTACTGGAGACGCTAAGGATAAACTTGTTCAAGAGTATAAAAAAATGAAATTTACTATGGGGTATAAAAACAGGTATAATCCTCACAATCAATATTTAGATAATTTAACAAGAAATGGGATAATTGGAGGTACTATTAGCTTGTTAGCTATTTTTGTATTGCCTTTTTATATGTCAATAAGAAATAAAGAAAGACTCTTGCTCGCATTTACACTTATTGTTGCTGGTGTCAGTTTAACGGAATCAATTTTAGACACTCATAAAGGTATAACCTTTTACGTGTTTTTTGTTACATTAATGATAAGTTCTATTATTAAAAATAAATTAACATCTAGCGTTTGATTACTGTTTATATAATAACAATGATTAAAATAATTTATTAAAAACTTTTAACCTGTATTTATTAGTTGTAGATATTACTAGTATTTTAATAATTTGATTACCAGTTTTTTTTGATTTTTAAAGCTTTATTACTTAAAACCAAAATAAGTTAATTAAATGAAAAAAACCACCATCTTCAATACCAACATCGATAACCTTAGCATGCAAGAAACCTTGCAAAAGGTTAAACAAGCCATATCGGCCAAAACTCAACTCCACCACGTGGTAGTCAACGCGGGTAAAATAGTAGCCATGCAATCTGATGTCCAGCTTAGAGAAAGTGTCAATAGTGCGGATATTATCAATGCTGATGGGCAAGCGGTTATTTGGGCTTCGAAGTTATTAGGGAAACCTTTAAAAGAGCGTGTAGCAGGTATAGATTTAATGGAGAACCTAGTTGAATTAGCTCATCAAAAAAATTATAAAATCTACTGCCTAGGGGCGAAAGAAGAGGTGGTTTCAAAAGTGGTTTCTCATTATAAAGAAAAGTATTCTCCAAAGATTATCGCGGGTTATAGGAATGGTTATTTCACGAAAGAAGAAGAGCCGAAAATCGCTAAAGAGATTGCAGAAAGCGGTGCTAACATCTTATTTGTGGCTATCACTTCTCCTAAAAAGGAAAACTTTTTATATGAAAATCGAGAAACCCTCAAAGTCGTCAATTTTATTATGGGAGTAGGAGGTAGCTTCGACGTAGTCTCGGGTTTGGTCAAAAGAGCACCTTTATGGATGCAAAGATCAGGACTTGAATGGTTTTATCGATTGATACAAGAACCTAAAAGAATGTGGAAAAGATATCTTATCGGTAACTCTAAATTCATATTTTTGATTCTTAAAGAAAAATTCAAAAAATAATCCATTACATTGAGAGTTATAAGTCAACACTCAATTAAAACCATTAATTCAATTTTATGAAAATAGCTGTAATAGGCACAGGCTATGTAGGTCTGGTCACTGGAACGTGTTTAGCGGAAAATGGAAACGATGTTCTTTGT
>Ga0307948_1002482_pt1 | contig 13430 bp, 10 predicted proteins | sample OrgLakmetagen280_FD_201824 | JGI IMG/M metagenome (GOLD analysis project Ga0307948, IMG submission 201824) | Saline water microbial communities from Organic Lake, Antarctica - #280 | ecosystem: Environmental > Aquatic > Non-marine Saline and Alkaline > Saline | place: Antarctica: Organic Lake...
CACTCACTCACTCATCCACCCACCTGACACCACACATCCCAAACGACCACAGGCACACTTATCCTCACGCACATACACACGCACACATCACGCACCTAAGCACAAAGAGGACGATCTTGGTTGTGAATCCCTTGTTGTTTGAGATGTTACAGTCCGGCCGCCTGGCACGGCACAGGGCACATCACAGGCATGGCACAGGGCACATCAGGAGTTGCATTACACCAACGCCACTCACTCACTCACTCACTCACTCACTCATCTGCCCAAGCAACACCACACATACCATCAATAGGAGCTCATAGGCACGCACATACACTCACAAACACGCACGCACCTCAGCACAATACAGTCCGGCCGCTTGGCAGGGCGCTTCAAGCGCTGCACCATGTGGAAGAATTTGTCATGGCTGTTATGGCCAAGAGCTACCAGCGCAAGGGGTTGACCTTCCACTTCTTCCTGTGCTATACGCTCCACCTGTGCATGTGTATGTGTTTGTATGTGTATGTGTTTGTATGTGTGTTTAGGTGTGTGTGTGTTTATGTGTGTGTGTGCGTGCGTGTGTGTGTGTGTTGTGTGTGTGTGCGTGCGTGCGTGTGTGTGTGTGTGTGTGTGTGTGTGTGTGTGCGTGTGTGTGTGCGTGCGTGCGTGTGTGTGTGCGTGTGTGTGTATGTGTGTGTGTGACGAAATCCCAACAGAGCAGGTGTTTAGTGACACTCAATCGGCCTCCAACATATAAGGCCAACACATAAACAGCCACATGTACCCCTCTATATGCACACACACACAAAGTGGAAACGCACATTCACCTTCCCAACCCCGCCCCCCCCTCCTCCTCCTCACATACACACACACACACAAAACACACACGTGTGCATACCTGCTGTGCATTGGCGGCGGGAGACATGGGGGGCAAGCGCGCAGATGTGTTGTCGCCTATTGCTCCAGGAGTGGAGGCAGCACTCATGGTCTTTGGACGCACACGATGCTGCAGCAGAAAGGAAGGAACGTTTAAGAGGCAGGCTACGGTTCTGAGATATGCTACAGGGTCAGCAGAAAGAGAGAAGCGTGTGGGGGGCAGGTCATGGTTCTGAGACAATGTGCAAATGAAGCTGCAGGGTTGATGACAAGGTAGAAGCGTGTGAGGGGCAGGTCATAGTTCGGAGATGTTGTGCAATGATGCTGCAGGGTTGATGAAAAAGGAGAAGTGTGTGAGGGGCAGGTCATAGTTCGGAGATGTTGTGCAATGATGCTGCAGGGTTGATGAAAAAGGAGAAGCGTGTGAGGGACAGGTCATAGTTCGGAGGTGTTGTGCAAATGATGCTGCAGGGATGATGAAAAGGGAGAAGCGTGTGAGGGGCAGGTCAGTTTGGCGATGTCGTGCAAATGATGCTGCAGGGTTGATGACAAGGGAGAGGAGCCTTCAGCGTTTGTGAAAGTTTATAATTCTGTGAATTACTTCCTGTTCAGTATCCTAGGAGCGGAGGAACGTGCAAAGATGAAAGGAATAGCAGAGGGTCTATTACTTACCTATCACCGAAATATCAGTTTTAATGTGGAGTGGTTCTAAACAGGGCAATATTATTGGAAGCGGAGGAAGGTGTGAACACTTGGGATTGGCAGGGTTTCTAATTTACTAAGTGCAGCACCTCAAACCTTATCAGTCTCTCAGAACGCTTCCACCTTTATTTGGCTGACCATGAGTAAGGATTAAATATGACGTATGGAGTAAGAGGTCGGAAAGGTCCCAGAAAAGCAATAAAGTCTGGACGAAAGAAGTCGGACTGCTGCCATTACAGCACCAGAAAAGCCGCTGCCATTACAGCTGCCATTACAGCACCAGACTACTGCTGCCATTACAGGACTGCTGCCATTACAGGACTGCTGCCATTACAGGACTGCTGCCATTACAGGACTGCCATTACAGCTGCCATTACAGCACCAGACTACTGCTGCCATTACAGGACTGCTGCCATTACAGGACTGCCATTACAGCACCAGAAAAGGTCCAGTCACCGGCTTAAACACCACGACACACCTGAGGCACTGTACAAGGGGGGGGGCCCTGCTTGGCTGCTGCTGCCACTGCCCCTTTCAAAAAAGGGTCGAGCACTAGCTCAGACACGACATGCTTGAATAGCTCCATGATCAGCATGGACACCACAACACACCTGAGGCACTGTAGAGGGGGGCCCAGCTTCGCTGCTGCTACCACTGCCACCACTACGTAACTGCTTGCCCAAGATGCCTGCGAGCGCATCATACGCACATGCTGTGTCTGCATTGCGCGCACGTGCTGCGTCTACGTTGTACGTGCATGCCGCATCTACATCGTGCACAGTCATGAATAAAATGGAACAGCTAGCATGCATGCAAGCGCAAAGCACACAGGTGCGTTCACAGTGTGTGCATAGAAGAAGATAGGGCGGGGCGTGCACAGTGCGCGTTCATGGTGTGTGCATAGAAGCAGATAGGGTGTGGTGTGAACCGGGTGTGTTTGCAGTGTGTGCATAGAAGCAGATAGGGTGTGGCGTGCACAGGGCCGATAGGGCGGCGCGTTCATGGTGTGTGCCAGGGATTTGCCATACGGCGTATTCGTATAATACTCCGTATCGTATTTAACGCGTATTCTACTGAATTGAACAAATCAGGCCCTATTATACGGATGCATAATTTGCCCATTTTTGCCGAAACCTGGCCTTTTTAGGCAATTTTCGCCCCGAAAACGGCCTTTCAGAGAGCTTTCAATACAACTATATAATATATAATAACAATTAATATATTGGAAAAGATTGGAAACGTTTTAAGTGATATTGGGGTGATTCGGGTCCATTTTGGGTCAAGAATCGGTATTCCCAAAATGCTTATAAATACCATCGTATTATACGTATTTTTAATATTAAACACGTATTTAACCGTATCAACGTCCTAAATGACCGTATGACACATTCCCGGTGTGTGCATAGAAGCAGATAGGGTGTGGTGTGCGCAGGGCAAACGTTCACAGTCTGTGTATAAGCGCATGGTGTGCACACATAGCGCTGAGCACTCAATACTACAAAGTGGCCCATGGTGTGCACACATGGCACTGAGTACTCATTAATACAAAGTGGCCCATGGTGTGCACACACATAGCAGTAAGTACTCATTAATACAAAGTGGCGCATGGCGCACACATGGCACTGAGTACTCATAATACAAAGTGGCGCATGGCGCACACATAGCAGAAAGTACACATTCATACTAAGTGGCCCATAGTAGCACACAGTGCATCATTACACATTATACACTGGCTGCATTATTACATACTATACACAGTAATAGTTTAAAGTGCACACACACACTTTTTGCGACAGAATGCTGGGCGTAACGGCCACATATAAGACATATTGAAAGCTTGCTGTTTTGGTCACACAGTAATTATGTGCCTCTTACAACCTCCTCTGCCGCCAGAAGGACAAGCAAAGACACGCACGCATTAACACATACACACACAAACATGCGTCCTTGAGCGTGCACATTTGCATGAGTACAAGACTCCTGTACTCACCGCTTGTGTCATTACTATTGTTTATGTGGTTGGTGGGCGGAGTGGTGCCTTCCAGCACCGCACGGCTTGCAGCTAAGATTGCGCTGTCGGGCTTTGAATTCTTTAAACTCTGATGTAGGCGGCTCTTTTTATCGCCTGCATGTGTGTGTTTAGAGGATGTGCGCATGCTTGCGTGTGCATGTGTGTAAAATCGTGCTGACGGAGGGGTTTTGAGTTCTTCAGGCTCTCTGGTGGAGGCAGCTCATTTTGTTACTTGCACAGGCTTATGCGTGTATGTGTGTTCAGAGGATGTGTGTGTGTGTGTTTGTGTGTGTGTGTGTGTGTGTGTGTGTGTGTGTGTGTGTGTGTGTGTGTGTGTGTGTGTGTGTGTGTGTGTGTGTGTGTGTGTTTACACGTGCAATATCGTGCTGTTGGGAGCTCTAACCTCTGAAGAAGTGTAGATGCTCAGAGCACGCCTCAATCTTAAAATTCAAAGTACTGCCTGGTTGCCGCTACGACTTATTTCAAACTAAATGTTCATGTTTGTTGGTGGGAATGAGTTTCACTCACGTCGTTTCATCTCCACTCCAAAGCTCACTGCGAACTTGTGTACAACAGGCTACACAACTTTGACTGGCGTACTTCAGGTGGCAGCAGGTGACTGGAGCTGGCACAATTCATAGGTGGCACTGCCCTTATCAACCAAGCCTCTTTCTTACATTAACAGACTCTGGAATGCGTGCCTAGGGACGGCATGATCAAGCCAAGTACGCAACTACAAGACAGTTCTAACCACGTAAGCTTGTTATGCGCACACACAAACACACACACACACACAAACAAACAAACACACACAAAGATGTCCTCCCTCTCCTCCCCCCCAAACAAATGCACACACTTACCAGCGTTGCCACTATTGAGCTTATGCTTCTTCTTGCCAGACTTTGATGCTCCGGGGGCACGACTCTGCTTCTTGGAGTTGCTACGCTCCTTTCGCTGCTGCTCCTCCTTCTCAGCTGCAGAGTGTGAATGTGTGTGTGTGTGCGTGTGCGTGTGCGTGTGTGTGTGCACGTGCGTGTGTATGTGTGTGAATGTGTGTTCACAAGTCTGGTCACCTAGTCTGTAAAACGACTTGCAATTCAAAAAATGGGAGGAGTTTGCAGGTACACCTAGCTTACAACATATGATCTGTCTAGCAGCTTTTGTTACCATAGATCCATGTGAATATTCCATTTGCCAAATACAGTCACACAAGGCTCCTGCCAATTCGTAACCACCTATGAAATATGCAAATAACTAGGGTTGGCCAGAACCGTACATATACACCGTATATGACCGTATATATGGTGGTTTCCCTGCCAAAAATACCATTTACACACCGTATATATATGGTTCTGGCCAACCCTACAAATAACTGACAAGTACCCAATGTGCCCTCAATACGAGGGTCCGGGTCAACTCCATCAACAAGCTGTGCATCAGATTTACTAACTTGCCTCATTTTTTCAGTGTTTGGAATTGCCCACGATTGCTGCCTTTGTGGTGTGCGTAACACACATGCGCTCACACACATGCACACATGCAAACACGAACACACACACACGCACATGCAACGCAAGTGCATTTACAGACACATCAAACATATGTGCATGTGCAACTGTATACACACATGGGCACTCGCACAAACACGGACAGGCACGCAAACAAAACACACACCACACACACACACACCTCTGGCACTGCCGCGTGTTCTCCTCTGCCCCGAGTTGTCTTCAACCCCTGCCTTCTGGTGTGCATGGCTACCAGAGCAGCCCTGAGAACAGGAGCCCCCATCCTCACTCTCTCCATCGTCGCCGCTGTAATTCGTTTCCTGTCGTGTGTACGAGGCGTGACGTGACGTGTAGAGAAGGCGCTTGAGAACAGAGTCGGCGAGCCTCCATCATTTTTCTTGCCTTGAGAAAAAGTTGGCAAGCCTCTATTATTGTCCTTGCCACCATCATACCCTGAGTTGATGCCCTGTTGCTTGAAAACACTGTGAGCGCTAGGTATGTAAAGACTGCAAGAAGCAGGCCTGTCATCTCAAGGAGTAAGTGGCTTGACGGGCAGGAAAGTGGTAGGAAGAAAGGTGCACTTACCAATGAGGCTGGATGAGGCACGACGTATTATGCACTTAGAGATAGAACAGTGCTTGCGGTCAGTGTCCTATTGCTTATGGCATGCGAAGCCCATGATCTCACGACGTGCTGCTACACAGTGTGTTACGCAAGCCCCACCACTTCCAGCACAGCAATACCCCTGGTGGTACACAGGCCTCTGCCTCCCTACCATATAATCCTTTCCTCTCCAAAGTATTCTAGATTATATGTCGTGCGGCGCTGCATCTCTCGGGTGGTGCAGAAAACGTCCCATTCTCATCTTTCCTATTGGTGCCCACACCATCTGCGTATTTACACTTTCATCAAGCACCGCTTCCCACCTGCAAACTGCTGCATAAACTTTCCTGTAGGCCACTCCAATTTGTCATTTATATAGTTAATCAGGCTCGTGCTATTACACACTTGGCACACACGACTGACACACCTCTACTTAACAACCGAACGATGGCACTCACACACCTCACCTGACAGCACTCACACACCTCTTTTGACGGCACTCACACACCTCACCTGACAGCACTCACACACATCACCTGACAGCACTCACACACTTCTCCTGACGGCACTCACACACCTCTGACTCGTCCTCTGAGCTGTCGCTATTCCAGTCCGGGTCAAACAGGCTCATGCTGATGCGCACACAGTCCTGCTTGCACAGGCACCTGGAGGCCGACTTGCCAATGTCAATCCAGTCCTGCGTGTACGTGGAAATGCAGTCCATCACACAATTGTGCGCATCAGTATAATCGTCGCAGTCCATCAAAAAGTCGTGCGCATCAGTATAATCGTCGCAGTCCATCACACAATTGTGCGCATCAGTATAATCGTCGCAGTCCATCAAAAAGTCGTGCGCAACAGTATAATCGTCGCAGTCCATCACACAATTGTGCGCAACAGTATAATCGTCGCAGTCCATCACACAGTCGTGTGCATCAGTATAATCGTCGCAGTCCATCACACAGTCGTGTGCATCAGTATAATCGTCGCAGTCCATCACACAATTGTGCGCATCAGTATAATCGTCGCAGTCCATCAAAAAGTCGTGCGCAACAGTATAATCGTCGCAGTCCATCACAAAGTCGTGCGCATCAGTATAATCGTCGCAGTCCATCACACAATTGTGCGCATCAGTATAATCGTCGCAGTCCATCAAAAAGTCGTGCGCAACAGTATAATCGTCGCAGTCCATCACAAAGTCGTGCGCATCAGTATAATCGTCGCAGTCCATCACACAATTGTGCGCATCAGTATAACCGTCGCAGTCCATCACAAAGTCGTGCGCATCAGTATAATCGCCGCAGTCCATCACAAAGTCGTGCGCATCAGTATAATCGTCGCAGTCCATCACACAATTGTGCACATCAGTATAATCGTCGCAGTCCATCACACAGTCATGTGCATCAGTATAGTTGTCCCAGTCCATCACAGTCACGTGCACATGCAGTCCATCACACGCAGTCCATCACACGCAGTCCATCACATGCAGTCCATCACATGCAGTCCATCACATGCAGTCCATCACATGCAGTCCATCACATGCAGTCCATCACATGCAGTCCATCACATGCAGTCCATCACACGCAGTCCATCACACAGGTTTGGAGCTGAAAATAATCAAGGAATCTCAGGAAAACCACACAGACAGTGACAAACACTCCCCACATACATCTAGAGAAAGGAAACCGTTTGGGTACCGGTACTGTACATTTGGCAATCTTTGCTCTTTAGAGCAGGCAAAAGGCATGATAATCAGGGCTGGCCAAAACCATACATTTCCAGGATTTTTGGCAGGAACATCATTAAGAATACGGTCACATACAATGTATATATTCGGTTCTGGCCAACCCTAATAAGATTCCCAACGAGCTTACTTTTGAAGTTCATGTATGTCACTGAACCCAGGCATGCACAACAAGCAAGCACAACTGAGCATGCACGGCTGAGAATGAGCGTGTGTTTTCACTCGCATTTTGAGGCAGGCTTAAAAGTCCGGGACAGGCCTGAGAGTGATTAAGGTTGCTAAGGAAGACAGGATGCCAGCACGCATAAAAAATGTCACCACAGCTTCTGTGTGCTGCAAAAGTCCAGTGATCTCTTGTGCGGACTTCCCTGGGCTGCAGCTACCCAGCAGAGCCCACACAAAGATTCACACCATTCACCGACTCTTATATCCAATCCCATACCCAAATCATACCACACCCAACCACCCACCTCCACATCCACTGCCCAACCATACCCCCACACCCACCCCCACAACCCCACCTGCACCCCACCCACCTCTGTGGCAAAGCTCACTGCCCCTACGGGCTAAAAGCCAAGAACACAAACAAAAGTCCTCACCAGACTTAACCTCTCCCCACTCACCTCCGTGGCAAAGTCCACAGCCTCTACACCCTCAAAAGCTGCCAAAATGCACAAAAGACGTGCAACAAACCCCACCACTGCCCACCCACCTCTGTGGCAAAGTTTACAGCCTCTGCGCAGTTGAAGCCCAGGTTGAACCCCCCGTGGTAGGCAGCTGCATTCAGGACGATGAACTCCCCGGGCTGCTGTTTAGCCTGCGCAATGCGCGCAACATGCGCGAGATGTTGCAAAGGCTACCGCTTAGCCTGCCGTGCTAGGAGAGGCGAGGGGTGGGCGGGTAAGAGGTGGTGGTTATTGAATTCCTCCCTTGGCAAGTGACTTTCTACACTCACACTAGACCATCCCAGAAGTGTGCATGCGTGTGTCTGAAGACCCAGGAATTATGATGAGGGTGTCATTCCTGTACATAGGGTTTCTTTTCCTCAGAGGACCCACAGCTCCAGACAAGACAACGATGCACACAACACACACGCACAAACATACTCACACGCACACACACGCACACACACAATTACACACATACTCACACACCTGGGTGAAGCTGATGTTGTTGGTGCGCAGCAGGTTGGGACTGATGAGGATGTCCTTGTGGCGCATGAAGTCGCTGCACTCCTTGGCCTCCTCTGGGAACAATCCAGACGCCATGCGCTCAAACCTGGCTTGGTCAGAGGGGGACACGCAGTACCACACCTACGCAGCGAATGAGGCGAATAAGGATGTTATTAGAACGAGACACCTGTGCAGCAAATAAGACGAATAAGAATGAGACTGAGACGCAACAAACTTCGGATTTGGAGGTAGCAGACGCCGCAGCTTATAATTGATTGCATCGGAGGGGGATACATAGTGCGCACACCTGCGCATGTAAGAAACGGGTTCCAGACAAGGAAGGCGCAAAATTTAGACAATTTTGTAAGTGAGAGGTGCCACACTTGCGTGTGATAGAAGCGAGTTACAATTAATGAATGCGCAAAATCCAGACAGTTTTGAACGTGATAGGTGTCATATGCTCATAATCGGTTGCGTCGGAGGGCGACGCGCAGTGCCACACCTGCGCATAATAGAAACGGGTTGCAAACAAGCAAGGAAAACTCGAGTTTAGTCAGATTGTAAGTGGTAGGTGCCGCACACCTGTGCATAATAGAAACGAGCCACAAATAAGGAATGCACTCAATTAGGGTGATGGGTGCTGCGTGCTTATAATTGGTTGCGCCTGAGGGGAACACGCAGTGCCACACCTATGCAATAGAGAAACACGTGACATACACGTGGGGCACTTCACGTGGGGCACTCCTTTTCAATATTTGTGCTCTACGTTTGTTAAGTGCGTTTTTTTAAAGTCGCATGTGATGATTCCCACCCAATGTGCCTCATATCAATGCGCTCAGTGCAATCTCTTACAGCCACACGTGAGTCCTCCTTGCGGTGCGCTTCATTTCGATTCGCTCAGTGCAATCTCTTACAGCCACGCGTGTTGTCCTGCTTGCGGTGTGCTTCATATCAATGCGCTCAGTGCGAGATCTCTTACAGCCACACGTGTGATTCATTTGAACCACAGGTGATGCTTCCCTTCTAGCATGCGCCCTCTCTTTCTTTTCAGTTTTTCCAGCCGCGCGTGAGACGCTTTGTTTGAATACCTTGGGCGCTCCAAAGTGGTGAAAATTAATGGAGTAGAGGTCTGCGTCTTCCTTGTGCCACCCAAAGAAAGAGCGCCACATGCCAAAGTAGGTCATGGGGGTCGTCACGCCTGGAAGAGGGTGTGATGTGGGTGTAATTTGTTCAGGGGGAACCTTGGGAGATGTGTGTGCGTGTGAATGTGTGTGTGAATGTGTGTGTGTGTGTGTGAATGTGTGCGTGTGTTATTTTGGGAGGACGGCTAGGAAGGGTCCACCTGTAAAGGAAACACTGTGAGCAACAGGTATATTTGCCATGAAGCTTTAACCAAAGTGTTATCTGGCTTGTAAATACTTGCACGCACACGCACACGCATACACATGCGTACGCACAGACGCACACGTACACACACGCACACACACACACGCATACACATGCGAACATGCACATGCACATGCACATGCACATGCACATGCGCACGCACATGCTCACACACCTGGTATTTCTGGCACGTTATTACTCTTGAGCAGGTCCCCTAAGTTGCGCAGGTTCCACCCGTATGCCAGATTGGAATCAAAGAAAGAGAACGGTGTGTCAGCCCCATACCTGCAGAAGCGCAAGAGCAGAGCATGGGATTTTCAGCATGAAATGAGTCTGTTTGTGTGTAAGTCATTGTCAGAACAATGCCTTACTTTGGTAACGCACGCAACACATATATTCATACCCACGCACATACATGCACATAGGCATGCACGCTCACATGCTCACACACACACAGAATATATTCGCAAGTGCACACACGCATGCGCGCATACTTACAGAGGGGGGTTAAGGGTGACCGAGGACCAAAAGGAGCGCTCCATGATGTCATCACCATCGTGCAGTGCCCTGGGTGGTTATTGGCAAAGGAGAGGGGGAGTGCGAGTTCATGTGTTGTGTCGTGTATGTGTAAGTGTGTGTATGTGTAAGTGTGTGTGTGTGTGTGTAAGTGTATGTGTGCATGCATGTGTGTGCATGTGCTTTTACGACTTGTGTGTTTGTTTGTGCATATGTATGTCTTCAGAGGGAAAAGAGGACCAAATGGAGCTGGTGGCGTCAGGATTGCATGGGCCACCAAATTAATAATACTTTTGATTGATCCAGGCCACTTCAATCCCGAGCCCCGGAACACAGCTTCTGACTTCTCTTGAACCACCTTTGTCGCCGTAATTGTGTGGCAGACGTCGTAATTGTGTGACAGACGCCGTAACTGTAATTGTGTGACAGACGCCGTGGTTGTGTGACAGACGCCATTAGCATCGGTGCTGTGCAAACAGTAAAGTATATGGTTGGCGACGTCTCAGGCAAGACTGGATCCACAAGCTGGCGTGGCACCATCAGATCTGATGGATTGTTTGACACTCTACAATCCGTCCTTTTAATTGTCGTCCAAACAGTTCAGCAGCTCCTGCTTCCTCTTGCTTTTCTACACACGTCAGCTTTGGCATGTTGAGGCCAAACAAAGGATATAATGCCAGACCCCTGCAGGGCTCCCTTCCTTACAGTTGCTCACTGCACAGGCAATCCTCCCTGGTGCTGCAACACTGCCTGAGTGGTCTCATGCATAAGGCTGAAGAGCTGAAATGAAGTTGGACAGAGCCATACAAGTACACATAGATTTAGTGTATACATGGTAGTTGTGTGTGTGTGTGTGTCCACGAATTTGGTTCACCCTGAGTCCAAAGCAACACGGTTCTGTCTTTAGCTGGAGTCCAAAAGGCAGCTATCGGCTGTGTTGCGTTGATCTGAAAAGCATACCATCTGCATTTCAGTTCAATGCAACACGGCCGATACCCACCCCTTGGACTCGAGCCGCCATGCGGTGCTGCATCGTTTTGTCTGTCTGCCTTGCAGTTGCTCACAGCATAGGCACTCCCCCCGGCTGCTGCGACACTGCCTGATTGGTTTCGAGCCTAAGGCTGAACAGCTGAAATGAAGTTGGGCAGAGCCATACAAGTACACATAGATTTAGTGTATACATGGTAGTTGTGTGTGTGTGTCCACGAATCTGGCTCACCCTGAGTTCAAAGCAACACGGCTCCGTCTGTAGCTGGAGTCCAATGAGCAGTTGATCCGTCGCATGCTCAACAGATCAAAGTAACACAGCTTGGCTGAAAATACATTTCAGCCACCTATTTCTTATGTTCCAAGGGTACCAAGCTGCTCGCGACGCCCCTGCTCCAGCACTTCCTGATTGATTTACATTTACAGCGTGCGTAGTACATAAAGCCCACCACTAGTACTCACAAAACACAACCGACACCCACCTTTTGGACTCTAGCCGCCGTGCTGTGTTACTTACGACGCCCCCCGCTGCAGCACTGCCTGACTGGCCCTTGTGGCCAATGATGCGGTCGGCCTCTGTGAATAAACATAATGAGCCTAAAGATGAGCACATTGCAGGATTACTTAGCGCATGCGTGCGTGAGTGTGCGCATGCGTGTGTATTTGTTTGTGTGTCTGTGTCTGTGTGTGTGTGTGTGTGCGTGTGTGTGTGAGTGTGTGAGTGCGTGCACGCACATCTGACAAAACTACGAAAAAAAGAGAAGGGTCGTGGAAAGTCGTGGTGCTCAGCAAGCAATGGGGAAACCGAAGCCATCGAAGGCAGCCAAAAGGAGGCCAAAGTGACCCTAGTACAGAGGGAAATGCACGCCATTATTTGCTGTATAAATTCGCACGATTTTGCGTCACGAAGTCACTGCACAGTGACTAGGCTGCTCCTCCTACACTGCTGCACACAGCCAGCCTCGACTTGCATACGTAGGGTTGGCCATAACTACAAATATAAACCATACATGACCGTATGTTTGGTGTTTCCCCTGCCAAAAATACCGTATATACACTGAATACATATGGTTCTGGCCAACCCTATGCAAACACCGCACGCAGCACACACTGCTGCATAGACCTGCCTACACTCCAACATCGCCCCGCACAGCCTTGCCTACACACTCTTACATCAACACACAGCCCTGCTCACGCTCCTACATCACCACACAGCCCTGCCTACACACTCCTAAATCACCACATTACCCTGCACCTACATCACCACAAAGCCCTGCCGACACACTCTTACATCACTCCACACATCACTGCTCATGCTCTTACACCACTCCACACGGCTTTGCTCTGCTGTATGATTGCGTTCCATCCTCGTTAAAGCAGAAAAGATGAAAGCAGCTAGGTTTCCTTCCCTTTCCTCAATTGACGAAGGAAGGTGCGGTGTTGATGCTAGCGATTCTTTAGTTTGCCTGCACACGAGCGCATCTTTGCACCTGAAAGGGTGATGTCTCGAAAGTCAGACACTTGGAGTGGCTTGTGCTCCACAAACATGCACCTGAGAAACGCAGAGGTGTGTGTATGTGTATGTGTGTGTATGTGTGTGTGTTTGTGTGTGTGTGTGTGTGTGTGTGTGTGTGTGTGTGTGTGTGTGTGTGTGTGTGTGTGTGTGTGTGAATGTACCAGTGCGGGCACGCCCGACGCAAAAGGATGGCAGAAAAGCCTGCTGTCTGCCGCCCCAAACCCCTCAAGGACGGAGGTTACGTTCAATTAGCTCGTGGCTTGCATTGCTACTGATGAAGGACTGCATGATGATGAGCAGTGCAACTGATGAAGGACTGCATGATGATGAGCAGTGCTACTGATGAAGGACTGCATGATGATGAGCAGTGCTACTGATGAAGGACTGCATGATGATGAGCAGTGCAACCCGTGAAAAAGTGGAGCTACGC